>Ga0213876_10000399_pt1 | contig 36600 bp, 27 predicted proteins | sample BarmaccomBMRX_R9_FD_160113 | JGI IMG/M metagenome (GOLD analysis project Ga0213876, IMG submission 160113) | Root-associated microbial communities from Barbacenia macrantha in rupestrian grasslands, the National Park of Serra do Cipo, Brazil - RX_R9 | ecosystem: Host-associated > Plants > Roots... | reverse complement strand
ATGATGCGCCCCGCCCGCCGCTCCGGCTCCGTGTTCTCCGGCGCGGCCGTACCCGTGGCGGCTTCCGGCGCGACGGCCGAGAGCGGGACGGCGTCCTGCTTGCGCTCGATGATCTTCTTCTTGAGCTTGAGGGCCTGCTTCTCGATCTTGTCGATGCAGCGCGTGAGCGCCTGGTACATGTCGGCGTTCGTGTCCTTCGCCGTCAAAGTGTGCTCGCGCCAGTGGAAGAGGATTTCGGCGATGTGCCGGTTCTTGACCACGTCGATGATGACGTGGGCGCGGGCCGTGCTCGCCTTCCCGAAGAGGTTCCCGACCTTGCCGAAGTGCTCCTCGACGTGCGCGCGCAGCGCGGGCGTAACGTCGATGTGTCGCCCCGTGTACTCGAAATCCATACGTGACCTTTCCGCCCGCGCGCGGGGCGGACGGGGGCTTGCTTCTTCTCCCCCCGGCCGCGCGGGCCTTTGCCTTGTTGTGTACTGCTAAAGCCTTTGGGAAAGTGGAAGGGGTAAGGGGAAAAGGTTTTCAAACCCTTGCCCCTTCACCTTTCATCTTTTCACACGACCGCCTTGCGCTCGCGCGAGCCGGGGATCGACATCTGGTCGCGGTACTTCGCCACCGTGCGGCGCGACAGCTTGATGCCCTCCCTGGCGAGAATCTTGACGACCTGGTCGTCGGTGATGGGGTTGTGCGAGTCCTCCTCCTCGATGAGCTTCTTTATCCGGAGCTTGATGATGCGGGTCGAGACCTCCTCGCCCTCCTCGTTCAGCATGCCCTCGGTGAAGAAGCGGCGCAGCTCGATGACGCCCTGCGGCGTGTGCGCGTACTTGCGGTTGACGACGCGCGAGATGGTCGAGAGGTGCATCCCCGTGTCCTCGGCCACGTCCTTGAGCATCATCGGCCGGATGAACTGGACGCCCTTGTCGAGAAACTCGTGCTGGCGGCGGACGATGCACTCGACGACGCGGTAGATGGTCTGCCGCCGGTGCTCGATGTTGCGCAGCAAGTCCACCGCCGAGCGCATCTTCTCCTTGATGAAGTCCTTCGTCTCCTTCGTCGTCCCCTCGCGGCTGAGCATGTGCTGCATGTCGCGGCTGATGCGCAGGCGCGGGCCGCCGTCGTCGGCGAAGTAGATTTCGTAAACGTCGTCCACCTTCTCGATGAAGACCTCGGGCGCGATGAGGATCGGCTCTTCGGAGGAGTAGCGGCGGCCCGGGTACGGGTCGAGCTTGCGGATGTGCTGAAGCTCCTCGACCAGCTCGATGACCTCGACGCCCATCTGCTTGGCGAGGTTCGGCAGCTTGTGCTGCTGCAAATCCACGAGCGAAATCTCGGGACAGATAAGCCGCTCCGCCAGACAACGCTCCGCACCGCGCGGGCACGCGTCCGGCCCCAACGCCTTCAACTGAACGCGCAGACACTCGCGCGCGTCGCGCGCGCCGCAGCCGATGGGGTCGAGTTGGAGGACGAGCTGGCGCGCCTCCTCGACGCGCTCGGGTGAACAGCCCGAGAGTTCCGCGATCTCCTCGTTGGTCGCGTTGAGGCGGCCGTCGCCGTCGAGGTTGCCGATGACGCACTCGCAGACCGCGACGAGGTCTGCGGACACCTGCGTCATGTGGAGCTGCCATTCGAGGTGCTCGGCCAGCGAGGGCGCGCGCGTCAGGAACTGCTCGAAGGTCGGCGCGTCCTCCTTGTACTCGTACTCCTGCGTCTTGTAGCCGGGGTCGAGGTAGTCCTGAAACTCGCGCCCGAAGTCGATCTCCTCGAAGGCGTCGCCAGCCGCCTCGGCGGGGTCATGCACGTCGCCGAACTCGTCGGTGCGCTCGGCCGGCTCGGCGGCCTCGAACGTCTCGGGCGCGTCGAAGCCTTCGGTGACGGCGGGGGCGTCGCCGGCGCCGTTGCCGGCCGCGCCGCCGTTGAGCGAGTCGGGCGCGACGGCCTCGACCGGCGGCGCGTCGTCGTGCGAGCCGGCGAGCTGGTCGAGAATCTCCTTCTCCAGCTCGCGCTTCTCGTCCTGCGACTGCACCTCTTCGAGCACGGGGTTTTCCAGGAGCTGCTGCTGAATAAGGTCGCCCAGCTCCAGGGAAGTCATTTGCAGCATCTCGATGCGCTGGCGCAACTGCGGCGTCAGGACGAGTCGCTGCGAAAGGTTGGTGGTGAGCTTGACCGACATAAGTCTGCTGAATAAATGCTTCTTAAATTATCGGGTATTTGATTTCAAGAAACCGTCACGCGGTTCGGGAGAGAGTATAGCAGAAATCAGTAGGCAGATGGCAGATGGCAGTAGGCAGTTAAAAACTTTGCCGCCCGAACCCATCTTTTTAAACTTTCAACGTTCGAGACGCGGGGCGGCTGCCTACTGCCATCTGCCTACTGCCTGCTCCCCTTCACATCCGGAACTTCTCGCCGAGGTAGAGGCGGCGCACGTCGGGGTCTTCCGTGAGCTCGAGCGGCGCGCCGGAGCGGAAGATGCGGCCGTCGGCCATGATGTAGGCGCGGTCGGTGACGCCCAGGGTCTCGCGGACGTTGTGGTCGGTGATGAGGATGCCGATGCCGCGCCGCCGCAGGTACAGAATCATCTGCTGGATGTCGTCCACGGCCTTCGGGTCGATGCCGGCGAAGGGCTCGTCGAGGAGGATGAAGTGCGGCTCGGTGGCGAGCGCGCGCGCGATCTCCGTCCGGCGCCGCTCGCCGCCCGAGAGCGCGTCGGCGCGCGTGTGGCGGACGTGCTGGATGCCGAACTCCGTGAGCAGCTCTTCGAGCCGTTTCAATCTCTCCGCGCGCCGGAGGCCGAGCGTCTCAAGCACGGCGAGGATGTTCTCGGCGGCCGTCATGCGGCGGAAGACCGAGGGCTCCTGCGGAAGATACCCCACGCCCAGGCGCGCGCGGAGGTACATCGGCAGCTTCGTGATGTCGCGCCCGGCGAGCGTGATGCGCCCGGCGTTGGCGCGCTCAAGGCCGATGATCATGTAGAAGGTCGTCGTCTTCCCCGCCCCGTTCGCGCCCAACAATCCGACGACCTCGCCCGGCTCGACGTGCACGCTCACCCCGTCCACCACCCGCCGCCGCCCGTAAGCCTTCACGAGGTCGGACGCCGCCAGCGCCGACGCCGACGCCACCCGTCGGTCGCGCGCCTCGCGCCCGCCCGACTCAGCCTCGCCCCGCGCCTCGATAATCTCTTCAGTCGCCATTTCGTCAAATGATGAATGATGAGTGATGAATAATGAATATGACCACGCGACTGTATTCATCATTCATCATTCATCACTCATCATTGCTTTTTAATCTTGTGTGTTGTTCTAACGCGCCCGGTGGACTGCGGCGAGGGGCCGGCGTCGCTGACGACGCGGCTCTCGCGGAGGTAGACGGTCAGGCGGTTGCTCTCGGACGTGCCCTTCTCGGCGTCCTCGACGCGCGCGGGCGCGCCCGTGAGGACGACCACCTCGTCGGCGGCCGTGTACTCGCCGCGGTCGCCCGTGCCGCGCCGGCCGGGCTGCGTCACGACGACGCTGCGCTGCGAGATGGTGCGCTCGACCTCGTAGGTGTCTTTCAGCAGGTACACGTCCGAGACCTCGCTCGTGATGCGGTCGGTGCCCTGCCGTATGTCCACGTCGCCCGCGTAGTGCAGGAGGCGCTCGGGGTCGCTGTAGGTCATCGAGCGCGCCGTGGCGAAGACGGGCACGACGCTCCGCGAGCCGTCGGCCTCCTTCCTCCGCGCCTGGTAGAGCGCGCTCTGGACGTTGCCCTCGCCCTCCATCCGCTTCTGCTGGTTGCGGAGGACGAGCCGGTCGGCCTTCACGAAGTTGTCGTCCTGCCACGCGCGCGCGTTGCCGGTGTAGACGCCGACGCCCGCCTCGTGCTGGAACTCGGCCGCGTTCGAGGCGATGAAGACAGGGCTCTTCGTGTTCTTGAACGGCGCGGCGCCGCCCGTCTGCTCCTGGCTGTAGTAGGTCGTCAAGACCTTCCCGCGCGCGTTCGAGACCTTGTTGACGGTGTCCGAGTCGATCTCGGTCGCCTTCAGGCGCGCGCGCGAGTCCCACACGACGGGCTCGCCGCCGCGGAGCTTCACGACGCCGTCGCCGGCCGTGTAAGTGATGTTGGCCGACTGCCCGTTGCGGTCGAGTTCGTTGAACTTCGCGTCGCCCGCGGCCTCGACCGTCTCCAACGCGGAGGTGGCGCGCGAGAAGAGGGCCGTCATCTTCTGCGAGGTGAGCGTGCGCTGCCGCTCCGTGAACTTGGCGTCGCCCGCGGCGGCGAAGCTCTCCACGTCCTGCGTCTCGCGCACGAAGGTCGCGGCCATCTCGTGCGCGGTGAGCGTGCGCACGCCGCGCTGCTCCGTCTCCTGGTACGGCTCGACGACGGCCTTCGCGTCACCCTCCGCGTCGAAGTTGCGCGCGAGATTCCCCGACTCGTAGAAGTAGCACTTGAAGGCCGACGCGTAGAGCCGTTTGCGGTCGGCCAAAGGGGTGGGCTGCGTGGGCTCGACGAGGAGGTCTGCGTTGCCGTTGGCCTCGGCGCGTTCGAGGTCGCGCCCCGTCTCGCGCCAGTAGAGGCGCACGGCGTCGGCGGTCAGGCGCTTGTTCGCCGCCTTCGGGTCGCCGGCCTTCGACTTCGGCGCGGCCAGCGTCAGCACGGGCCGCCCGCCCGCGCGCATCTCCTTGACGAGGCTGCGGTCGGCCTGCACGGCGAAGTCCACGTCCACCGAGTCGGAGGCCGTCAGGTCGGCGTCCGAGTCGGCGTCGATGGTCTTGGCGCGGACGTTCCTGAGCGCGTGGGCCGAGACGAGCTTCTGCTCGTCGTTGAAGTAGAAGTCGAGCTGTTCGGCGAAGACCTCGGCCGCGTGCCCCTCGTTCATCGAGCGCAGGTAGGCGTTCGTCTTCGCCGAAATGAACTTAACGCGCTTCTGCTCGCTGAGGTGGCCGGTCAGCGTGTCGCCGCTCATCACGTCGCGCCCCTGCTCGGCCGTGGCGCCGCCCTTGAAGTCGATCTGCATCGCCCCCTGGTCGAAGAGGGCCTGCGCCGACTTGATGGTCAGGGGCTGCTTCAGGTTCATCTTCGGGATGACGGCGGGCTGTACGGCGTTCGGCTGGGCGGCGCCGGCCTCGGGGTTGACCGTGATCTCGACGGCGCCTTTCAATTCAAGCTTCTTCGCCTTCGCGTCGAGGTGCGCCGAGTCGGAGCGGCCCGCGATGTTCTCGCGCTCGAAGCTGACGGGCGTGGTGAGGTTCGCCGCCTCGGTCTTGACCTCGTACTCGACCGACTCGGACTTGACCTTCAAACTGTCGCGCGTCTCGATCTGCACGTCGCCGGTGAAGAGGAACTGCGTGTTGTCCTCGTTCGTCAAAGTCTGCCGCGCGCTGATCTTGTCGGGGCGGTCGCCCTGGTCTGGGTAGACTTCGAGGTAGACGTTCTCAAGCTGGTGATGGCCGTCGGAGTACTTCACGTCCTTGTCGGCCTTGAGGTAGACCCACAGCCGCTCGCCCTTCATCTCGCGGTGTTCGAGGTTGTCGATGACGCCGACGACTTCGTTCGAGAGCTGCGCCTGGCCGGGCCGGAGCCGGAACGTCGTGTTGTCCTTCAGGTGCCAGTAGGAGATGGCGACGGCCGCGATGCCCGCCACGAGCAGGAGCAGCGCCAGCGCGCGCCCCAGCTTCGGCGCCGCGATCCGCAGCCCCAGCCCCGATACTTTTCTGCGCCTGATCTCTTGCATGAGAAAACCGTGAACCGTGAACCGTGAACCGTGACGAGTGAAAAGCTGTTTTTATCTTGTCACGGTTTACGGTTCACGGTTTACGCCTTTTAAATCCTCGACTACCAACTGAAGCCTCGTGTTGCCGTTCCAGCGGTTGGCCTCGACGGAGTAGGCCAGTTCGATGCTCGCGCCGGGGCGCGGCGTTGCTGTGGCGCGTTCGGCGCCGCCCCACCAGATGCAGTCCTGGACGCGGCCGCCGGCCGCGACGCCGAACTTCAGGTGACGCTCTTTGAGCACGCGCGGCTCGCCGACGACGCGCAAGTTCCGCGTGACGAAGACCGGCCGGGGCCAGCCCGCGCCGAAGGGTTCAAGCGCCTCAAGCTCCGCGCAGAGGTCGAGGCTCAGCGCCTCGGCGGGCAGCTCCAAATCGTATTCAAGGCAGGGCTGGCCGTCCTCACCCTCGCACATCACGCGCGCGGCGTGCTTGTTCAGGCGGCGGCGCAGTTCGGCGACGTTCTCGCGGCGGACGCTCAAGCCGGCGGCGTGCGCGTGGCCGCCGAAGGCTTCGAGGATGTCCGCGCACCCGGTCAGAGCGTCGAGCATGTGGAAGCCTTCGCCGCTGCGCGCGGAGCCGTGGCCCGTGCCGTCCTCGTCGAGCGAGATGACGACGGCCGGGCGTTGCAGGCGTTCGGCGAGCTTGGACGCGGCGAGGCCGATGACGCCGCGGTGCCAGCCGTCCCCGGCGACGACGATGACGGCGGTCTCGCCCTGCCCCGTCAGCTCAAGCTCGGCCGCGGCGCGCTCGGTCACCTGCTGCTGCACTTCGCGCCGCTCGCGGTTGCGCGCGTCGAGGTGCTCGGCGAGCGCGCGCGCCTCCCCGTGACTCTTCGTCTCGAACAGCTCGACGACGGCGCGCGCGGCGTCCATCCGGCCGGCGGCGTTGATGCGCGGGCCGAGGCGGAAGCCGATGTCGAAGGCGCGCATCCCCGTGCCGTCGCCGCAGCCGGCGACCTCCATCAGGGCGCGCAGGCCGGGGTTCGTCGCGCGGTGCAAATCGGCCAGGCCCAGGGCGACGATGGCGCGGTTCTCGCCCGTCAACTGCGCCACGTCGGCCACCGTGCCGATGGCGACGACTTTGAGAAAGCCCGGGACTAGATTCTCTCGCCCGCGTTCGCGGAAGAGCGCGTGCGCGAGCTTGAAGGCGACGCCAACGCCCGCGAGGTTCTTGTCGGGGTACGCGCAGCCCTTCTGGTTCGGATTCAAAACGGCGTAGGCGGGCGGCGCGCCCTCCTCGTCGTCGGGCAGGTGGTGGTCGGTGATGATAACGTCGAGGCCGTTCTCGCGCGCCCACTCCAAAGGCTCGAAGGCGCGGATGCCGCAGTCCACGCTGATGACGAGCGAGTAGCCGTCCGCCTTCGCCTTCTCCAAAACGTCGCGGCGGATGCCGTAGCCCTCGGTGAAGCGGTGGGGGACGTGGAAGCCGGTCTCGGCGCCGAGGAAGGAGAGAGCGCGGCGCAGGACGACCGTGCCCGTCGTCCCGTCCACGTCGTAGTCGCCGTAGACGAGGATGCGCTCGCCCGCGTCAACGGCCTTCAAGACGCGTCCGACCGCCTCGCGCATGCCGAGCATGAGGAAGGGGTCGTGCAACTGTTCGAGTGAAGGGGTGAGCAGGGCGCGCGCGTCCTCTTCCGACTCGACGCCGCGCGCGGCGAGGACGCCGGCGACCACTTCGGAGATGCGGGCGGACGCGGCGAGCCCGGCGGGGGCTTTCGCCGCCTCGCGGCGCGGAATCCAGCGACGCTCGACGTGTCTCGGGCGGGTGGCGTTTCCCGTCATTCGGCGAACCACCCGTTCGGGTCGAGGAGGCGGATGCCGATGTGCTGGCGGCCCTCCTCCCCTTCAGTCCACACGCCGTTGACCTCCGCGTCGAGCGAGCGGCCGAAGGGGGGCGTCAGACGAACTTTGAGGCCCACCTGCGCGGGGATGTCCGAGACGAGCGTCGCGCCGCCGCGGCTGACGCGGATGGCCTCGGCCGAGACTTTGAAGGGGGTGCCGTCGGCGCCCTCGCCTTCCAGCTCGACGGTGAAGTTGACCGGCACGCGCGGGCTGCGCGGGCGCTGCGGGGGGGGGTCGGTCTTGGTTGAATCGCTCATTGAAACTGGTCGCCTTCCGTTCCGCGGGGGTTAGCTGCTCGAAGCGGGAGGGGCGATTCAAGTTTAACCGATAAGCCGCTCAAACAGAACCGCGAGCGGTAGCGGGCGGGTCGTGTTACAGCGGACTTATCCGACCGGCAAACAGCAGCAGGAGGATGAGCGCGCCGACGAGCAGGCGGTAGCCGATGAAGACGAAGGTCGTGTGCTCGCGCAGGTACCTTAAAAGGAACCAGATGGAGACGTAGCCGACGATTCCCGAGATGGCCGTCGCGACGGCGAGCGGGACGGCGCTCCCCGCGGGCAGGCGGTGGACGGCCTCCTTCAGCTCGAGCAGGCCGCTGGCCGCGACCGCCGGGATGGAGAGCAGGAACGAGAAGCGCGCGGCCGTCTCGCGCTTCTCCCCGGCGAAGAGGCCGCCCATGATGGTCGAGCCCGAGCGGCTCGCGCCCGGGATGAGCGCGAGCACCTGCGCGAAGCCGACGGCCAGGGCGTCGCTCACGCCCAGCTCCTCCATCCCGCGCCGCCGCGTCCCGACCTTCTCGGCGATGAACAGCAGCAGCGCGACGACGACCATCATCGTCGCGATGACCCAGAGGTTCTTCGTAAACGTCCCCTCGATCTGCTTCTTGAAGGCGAGGCCGACGACCCCGACGGGCAGCGAGCCGATGAAGATGAGCCAGCCGAGCTTCGCGTCGTGCGACATGCGGCTGCCCAAAACGCCGCCCCCCTCGATGCCCGGCGGCGTGCGCCCGCGCAGCAGCAGCGCGTGGTCGCGGACGAACGCGTAGCAGATGTTCCAGATGTCGCGCGCGAAGTAGACGAAGACGGCGGCGAGCGTCCCCAGTTGCACGACGGCGATGACGGCCGTCTGCTGCTCGGCGGCGAGCGTTTGCGACAGCCCCGTCAGGCGCGTCGCGAAGATCAAATGCGCCGTCGAGCTGATCGGGATGAACTCCGTGAGCCCCTGCACGATGCCGAGGATGATGGCTTGAAGAATGTTCATGAAGTTGAGTTGACGATTTTACTCGCGGAAGTTGGAGTTAGAGGCGAGCCGGTCGTAGACGGCGCCCGGCAGGTGTCGGATGACGCGGACGAACGAGGCGAGCTGCCAGGGGAAGGCGTAGGTGCGCGCTCGCCGTTCGATGGCTCTGATGATGCGGCAGGCCGCGTCGTCGGGTTCGAGCAGGAAGGGCAGCTTCTTCCTGCGCCCGGCGGTCAGGGGGGTGCGGATGAAGCCGGGGTGGATGGTCGTTACGTCGATGCCGCTCTTGCGCAGGTCTACGCGCAGGGATTCGAAGAGGGTCGAGACGGCGGCCTTGCTCGCGCTGTAGGCGCCCGACTTCGGCATGCCGCGGTAGGAGGCGAGGCTGGAGATGGCGACGAGGTGGCCCGCCCCGCGCTCAAGCATCCCGGGCAAAACGGCCGCGACGCTGTTGACGACGCCGAGCACGTTGACCGAGATCACGTCCCCGACCTCGCCCGCGTTGAGCCTCGTCCCGGCCGTCGTGCTGCTCATCCCGGCGTTGGCGACGAGCACGTCCACCCTGCCCCACCTCGCGCGAACCCTCTCCGCCACTTCCTCCATCGCCCTGGGGTCGCGCACGTCCGCCGGCAGCGCCAAAGCCTCGCCGCCCGCGCGCCCTATCTCGTCGCCCAAGCGCAGAAGCTCCTCGCCCCGCCGCGCCGTCAGCCCCAGGCGCGCGCCGCGTTTCCCCAACTCCGACGCCAGCGCGCGCCCTATCCCCGACGACGCGCCGGTGATGAGGACGACCCTTCCCTTCCAGTCGTATTTCATCAAAGACTCAACACAGTTCGGCCACGTGCTCGCCCAGCACGCGCAGGGCTTTGCCTAAATCGTCCTGCTTAATCAGAAGGTGGTCGCGCGAGAAGGCGGAGAGCGCGCCGACGGGGACGCCCGCCTCGGCGAGTATCCGCGTCACGTGCGCGAGGAAGCCGACCACGTCCCAGCCGAGCTCCACGTCGAGCGTGACGAGCCGGAAGCCGGCCTCGACTCGCGCGTCGCGCGCCGCGTGGCGCATCGCGCGCCAGTCCGACTCTTCGACGAGCAGTGTCACCTCGAAGGGGTCGCGCAGCAGCATGAAATTGGACTCGGCGCGCGGGCTCAGCTCCGGGTTCTCCAACAGCCGCGCCCAGTCCGCGTGGCGCAGGCCCGCCAGCACGTAGGTCTCGGGCGCGACCTCGACCTTCGCCCGTCGAAGGAGTTCCGCAACGTCCGGCATGTCTTCAGATTTGCACGACGACGGGCAGGATGACGGGGCGCGCGCCGGTCTGCTTCTGAATGTAGCGCTTGAGTTCGAGGCGCACGCGCTCCTTGAGAATCGACGAGTCGCGGCGCTCGTCGCGCGAGGCTTTTTCGACCGTCTCGGTGATGACGCGGCGCAGGTCGCGCAGGAAGCTCGCCGCGTTGCCGTTGCCGTCGAGCCCGAGCACGCCGCGGGCGACGACCTCGGGCTCGCCTTCGAGCTGGCCCGACTCCTCGTCGATGGTGACGACCGGCGTGACGACGCCGTCGTAGGCGAGCTGGCGGCGCTCCTTGACGACCTCGCCGTCAATCTCCTCGAAGCCCGAGTCGTCGATGAAGGTGCGGCCGATCTCGTGCTTCTCGACGACCTTCGCGCGGCCGGGCTCCAGCTCCAGCTTGTCGCCGTTCTCGATGAGGATGATGTTCTCCTCGGGGAAGTCGCAGTGGTTCTTGAGGAACTCCTTGTGTCGGTAGAGCATCCGGTACTCGCCGTGGACGGGGACGACGAACTCGGGCCGGACGGCCTCGGTCATGATGCGGATGTCCTCCTGCGAAGCGTGGCCGGAGACGTGGATCAGCCGGCGCTTCTCGTCGATGATGGCGGCGCCGCGCTTGTAGATTTCACCGATGAGGCGCGAGATCGAGCGTTCGTTGCCGGGGATGATGCGCGCGGAGAGGACGACCGTGTCGCCCTCGGAGATCGTCAGCCCCTTGTACGTCTGCGAAGAGAGCTGCGAGAGCGCCGCGCGCGGCTCGCCCTGCGAGCCGGTGACGAGGTAGACGATCTCGTCGTCGGGCATCTTCTTCGCCTGCTGCAAGGAGACGAGCATCCCCTCGTGTAAATCCAGGTAGCCGAGCCGCTCGGCGATCTCGACGTTCTTAATCATCGAGCGGCCGAGCACGCAGACCTTGCGGTCGAACTGCTGCGCCACGTCGATGACGATTTGCAAACGATGAATCGAAGAGGCGAACGTCGCGACGAAGATGCGCCCCTCGGCCTCGGAGAAAATCTCCTCGAAGTCGGGGATAACGGCGCGCTCCGAGGGCGTCCGTCCGGGGACGGTCGCGTTCGTCGAGTCGGAGGTTAAAGCGAGCACGCCCTCCTGCCCGTAGCGGCGCAGCGTGCGCAGGTCAATCGGCTCGCCGATGACGGGCGTCTCGTCCACCTTGTAGTCGCCGGTGTGGATGATGGTGCCGACGGGCGTGTTGATGGCGAGCGCGAAGCAGTCGATGAGCGAGTGCGAGACGCGGATGAACTCGACCTCGAACTCGCCTATCTCAACTTTGTCGCGCGGCTCGACGCGGTGCAAGAGCACGTCGCCGAGGATGTCGTGCTCTTCGAGCTTCGACTCGATGAGCCCCATCGTGAAGTGCGAGGCGTAGAGCGGCACGTTGAACTTCTTCAGAACGTACGGGACGGCGCCGATGTGGTCTTCGTGCCCGTGCGTGATGACGACGGCGACGATGTTCTCCCGGTACTCTTCGAGGAAGTCGAAGTCGGGGACTTCCACGTCCACGCCGTAGGCGGTCTCCTGGGGGAAGCCCATGCCGGTGTCCACGAGGATCATGTCCTCGCCGTAGCGCACGGCCATGCAGTTGCAGCCGAACTCGCCGACACCGCCGAGGGGCATTATTTCGATTGCGTTACTCACTTGTTACACTTGTCTCCGATAAGGCGTCCGCACGGCCGGGCGCCGCGTATAAAGTTTAAGGGGGCGCAAGCGGTTAGTATAGCACAAGCGCCCGCGGCGCCTCGCCCGCTAGCGCCCGCGGCCCGAGAGTGCCTGCGTGAGCGCGACCCACTCCGCGAGCGTCAGCGCCTCGGCGCGCCTTTGCGGGTCTACGCCCGCGGCTTCGAGCAGTCCGGCCGCGCCGCCCGCCTCTTCAAAAAGCGCTCGCAGGTCTTCCGGCGCCGAGCGCAGGTTGTTGAGGATCGTCTTCCGCTTCTGCGCGAAGCCCGCGCCGGCGAGGCGGAGGAGGAGTCCTTCGTCAAAGTCTTCAATCCCGTCCGTGCGTGCGCGCAGGCGCGCGACCGTGCTCCAGACCTTCGGCACGGGGCGGAAGGCGCCGGGCGGCACGTCGAAGAGCGCCTCCGACTTGCAGAAGGCTTCGACCAGCACGGTCAGATACCCGCGCTCGGCCGAGCCCGGCGGCGCCGTGATGCGCCCGACCACCTCGCGCTGAAGCATCAAGACCATCTCGGGCACGCACCGCCGCTGCTCGATGAGGCGTTGGAGGATGGCGGTCGAGATGTTGTAAGGCAGGTTGGCGACGACGCGCGCCGACCCGGCGGGCTCGACGGCCGCGCAGAAATCGACCCCGAGCGCGTCGGCCTCGACGAGCTTGAAGTCTTCACGCCCCCCGAAGCGTTCGCGCAAGACCGGCGCCAGCTCGCGGTCTAACTCGACGGCGACGACGCGCGCCCCACCTTCCAGCAGCAGCGCCGTCAAAGCACCGCGCCCCGGCCCGATTTCAATAACCGTCTCGCCCGCCCGCGGCCCCAACGCCCCGACGATGCGCCGCGCGAACGACTCATCCACAAGGAAGTTCTGCCCCAGCCTCTTTTTTGCCCTCGGGTGGTTCAAAGGTAACCAGTGATTTCAACGTCGTCGCCGTGCCTGGTCGTCTCGACATTGCGGAGGCGCGTGGCTTCGGGGACGGTGAGCGGGCCGGAGCCCGTGACGGCGCCGAGGGCGTCGGAGCCGAGGATGAGCGGGGCGACGAAGAAGCTCGCCTTGTCCACCAGCCCCGCGCGCAGGAAGGCGCCGGCCACGCCCGCGCCGCCCTCGATGAAGAGCCCCTGCACCTCCCTGCGGCGCAGCTCTTCCAACACCGCCGCGAGGTCGCGCCCGCCCGCGGCCGCCCTGAAGACTTCGACGCCGCATGACTCAAGCTCTGTGACCCGGTGCGCGTCGGCCTTCTCAGAGGTGAAGACGAGGACGGGCGTCTCGCGCGCCGTCCGCGCGAGCTGTGACTGTGGGCCGAGTTGGAGACGCTCGTCGAGCACGACGCGGAGCAGTGGGCGGCGACGCGGGAGGCCGCTGCGGTCTGTGAGCAGCGGGTCGTCTTTGACGGCCGTGCCGGAGCCGACGAGGATGGCGTCGTACTCGCGCCGCAGACGGTGCGCGCGCGCGCGCGACTCCGGGCCGCTGATCCAGCGCGCGTGCCCCGTGCTCGTGGCGATGCGGCCGTCGAGCGAGCAGGCGAGTTTTAAATGCACGAAGGGGCGGCCGTGTTGCAGCGCGTGGTTGTACTTCTCGTTGAGCCGCGCGGCCTCTTCCGCGAGCACGCCGACCGTCACTTCGACGCCCGCCTCGCGCAGCTCTGTAAACCCGCGGCCGGAGACGAGCGGGTTCGGGTCTTCAATGCTGGCGACGACGCGCGCGACGCCCGCGCGGACGAGCGCCTCGGTGCAAGGCGGCGTGCGGCCCGTGTGCGCGTGCGGTTCGAGTGTGACGTAGGTGGTCGCGCCGCGCGCGCGCGCGCCGGCCTCTTCGAGCGCCAGCGTCTCGGCGTGCTTCACGCCCTCGAAGAGGTAGAAGCCCTCGCCGACGACCTCGCCCCGGCCGTCAACAATCACGCAGCCGACGAGCGGCCCCGGGCTCACCTGCCCCGCCCCGCGCGCGGCCAGTTCGAGCGCGCGCGCCATCATGCGCTCGTCAAAGTTTGAAGATTGAAGGTTTGAGTCGGCGGTCAAGAAGTTTATGCGAAGAGGCCGTTGACGTACTGCTCGGGGTCGAAGACGACGAGGTCGTCCACGCGCTCGCCGATGCCGGCGTAGCGGATGGGGAGGCCCAGCTCCTTCGAGATGGCGACGGCGATGCCGCCCTTGGCCGTGCCGTCGAGCTTCGTCAGGACGATGCCGGTCACGCCCGCCGTCTTCAAAAACTGGCGCGCCTGTTCGAGCCCGTTCTGGCCCGTCACGGCGTCCACGACGAGCAGCGTCTCGTGCGGCGCGCCCTCGACCTCGCGCCCGGCGACGCGCTTCATCTTCTCAAGCTCGGCCATCAGGTTCGACTTGTTGTGCAGGCGGCCCGCCGTGTCCACGATGAGCACGTCCGACTTGCGCGCCTTCGCCGCCTTGAGCGCGTCGAAGAGGACGGCCGCGGGGTCTGTGCCCGACTTTTGCTGGATGAGCGGGACGCCGGTGCGCTCGGCCCAGATGGCGAGCTGGTCGGAGGCGGCGGCGCGGAAGGTGTCGGCGGCGCAGATGAGCACGTCGTTCCCTTCGGCCTTGATGCGCTGCGCGAGCTTGCCGATGGTGGTCGTCTTCCCGACGCCGTTGACGCCGACGACCATGATGACGTAGGGCACAATCGAATCGTCCACGCCCTCTTCGGAGGCGACGCCCTTGCGCGCGGAGTCCTGGAGGATGTTAAGGAGTTCCGTCTTGAGCGCGTGCTTCAAGGCGTCGATGTCGCCGATCTCCTTGCGCGAGATGCCGCGCCTGACCTTGTCGAGGATGGCGAGCGTGGTCGGGACGCCGAGGTCGGCGGCGATGAGCGCCTCCTCCAACTCGTCGAGCAGTTGCGCGTCGATCTGCTTGCGGTTCTCGAAGACGGAATCAATCTTCTCGGACAGAGACTCGCGCGTGGCGGAGATGGCGCGCGAGAAGCGCGCGGCGTAGGTCTGTTCGAGCGCCTCGATCTCGGCCCGCAACTCCTCGTCCGTGCGGTTGAGCCCGAGGACGGACGACGAGGAGAAGGCCGAAGGCGCGGGCGCGGGCCGCGGCGCCTGCGGCGGTCTCTCTTGCACGGGCCGAGCGGGGCGCGCCGTCTCGATGACTTCCGCCTTGCGCGCGTCGGTCAGGCCGGACTCGGCCGCGGGCTGCGGCGCGGGCTGCGCGCCGATGGGCACGGGCTCGACGGCGGGCAGCGACGCGAGCGGCTCGCGCGCCTGCGTCGAGCCGTCGGCGCCCGCCGGCGGTTCGAGCCGCGCTTCGGCGGCCGGCTCCTCAGTCGCCGGCTCGGCCGCGGGCTGGTTGAGGCCGAGCGTGATGTAGCGGTCTTCTTTTTTGCGTCTCCAGAATGCCATCGTGTTCGGATGATAACCTTAGTCGATAAATTTCTGCCGTTTCGAAAAGGGCAATTATAAACGCAACTGCCGCGGGGCGACAAAAGCACCCCGCGCCCGCCCGCCGATTCAAGCTTGTACAGTTTAGACTTCCGGCCGCCCCCTCAAGTTCAAGCGGCGGGCGCCTGTTCGCCCGCGGGGGCGCGGCGCGCGCCGAGCGCGGGGATGAGCGTCTTGCCCGCGGCGAGGTCTTTCGCGCGCTGCGAGAGGCGCACCCGCCCCGGCGTAATCTGCCCCGACACGCAGGCCGCGACCAGGGCGTCCACGACCTGCGGGTCGTAGCGCGTGTTGACGAACGTCTTGATGCGCGCGATGGCGTCTTCCAGACTCATCCCCTTCTGGTACGGGCGGTCGGTCGTCATCGCGTCGAAGGTGTCGGCCACCGAGACGATGCGCGCCTGCATCGGTATCTCGTCGCCCTTCAACCCCTGCGGGTAGCCCTTGCCGTCCATCATCTCGTGGTGCATGTACATGCCCGGCAGGAAGTCCTTCATCGCGGGAATCTGCGACATGATCTTGAAGCCCTTCTGCGGGTGCCCCTTCATGATCTCGAACTCCTCGGGCGTGAGGGCGGCGGGCTTCTTCAGGATGTTGTCCTCGATGGCGATCTTGCCCACGTCGTGCAGCAGCGCGCTGATGCGCAGCTTCTCCATCTCGTCGTCGGGCAGCCCCAGGCTCTCGCCGATGGCGAGCGAGAAGCGCGCGACGCGCTCCGAGTGGCCGCGCGTGTACGGGTCTTTGCCGTCGATGGCGGCGGCGAGCGCCTTGACCGTGCCGATGAAGAGCTGCCGGTTCTCCTCGGCGGAGTTTTGCAAATCTTCGATGTAGTTTTCGAGCTGGTCGGTCATCTGGTTGAACGACTCGCCCAAGTCTCCCAGCTCGGTCTTGCTCCGCACGTTGATGCGCTGCGAGAAGTCGCCGCCCGCGATGCGGTGCGCGCCGGCCGCCAGCTCGCGCACGGGGTGCGTGAGCTGCTTGGCGAAGACGAAGCCGATGAGCAGCGCGAAGGTGGCCGCGAGCAGACTGATGTAGAGCGTCTGGCGGCGCATGTCCGTCACGGACTGCAAGGCCGCGTGCTCGTCCTGGATGGCGATGACGCCGAGGGGGGTGCGTTCGTCCAGACGCGCCGTGGCGTAGGCGCCGAGCATCCGCACCTCCTCGCCCTCGCGCTCGGCGTTGAAAGGGGCGAGCGCCGACTTCACCTGCCGGCCGGTCGCCGTCCAGTCCTGCACGACCTTCAAGTCCATCATCGAGCGCTCGGCGTAGGCGACGCGCGCGTCCGGGTGCGCGACCGCGCGCCCCTCGGAGTTGACGACGAAGATGACCGGCATGCCGCGTTCGAGCAGTTCCCTCTCGGTCAGGGCCGCGGGCTGCTGGACGGAGGCGAAGACCTCCTGGAACGAGACGACGGCGACGACGGCCGCGATGACCTCGCTCGAATCCGTCCCGCCCATGACGGGCGCGGCGATGGTCAGGGCCATCTCCTGGCTCGAACGAATCAGGTGCGGGCCGGTGATGCGGACGCCGGGCTCGGCCATGTCGGCGAGCGAGGCGTTGAGGCGCGCGTTGACCTCCTCGCGCGTGACGGCGTCCGGCTTGTAAGCGACGTGCGGCGTGCCCGCAACCGGCATGATAGCCAGCGCGTCCAGGTTGCGGTCGGCCTCAACCGCCTTTTGCAAACGCTCGTCGCTGCCCGTCTGACCCAGAACGCCGACGCCGCCCGTCAGCTCGAAGGCGCGCGCGAGCCCGGTGACGACCTCGCGGTAGCGCTGCCCGTACAGCTCGATCTGCCGCGCCTTGTCCTGCACGAGCTGTGCCTGGTAACGCCCCTCGATCTGGCGCAGCTCGTCGGCGCTCCGCCCCGAGAGCATCCAGCCCGCCATCCCGAGCGGGAGGAGCCCGACGACGAGCAGCGTCCCGAGGACGATGTAGAGCAGCCGTACGCGCGGAAGTTTTTCCAGCATGAAGGAGATTTTTTTTCGACCGAAAGGATAGAATCAGGCGTGCCGACGTTCGGACGGAAAGCTTTCAGGCGGCCGGAACCCTTGAGGCCAACGGCCAGAGTCCATAGTACGAACCGGCGCTCCGTGTTGTCAACGTTTGGCCGCAGTTTAAACCCGCGGTTTTCTTAAACTTTTGCAGACTTTAAGGCTTAGCCGGGCGTCCAAGCTTGCGAGCGCGCGTTCGTGTTGGCGCTCGGGGGTTCGAGGCTCGTGCCGTTAGCTAGGGTGACTTTGACGACCGACGAGCAGTTGGTGGAGCGCGCGCTGGCCGGGGACGGCGACGCCTTCGGCGAGGTCGTGCGCCGCTGGGAGCGCAAGATTTACGCGCTGACCTACGGCATCACGGGCAGCGTCGAAGACGCGCGCGACGCCACGCAGGAGACCTTCATCGCGGCCTACCGCAACCTCGCGCGCTTCCGCGGCGAGGCGCAGGTCTCCTCCTGGCTGCACCGCATCGCGGTCAACCAGTGCATCACGCGCCAGCGCCGCGCGCGCGTCCGCGCCGAGACGGGGCTGGAAGAAGAGGTCGAGGCGGGGCGCGAGCAGTTTCTTTCGACCGGCCACGAAGCGTCGCCCGCGCGCGCGTCGGAGTCGAAGCAGCGGGCGGAAGCCGTCAGGCGCGCGGTGGCCTCACTCCCGCAGGAGTTGCGCGAGGTCGTCCTGATGAAGGAGTTCGAGGAGTTGACGTTTCAGGAGATCGCCGACGCGCTCCAGATTCCCCTGAGCACGGTCAAGAGCCGCCTCTACACGGCGCTCAAGCAGTTGCGCCTGAGGCTGGAAAGGTTCGAGTTGGAGGGTGCCCCGAGATGAGTGAGAAGTTTGAAGCCACCACGCCCCGCGGCTGCGAGCGCGGCGAAGAGTTGGTCGCGTACCTCTATGGCGAGGCGACGAAGGAGGAGACGGCCCTGTTCCGCCGGCACCTCGACGCGTGCGCCGTCTGCCGCGAAGAACTGGCCGCGTTCGGCGGCGTGCGCGAGGCGGTCGGCGCCTGGCGCGCGGAGGCGCTCGGCACAGTCCCCTCGCTGAACATCGAAGAGGCGCTCGCGCCCGCGGCCCGAACACTCTCGTCCGCGCCCCGCAGTCGTTCCGCGCGGGCGGCGTTGCGCGAGTTCTTCTCGCTCTCGCCGCTCTGGCTGCGCGCGGGGGCCTGCGCCGCGGCGCTCGCGGTCTGCGCGCTCCTGGCTTTGACGCTCGCGCGCGCGGAGGTTCGCTGGGGCTCGGACGGCATCGCCTTCCGCGCGGGCGCCTCGGAGAAGGTTGTCAGGGAGCGCGTCGAGGTGCCTGTGCCGGGCGATTATACTGACGAGCAGGTCAACGCCCTCGTCTTGAAGAAGGTCACGGAGGCGAAGGCGGAGGCGGCAGCCGAAACGGAAGCGCGGCTCAAGAAGCAGGCGGAGGAGAACGTCGTCAACGTCGCCGACAAGAAGCCCGACGACGCTTCCACGCAGCGCCGCAAGCGCCCGGCGCGGGCGAACACGCGGCGCGACGAGACGCTGCTCGCCGAGGACGACCTACCCCGTCTGTCCGACCTGCTGAGCGGCAGTTACTAGAGGCGCCCGAGGTCTTCGATGAGAACCGAGCTTAAAAACTTCTTCACCGCGGAACGCCTCGCCGTCGTCCTCTGCGGCCTGGCCTTCTTTCTCTTCCCGCTCTGCGCGGAGGCCGGGGGGCAGGAGCAGAACGAGCCGCAGGCGCAACAGCAGGCGTCGCCGCAGAATCCCGCGCGCGCCCTCAACCTGATGCAGCGCCTGAACCTGTCGCGCGAGCAGCGCCAGCAGTTGCGCGAGATTCGCAAGCAGAGCGAGGCGGAGCTGCGCGCACACACGCGCCGCGTGCGGCTCGCGCGCCGCGCGCTCGACGAGGCCATCTACGCCGACGCGGCCGACGAAGCGCTCATCGAGCAGCGCTCGCGCGAGCTTTCGGCCGCGCAGTCCGCGCTCATCAGCCTGCGCGCCGCGACCGAGCTAAAAATCCGCCGCGTCCTCACCGACGACCAACTCCGACTCTTCCGCAACCTCCGCCAGGAGGCGCAGCAGCGCCAGCAGTTGCAGCGGCGCATGAACCGCGCCCTGCGCCAGAAAGAGGGTAGGCAGTAGGCGGACGGCAGCAGGTAGTTAAAGCAATAATTCTTTAACTACCTGCTGCCTGCTGCCTTCTGCCTACTTTCCCGCTTGACGCCCCCGCTACTTTCCGCACATCATAAGTCTGCTCGCTTCTGGCCGAACGAAAACAGTATTGGGTGGTTACGCCCCGCGCCCCCGCGGACTGTCGCGGAGGCGGCGTGGCTTGTTAAAGGCTGCGTTCGGCACATCTCCTGCGCGAAAGTTACCCGGCTCCTTTTGCACACATGAATTTCGCCCTGCGCGCCCTGCTTGAGGTTCAGGAGACCACCCTGCTCGCGGCGCGCGCCGCGAGCAGGCTCTTCCGACGCCCGACCTACGTGCCCGAGATGATCGCGCAGATGGACGTGATCGGCGTCGGCTCGCTGACCATCATCCTCCTGACGGGCTTCTTCACCGGCGGCGTGCTCGCGCTGCAAACCTATCCCACGCTAAAATATTACGGCGCGCAGGATCAGACCGGCCGGCTGGTGGCGACCGCGCTCGTGCGCGAGCTGGGGCCGGTGCTCTCGGGGCTGATGGTGGCGGGCCGCGTCGCCTCGGCCATCGCGGCCGAGCTGGGCTCGATGGTCGTCTCGCAGCAGATCGACGCCATGCGCGCGCTCGGCACAGACCCCGTGCGCAAGCTGGTGGCGCCGCGCCTGGTGGCGCTGCTCATCACGCTGCCGCTCCTGACGCTCATCGCCGACGCCGTCGGCATCGGCGGCGGCTGGGTCGTCTCGACGCAGTTCTTCGACATCGGCTCCGGCTCCTTCATGGCCGCGGTCTGGGACGGGCTCTCGACCGACGACATCGTCGGCGGCTTCGTCAAGACCACCGCCTTCGGGCTCATCATCGGGACGGTCGCGTGCCATAAGGGGCTCAACACGGAGGGCGGCACCGTCGGGGTGGGGCGCTCGACGACCTCGGCCGTGGTCGCGACTTCGATCCTGATTATCGTCGCCGACTACTTCATCACGCGCGGGCTGCAACTCGTCTTCGGCCTGCCGGCCAGTTGAGCGCGGGCGAGAAAGCTTATGTCTTCAGCGGATGTTGAGGAGCGGGAGCGGGAGCCGGCCGGCGGCGTGAGCACGGCCGCGGCCGAGAGCACCTTCGCGGAGGTGGACGACCGCGAACGCATCACGCCCGCCATCGAGTTCCAGGACGTGACGCTCGCGTTCGACGACAAGGTCATCCTCGACAAGCTCAGTTTCACCGTCCAGAAGGGCGAGACGAAGATCATCCTCGGCGGCTCGGGCGGCGGCAAGTCCACGACCATCAAGCTCATCCTCGGGCTTTTGAAGCCCGACGCCGGCCGCATCCTCGTGGACGGCGAGGACATCACCGAGTACACCGAGGGGCAGATGATGTCGGTGCGCAAGAAGATGGGGATGGTCTTCCAGGAGGGCGCGCTCTTCGACTCGCTCTCGGTCTACGACAACGTCGCCTACCGCCTGCACGAGCAGAACGTCCCCGAGGGCGAGGTCGAGCAGGAGGTGCGGCGCATGCTCCGCTTCGTCAACCTCGAAGACGCCATCGACAAGATGCCGATCGAGCTTTCGGGCGGCATGCGGCGTCGGGTCGGCATCGCGCGCGCGCTCGTCGGCGGCCCGAAGATCGTCATGTTCGACGAGCCGACGGCCGGGCTCGACCCGCCGACGGCGCGCACCATCTGCGAGCTGGCGATCAAGCTGCGCGACCTCGAAGACGTCTCCTCCATCTTCGTCACGCACGAGATGAACAACGTCAAGTACCTGACGAGCGAGTACGCGGTCGTCAACGACGACGGCGAGATCGTCTTCGAGGAGGAGGGGCAGCGCCTCTGCCTGATCAACACCAAGGTGCTCATGCTGCGCGGCGGCAAGATCATCTTCGAGGGCACCGACGAGTCGCTCCACAAGAACGAGGACGCCTACATCCAGCGGTTCATCCGCGGACACTGAAAGGAGAAATGATGAATGATGAATGATGAATGATGAATTAAGAGCAGGCCGTCTTTAATTCATCATTCATCATTCATCATTCATCATTCAGCCAACATGCCTACAGCCAGGAAGCGCGTCGGAATCCGCGAGGTGAGGGTGGGACTGCTGGTCGTGGTCGCCATCGGGGTGCTGATCTTCCTCATCCTGAACGCGTCGGGCGACATCTCGCCCTTCTCGCGCAAGCTCCACCTGCGCGCGCGCTTCTCGAACGGCGACGGGCTGCGCCGCGGCTCCGAGGTGCGCCTGGCCGGCGTCCGCATCGGCAAGGTGGACGACGTGCGGCTGCTCCCGCCTTCGTCGAACCCCCTGGAGAAGGTCGAGGCCACCTTCTCCATCGACAGCGAGATCGACGGCCGGCCCGCCACCGACCTCATCCGCAAGGACTCGAACGCGCTCCTCTCCTCGCCCTCCATCCTCGGCGCCGAGAAGGTCATCAACCTCACCCCGGGCGGCGCCGCCGCCGAGCACGTCAAGGACGGCGACCTCATCCCGCCCGGCGACGAGGGCGGCACCGTGCAGGCGCTCACGCAGTCGGGCACGCGCCTGGTGGATCAGCTCAACGAACTCTCCAAGCAGTTCACCGACATCTCCCAGAAGGTCAACCAGGGCCAGGGCACCATCGGCCAGTTCGTCAACAACGAGGCGTTCTACAACAACCTCAACTCGACCATCCGCGACCTGAACGACCTCGTCCGCCAGATTCAGACGGGCCAGGGCTCGGCCGGGCGCTTCGTCAACGACCCGGCGCTCTACAACAACCTGAACGAGGTCAGCCGCTCGCTCCAGGAGATCGCCGACGGCCTCAAGCAGGGGCGCGGCACGGCCGGCAAGCTCCTCACCGACGACGCCATCTACAACGAGGCGCGCGGGGCCATCGCCCGCCTCAACCGCTCGGTGGACAACATCGACCTCATCGTCAACGACCTCCGCCAGGGGCGCGGCACCGCGGGCAAGCTCCTCACCGACGAGGCCATCTACAACGACGCCCGCTCGGCCATCGCCCGCTTCAACACCGCCGCCGAGCGCATCGACAACGTCGTCGCTGGCGTCCAGCGCGGCGAGGGCACGGCCGGCAAACTCCTCACCGACGACCAGCTCTACAACAACGTCAACCAGCTCTCCGCCGAGACCGTCAAACTCATCTACGACTTCCGCCAGAACCCCAAAAAATACCTGACTATCAAGTTCCAGCTATTCTGACGGCATCTCCTTGTAGCTGAAAAATTAAGTTCTTCACTGAGAAAATTAAGTTGTTCACTGGGGAAATTAAGTTCTTCACTGAGCAGCGATATTTTGGTGAGATTGAAGCGTAGGAGAGTCAGAAGAGGAAGGGTCAGCTTGCCTGCTCTACAGCAAAACATTTAGCGTAGATTCACCTACGCTGATATTTGGTTTTGGTACTGCGCTTCTCCCGCCCGGAAACTTTCGATCCTTGAGCCGCTTTGAGAGCTGGTTGCTCAGGCAAGTCAAAGTCCGCATCAATCAAGACTTCCACTGAAGGCTGTCGCGCTTCAAGCAGGTGACACGGACCGCTGCCCCTCATAACGAATCCCTGAGTCCCAAGTTATTAATTATTCGATGCAGATTGTTTGGTGGGCTAATACCCAGCAATCGTGCTGCCTCAGTGACGTTCCCTCCAGCTTCGCCCAGAGCGTTAAGGACGAGCCCCCTTTTAAATTCGATGACTGCCTGGTAGAACTTGAGCACTGAATTTTGCTTCGATTGTCGTCCGGCGACAATCGTCTCCGGCAAATCTTCCGCCACAATAAAGTCCGTGGTGCCAAGAACCACCGCGTACTCGATGGCGTTTTCCAGCTCCCGAACGTTGCCGGGCCACCAGTACTCCTCGAGACAGGCGTGCGCCTCCGGCGAGATGCCCGTCATCTTACGTTTACACTTACGGCTGTACTTTGCGAGGAAGTAGTTCGCGAGGAGCGGGATGTCCTCACGCCGATCCGAGAGCGCCGGCATCTTCAGCGAGATGACGTTGAGGCGGAAGTACAGGTCTTTGCGGAAAGCCCCCCGTCGAATGTCCTCCTCCAAGTCCCTGTTCGTCGCGGCGATGACGCGCACGTCCGATTTGATCGGCCGGGTAGAGCCGAGGCGCTCGAACTCGCGCTCCTGTAGCACCCGCAAGAGCTTCGCCTGGACGGGCGGGGGTAATTCGCCGACCTCATCGAGGAAGAGCGTGCCCCGCTCGGCTACTTCTATCTTTCCTTTCTTTTGGGCTATCGCCCCCGTGAAGGCACCCTTCTCGTGACCGAACAACTCGCTCTCCAGCAGGTGCTCCGTCAGCGTCGCGCAGTTGACGGCGACGAAGGCGTTCTCCCGACGCCCGCTGTTGAGGTGAATTGCGCGGGCGGCCAACTCCTTCCCCGTCCCGCTCTCGCCGCGTATTAGGACGGTCGAATCGGCAGGCGCGAGACGCGAAATCCGCTGATAAACATTCCGCATCGGGGCGCTCTCCCCGATCATGCTGGATTCGAGTCCTAGCTCCTCCTGCAACCGCCGGTTCTCGCCCGCGAGCATCTCGACCCGGCGTACGTTTTCGACGGCAACGGAGGCTACGCCCGCGATGGCCGTCAGGAGTTGCAGATGGTTCTCGTCGAACGGTGAGGCGGGGCTGCTCGTGTCACAGTAGATGACGCCTATCACCCTCTCGAACACCGACAGCGGCACACACAGCAGCGACTTCACCTGCGAAGCGACCAGGCTGTCAGACGCGACCGAGGCTTCGCACAACCCAACGTCATTGCTTAGTATCGCCTCGCCGCCCTGTAACACCTGGCCCGCCACAGTCTTGCTCACGTGAATGGCCGCACCGCCAGACGTTCTGCTCCAGCCAAAGGCAGACACGAAATCCAGCGCGGACTCTGCGGCCAGAAGGATGGCGGCGCGCTCGGCGGGAACGGCTTCGAGGATCAGCTCGAGCAGTTGCCGCTGGAGGGTGCCCATGTCGCGGATGGAGTTAATTGCCATGCTGATCTTCAGGAGCGCGTTCAGGTCGCGTGCCGCCCGAGACAGGTGAGAGCTGTGCGCCAGCAGGTTCTCTGAGTGGAGGTAGAGAGCGTCCTCCCTGCGTAGCCTGACTGCGGAGCGGGTGACAAGCCCCGAGTCGTCCAGTTTGACGTGGCGCAACTCCTCTTCCGCTTCCTCGTCCTGGTCAAGGAACAGCAGTAGAACATCGCCGACGCCTAACTGATCTCCACGGGCGAGCGGTTGCTCTTTCACCGGCAGGCCGTTGACGAAAGTGCCGTTGAAGCTGTCGAGGTCGCGGACGATGCAGCCCGTCTGCTCCCGCCGTATTAGACAGTGGCGGCGTGATACGGAAGGGTCGGCGAGGCAGACGCCGTTCCCCGCGTCGCGCCCGACCACGACCTCGTCGCCGGTCAAGGCGAAAACCGTACCTCTGAAGGCTCCCGCGACGATGATCAGTCTCGGCTTCATATCTTCGGGAACGGGCTGGCGGCCTGAGTCTTTAAATACGAGAAATATCGGGCAGGCCCGGCAGCGGTAAGTAGATTCTATTATGCAGCCCCCGAATTTAGAACCCCGCGGCATATCCGGCGACAGCATTCAACAGTATCACCGCTGATACACGTGAGCTATCACCCCTGATAGCCCTCTCGGCCCTCCCCCGCCCGCCCGCGGGGATAACGTTCCAATTTCTTCCCAATTCCTTCGCGGGCGGTCTGCGGCCCCTCCTCCCCGGGTGGCACGCCGATAGCAACAGGGCGAGGCGTTACGACTGGCGGTGTCAGCCGTCGAAGAGAAATAACCTACAGCCGAAGGAGAGTCTGAGATGTTTAGTCGCTACGTTGCCGCCATCACCTTGCTGGCCTGCTTTGCCCCGCTGGGCAAGTCCCTCGCGCAAGTTGCGCCAGCCCCCCCGCAGCCTTCCACCAAGGCGGCCCGCCCCGAGATTGACACTTCGGCGCGCCGCCCGAGCATCACCTCCTCGACGAGGAACATCACCGCCGCGGCCGCCGCCGCGCCCCAGACCACGGAGTTCAGCGCGGCCGCCCCCGAAGACGATAACCACGCGGCCGGGGAGGCCGAGATTGCTCCCGTCCTGCTGAGTTACAAGCAAGCCAAGGACAGCTTCGGGCGGCGCATCGCCGACACATACGCCGTCGTTCAGGTCACTATCAAGAACCCCGACCTGACCAAGCAGTTCCTCCTGCAAGATCTGACGGCCGTGCTCGACCCCAACGAGTGCGACCGGGCCGGCGAGTTCTACAGGCACTTCGATGTGCGTGGGTGTCACGACCTCTACGCGAAGTATTTCAAGTACCCCATCGTCTACGCCCCGGTCGAGCGCTCCGCGCTGCTGGCTACCGCCAGCGTCGGCCAGACGAATAACCCGCGGAACACCGCCATCCGCTTCCTGGAGTCGGTCGGCAGCATTGGTAGCGCCCTCACCGGCTTTGATTTCATCGGCAGGGACGGCAAGGCGGGCATCGGGATCTTCAACGGGTCGTTCCTCGCCTCCACGAAGTCGCTCTTCCCCGACATGACCATCGGCCAGATGTCGCGGCTCACCGAGCAGTCGTACCAGCCCAACACGGTGGTGGACAGCCGGCAGTCGAAGTCCTTCGACATCTTCGTCCCGACCGACCAGCTCTTCTCGAAGGAGACGTGGAAGCTCTACCGGCAGAGCACCCGCAAGGCCAAACCCGAGGCGCTCGAGCTGCGCCGCATGCTCCAACTGGTGATGACCGTGCAGGCCAAGGGGGTGCACATCATCTCCGCCGACCAGAATGGCGACGCCCCTCGCGCCGGGGGCGCCCCCGTCACCGACGGGCAGCAATAGAATCTGAGCGCTACGCCGCCCTCCCTGCCCCGCGCCCCGCCGCACGGTTCCGTGTGGCGGGGCACCCCGCCTTCGTCGCCGGGGCGATCATCAGGCGCGCCCCGGCGACGAAGGCGGGGCTGAAGTTAACTCTTGATAATGACCCGGCCTTGATGTATACGGTCGTTGCTCTACCGACAGGCCGCCGTCTCCCGTTGCAACAACAGGGTAGAGCCCCGGCCGAACTATTCTTCAACCTACAGTCAAAGGAGGCCGCCAATGAAGGCAGACTACTCAAACAACGACGTGACCCCACGACGAACCTTTTTTACGCGTCTTTCGGCGGCCGCCCTCGGCATTCCGCTCCTGGCTTCGATAGCCAGCGGCCAGCGCCGCGCCGCCCGAAGGCAGCCGACCCGCTCTGCCTCGCCGGGGTCAGAGAGCGCGAAGAATCCCACGATCATAAAGTGTGAGCCGGTCGTGCCGCCTGTGACGCACGAGCCGCCCATCGGATTCAACGACGGCTCGCTCGTCATCGACCTGCCGAGGAGCGCCGAAATCTCGCAGGTGAACAACGTCTCCGGAGACCCGCGCCCCTTCAAGCACATCTTCCGCGCGACGAACTTCACGGGCATCGAGGAGGTGCGGGTGCTGACACGCCCCCGCGCGGCCCGCCCCTTCTTCGTCATCTACCAGCTCCCCCAAGCCTCGACGTTTCAGCTGCGGCTGTGGCTGGTTCAGCTGAAACAGCAGCAGGCCACTCAGGATGAGGACGATTACGAGGCGACGACGATGGAGCCGCAGCTCATCCTCAGGCCCACGAGCCCACAGATCGAGGCGGTGGTGAAGCTGCACGATGGCGGGCTGAGCCACAAACACTCGGTGCCCCGCCGGTTCGACGTGCCGCCTTTCGCGAGGCATTTTCACATCGGGAAGTGGGCGATCACGGACGCCGCCGGGAATGTGGTTACGGATGCCGGCGGGCACCCTTTCAGCGGCAATGGCGATGACTCCTACGAGCTGTTCGTATCCTTCTACCACCCGTGACGGCACACCCGGCCCAATTGCCCCGGCCGGCGTGCAAGGGTATCGAGGCACTTAGACCTCGCCGACCTGACTTGACCGAAAGGCGCGAGACAGAGCGGACTCACGTCCGCTTGAGGGTGAGACTCCATGGCACCGAATTCGTTCAAACCTCCTATCAAACCGGCGGCGCTCGCCCTCCTGGCCGCGTGTGGTGTCGCCCTGCTCGCCCTCGCCGTCTGGCTCGCACTGGGTAGAGGCGGCGGGCGAAGACAGGGGGCAGCGCCACCGCCTGCGTCACCGCCTGCGGGCACACCTCGCACGCAGTGCGAGGGGGAGGTGTGCCCCAACCGCGTGCTCGTGAAGCTGAGGCGGCCGCTGGACGAACAAACACTGCGGGAGTTTCAAACGCAGGTCGAAGGGTTTCTGGGCAAAAGCGTGGTGGTTAAGCCGGTGGGCGGCCTCGACGTCGTCTCAGTCAGCGCGCCCGGTATCGACGTGAACAGTTTTACGCGAGACGGCCGGTTCCTGTCGTTCGAGGAGTCGTTCGGCGCCGATTACGTCGAGCCGGACTTCCGGCTGAAGCTCCTCTCCCTGCCCAACGACGAGTTCTTCAGGAACCAGTGGGGGCTGTATAACAGCGGTCAGAAGCTAGGCGCGTGCGGCGGTGCTCAACCGGAAGGGCCGGCGAGCGGTGCCGCGGGGGCCGATATAGGTGTCGCCGGGGCGTGGGCGAAGACCACCGGCTCGGCAAACACGTTGGTCGCGACGTTGGACACCGGCGTCGATTACTCGCACCCCGACCTGAGGGACAACATCTGGCGGGCGCCCATCGACTTCGACGTCACGGTCGGCGGCCAGCCCGTTCACTGCGCGGCGAACTCCTACGGGTTCAACGTCGTCAAGCGTTCGTGCGACCCTGCGGACACCGACTCCGGCGGGCACGGGACGCACGTGGCCGGTGTAATCGGCGCGGCGTCGGACGACAGCACGGGCACCGTCGGCGTCAGCCAGAAGGTTCACGTCCTGGCCGTTAACGCCTTCGAGGACGGCGGTGCCTGCGTCAGCCAGCTTGCCGACGCCATCGATCTCCTCATCCAGCTCAAACGAACGCCCGGCCTCGGCGCTGACATCCGCGTGGTCAATAACAGCTACGGCTACAGGGCGACGACCGACGGCAACTGCCACGCGGCCGAGACCTGCGAGTCGCGGACGCTGAGGGCCGCCGTAGACCGCGCCGGCGAGGCCGGGATGCTCTTCGTCGCGGCGGCCGGCAACGAGGGCCTTAACACGGACTGCGACCCGGAATACCCCGCCTCCTTCGACCTGCCGAACATCATCTCTGTGGCCGCCACCCGCAATGAAGACAAGCTAGCCGACTTTTCCAGCTTCGGCCCGGCCAGCGTACACGTGGCCGCACCGGGACAGGACATCTGCTCGCCCGCAACCAATGGCCGGTATAGCTACGTCAGTGGCACCTCGTTCGCCGCGCCTTTCGTCTCCGGGACTGCCGCGCTCGTGCTCTCGCGTTGTGACTTAACCACCGACAGGCTGAAGGCCGCGATTCTGGAAAACGCCGACGTGATAGACCTTCTGGCCGGCAAGGTAGCGGGGGGGCGGCGGTTGAACGCCGGTCGGGCCGTGAGCGCGTGCGGCCCGTGAGATGGCGGGCGTGTCTGAGCGCCCCCGGCCGGCGCCCTCGTCTTTCTGAACTCTCACAACCGCAGTGTGGCCGAGGCGCGAATCAGGGCCTCGCGGTACCGCTTGACGTCGGGGCGCGCGAGGTAGTTATCGAAGTTCTCGGTTCCCCACCGCTGTCGAAGGCTTGATAGCAGGGCGTCGGCCTGCGCCAAGCCCTCGCGGGCCTGCTTATCATCACCGAGCTGCCGGCTCGCGCGCCCCAGAATGAGCCACGCGCGCCACTCCGAATCGGCCTGCGCCTCGCGGGCTAAAATCTGCTGTGCCTCCCGCGCCGCATCCGCGGCGGCCGCCGCGGTGCCACTCTCAAGCCTGACCTCCGCCAGCGCCAGCAGCGCGCCGGCGAGCAGGCGCGGGTCGCCGGCCTGCCGCGCCGCCTCAACATCTTCTTCGCACGCTCGCCTCCCCTGGTCTTTGGCGCCGGCGAGATACTGCGCCAGCCCCAGCACGGCTTTAACCTCAATGGTCGCGTGCTTGCTCTTCGAGTCGTCCAGGGCGGCGGCTTGCTTGGCCCGCGCGATGGACTCGGCGAGCCGCTGCCGGCTCAGCATCATCGGCGCGCCGACAATGTGAATCCTTCCCCAAAGCTGTTTGAACTTACCGTCCGGCTGCGCCGCGAGAGCCGCAGCCTGGTTGAGCGCGGCCTGAGCACCGTCATACTGTCCTAGCCTCCACAGGAGGTCGGCGCGGCTGATGAGGCTGTAGCCAGCGTATAGCTGGTTGCCGAGGTCGCTGTAGATGGCGTAGCTCTGCTCCACGTGACCTAGTGCCTCGGTATATTTCTCCTGGTGAGTAAGAACCGTGCCGATGCCTTTGTGCGCCAGGGCCTCCTGCATGCGGTTCCCCAGCCTTGTCGCCAACTGAAGCTGTTGTTCGAACGCCTCCAACGCACGCGTATACTCCCCCTTAAGGTCGTAGGCTTGCCCCAGTAGAGTCTGCGACTGCATCACTTCTTTCCGGTATTCACCCTGCTCGTAGAACGGCAGCGCCTGCTTGATGTATTCCTCGCCCGGGCCCGCCTCGTCCTGCTGTATGTGCAGGCTGCCGAGCAGAAACTGCGCGCGCGCCTCGCTCCCATGCAGCCCGTACTTGCGCGCGAGTGCAAGCCCCTCCTCGAACTGCTTTTCGGCATCCTCAATCTCGTTGCGGAAGAAGAAGATGGTGCCCAACTCGATCACCCCCTGGGCCGTTAGGTCTTCCATCCCGTTACTTCGCGCCAGGTCAATCGCCTCGACGGTGTGCTTCCTTGCCAGTTCGGTGTCGCCCATCAGGCGGTACACGCTGCTCAGTTGTAACTGGGTTCTGACCTGCTGGGGTAAGTTGGCGAAAGTATGTACGATGTCGAGGGCGCGCTCCAGTTCTGCCCGCGCGCGCGCCACGTTTCCGCTCGCCGCAAAGAGGGTCCCGCGCTGGTATAACACCTCCGCAATGCCCTCGGGGTTAGTCTGAAGGTTATAAATGTTCAGCGCCTTATCCAGCGCGGCCTCGGCGTCCGCGAAATTCTGCTGCCGCACGAGCAGGGCACCCTCATTCAGGAAGGCCGACGCCTGTTTAGAGTCCAAGCTGGCCGCCGCCTGATAGCTCTCCGCCGCCTTTTCAGGCTCGTCATTCTTCTCGTAAGCGAGTCCCAGGTCAACGTAAGCGTTCGGCTTCTCGCGCTCCTGCGACCTGTCCACTATCTCACGGTACGTCTGGGCGGCCGCGCCGAAATTACGGGCGACGCTGGCGGTAAGGGCCTGGAGGTAGAGCGTGTCAAGTCGTGACAGGCCGGAGCGTTCGTGAAGCGCCAAGCTGTTGGCGCGCGTTATCTCGCGGTTCGCTTTATCGCTGTAGCCTAACTCCATCCACGCCTCGGCCAGGCGGGCGTGAGCGAGCGGAAAGTTATCGTCTATTTTTATGGCCTCCTCCAGCAGCTTACTCGCTTTATAAAAAGTGCCGTCGTGCAAAGCAGCCGCCCCGTCCTCGTACCAGCGCACGGCCTCCGGCGGGGACTGATGGTAGTTGAAGAGGGGCCAGGCGAGCCACAACAGGGCTCCGGCGGCGAGGACGCAGAGGGGTAAGGCGATCAGGTATGCTCTTCTCCGAACGGGTGGCGATTCGCCCGGCGCAACCTTTTTGTGGCGATGCCTTGACAGGGGTGTGCCAGGCCGCCCGCCCTCCTCCAGTTCAGTCCGCACTTCGCGTAAATCCGTGACCAATTCTTCCGCAGACCGGTAACGATCGTGCGTACTCTTGGCGAGGCACCTTAACGTTATGTCCTCCAGCTTTGAGGGAACCTCGGGATTGGTCTGCGACGGCGGGGGCGGGTTGTCGCGTATCACCTGAGTGTACGTTTCGACTTCGTTGGCCCCGGAGAAGGCAGGTCTGCCCGTGATGCACTCGTAGAGCAATGCCCCAAAAGAGAAGATATCGCTGCGCGGGTCTAGCGGCTTACCGAGCGCCTGCTCGGGTGACATATACCGCGGGGTGCCGGGCACGACTCCCTTGGCCGTCTGCGTCAACACCTGTGCGGGGTCGGCGGGCACGCCGCCGGAAAGGGCGGCCTCCCCGTTGACGTGCTTAGCAAGCCCGAAGTCCAACACCTTGACCTGGCCGCGCTCGTTTATTGCGATGTTAGAGGGCTTGATGTCGCGGTGGATGATGCCGTGCCTGTGCGCCTCAGCGAGGGCCTCGGCGACCGCCTCCAGTATTTTGAGGGTGCTCGACAACGGCTGGTCGTATTTATCAAGTAGGTCGTTGAGCGTTCGCCCGTCAACCCACTCCATGATGATGTAGGGTTTACCTTCCTCAGTCTCGCCATAGTCATACACGGAAGCGATGTGTGGGTGTGAAAAGGTCGAGAGGGCATGCGCCTCGCGGAGGAACCTTGCGCGCAGGTGCTGCCCGTCCGGAGCGTTCAGGTGCTTATCATTCATGAACTTGATAGCTGCCCGACGACCCAAGAGCGCGTGTTCGGCAAGGTAGACGGCGCCCATGCCGCCCTCGCCGAGTTTAGAAATGATGCGGTAATGAGAAACAGTCTGGCCGATCACAAACTCGACTCCCCCAATGATTCTGCGTTGAAAAAGGGGAACACTTGCAAGCAGATTTCAGCCCTCTGGTGAGTTTATCACCACTAATTCTTGCGATCATTCTGCTCTTTACCCCTAACATAATCAATGCCGTTGTGGTATTCAGGGAAGAACTTCTGTGAAGCGGCGTTACGAGTCAAGAGGTTTCTTCAACCACTCTCCCCTTGCTCAGAGACATCTCACCAGCTCAGCGAGTTCCACGTCAGCCTTCTGTCCGCGCCGAGGTGTGGGCGATGCGTTCTCGCACGGCGCATCGTTGGGCTCGGAGGCAGAGGCGGCACCATCTTTTTAACGGCATCAGGTTGCCGCTCGCCCGAGCTGCGCTCCGGAGGCATCAGCCCCAGGTAGGCACGTGCCTGTTTAGGGCCGGCGAAGCGCGCAGCCAGCCGCTTCATCCAATCTTTTTGTTGAGCAGCCAACGTTTTCGAGAGCCGAAGAGGGCCGTAGGGCGAGCGCGCCCAAGCTGTTCTCTTCATCAACCTGCCCCGCGCGGGCGGTTAATTTGACGGAAGAGATGTGACAGTTACGCGAATTGATACCGTGCAATCATTCTGCCGCGCCGGGGCTGGCAAACGGCCTTCGTAAGTAGGCATATAACGACACTTACGCCTTTCAAAAACGCGACGGCGGCCGATCGGTAGGACGGCAAATTCGGCGCGGCGCACGCGTCGCCGATACAACTTCGTGACAGCGTGAGGAATCAAATGTTCCGGTTGACGAGAGGGCGCCGGCGGCGGACAATCGTTAACTACGGAAGAGGCGACGCGGGCCTCGGCCGGGCTGAGTTGAAACCCCCTTCTTGATACCGACGACAAAACGTTTTCTGCCTGTAGACCTTTGGAGGGCTCGATGAAGAATTTTAGCAATAATCCCCTGCGCGCCGTTGTCGCTTCGCTGTTCGCCATCCTCGCGCTTTCGGTCGCCGCCTCCGCCAAGGATGCGTCGAACCCGGCGTTCCCGAACGTCCACATCAAGAACTTCGGGCAGATGGACGAGCGCTTCTACCGCGGCGCCGAGCCGAAGGGCATCGAAGACATTCAGGCTCTGAAGTCGCTCGGCATCCACACGGTCATCGACCTCCAGGAGAAGCCTGAGCCGACCGAGCGCGGTAACGTCGAGTCGCTCGGCATGCGCTACGTGAACATCCCGATGGTGGACAAGGCGTACCCGAAGCCGGAGTGGGTCGCGGCCTTCCTGAAGACGGTGGACGACCCCGCGACGGGCAAGTTCTTCGTGCACTGCGCGGGCGGCCGTCACCGGACGGGCTCGATGGGCGCGGTCTACCGCTTCGAAAAGTACGGCTGGGGCTACGACCAGGTCTACGCCGAGATGAAGCAGTACGACTTCTACACCTCGTGGGGCCACGGCGACTTCAAGACCTTCGTCGAGGACTACGCGCAGCAGATGCAGGCCCGCCACAACGCGCCCGCCACGGCGACCAAGGCCGTCGCCGCGCGCGCCGGCTCCGCCGAGTCCGTCTTCACGGGCAAGAACTGAACGAAACGCTGAACTGAAAGAAGAAGGCCGGGCGTCCCGCGAGGGAACCCGGCCTCTTGTTTTTTGTTCAGCGTCCAGCCTTCCTACTTCATCGTTCCCTTACTGATAAATGTAAGACGTGTTCTTCTGCTGAGCCCACTCGACGCTGTCGATGTTGCGCGGGTCGGCCGCGAGCAGCTCTTCGCTGAGGCGGTCGGTGCTGACCTGCTGCCCCACGTCCACGTAGTAGATGATGCAGCCGGTCTCGCCGTCGGCGTCGGGGCGGTCGATGGTGCGCATCTCGGCGGCGAAGTTGTACCGGCGGAAGAGTTGGAGGATCGCGTCCTGCGTCGTCCCGATGTTGCGCGTCTTGACCGTCAATTCCATCGCGCGCGTGACCTGCTCGCGCTCGCGGTACTCCAGCCCCCACAGCAGGAGCAGGACGAAGAAGGCCATGATGAGCCCCAGCTCCCAGCGGCCGACGCCCGTCGCCAGGCCGATGGAGAGGCTCACCAGAAGCACCGTGATCTCCTTCGGGTCTTTGATGTTCGTGCGGAAGCGCACGAGCGAGGCGGCGGCGAAGATGCCGAAGGCGCGCGCCGCCGAGTCGCCGACGACCATCATCAGCGACGACGCGACGACGGCCATCAGGATTTGCGTCTGCGCCACGAACGGGTTGCGCTTGACCGCGTGCGACAGGCGGCGCGGGCGGAAGGCCAGCATCGCCGAGAGCAGCGCCGCCAGCGACAGGCGCACCGTCACGGTCGCGAAGGTCATCAGCCAGTCCTTCGCGTCGCCCTGCGAGGGCTGCGGCGGCGTGCGGTTGTCGCCGAGCACTTTCGTGAACGGCGACTCGTCGCGCGCGGCCGTGGGCGTCGGCTGCGCCGCGGGCTCCGACCCGGCTGACGCCCCCTGCCCCTTCGACGCCGCACGCTCGGGCTGCTGAGTCTGCGTCTCGGAACGCGCCGGGTCGGCCGCGCCCCCCGGCGTCGCGCCGCCCGAGCCGTAGCCTCGCATCAGCGCCGCGACCAGCAGGAACCCCAGGGCCAGCGCGACGACCGCCACCGCGACCGTGAAACCCTTCCCCCGCAACTTACCGTTTGCCATTTCCCTCCGACTTACCGTTCGTCCTGTGACACGCGCGGCGGCGCGGTGACGACGCTCCGCAGCGTGAAGAGTTGCAGCCCCATGCGGCGCGCGCGCACGTCGGCGCGCCGGCGCTCGCCCCCGTCCTCGCCGTCGCGCCGGAAGGCGCGCAACGGCGTGTAGGTGACGACGTACTGCGCGCCCACGTCCCGCGAGACCTTGCCGGCCAAGTCCAAAACCTCCTCCGGAGTCTGCGGCAGGAGCACGCGGCCGCCGGCCTCGCGCGCCAACTCCGCCAACTGCGCCTCGCGCCGCTTCGTCGCCAGGGCGTAGTTTTTGAACCACCTCCGCATCTCGAAGTCGGTGTCGATGACGACGCGCACCGTGTTGCCCGTCCCGCCGACGCTGACGGGGCTGTTGCGGTAGTTGACGGCCTTCTCGACCAGCGCCGCGAAGCTGAAGACGTGAACGCTCGCCTGCGACGCCAATAAACTCCTCACCGCGTCCCTCGCGATCTCGTCGGCGCGAATCTCATCCCTCGACTGCGCCTCCAGCCCGTCCGTGAAGACGACGACATGCGTGTTACCGACGGGCTGCTCCTTCAGCTTCGCGCCCGCGAGCGCCAAACACTCGGACAGGCGCGAGCGTTTCGCTGAGAAGACGGACAGGCGCGAGCAGCTCGCGCAGAGGAGCTTCGTCTTGAGGACTTGCCGCGCGGCCGCCTGGTCTTGCGTCCAGTCTTGCAGCACCTCGGCGCGCCCGCTGTTATTGATGAAGGCAACGCGGTCGCCCTCGCGCAGGCCGTCCAGGATGCGGAGGGCCGCGCCGGCCGTCGCGTCGGCCGCGCGCGCGGCGGTCACCTGCCCGCCCATGTCGAAGACGAGAAGCACGTTGGCCGGGACGCGTCGCACGCTCCGGACGTGCTGCGGCACGCCGTCTTCGAGCACGAGCACGTCGTCCTTGTCGAGCGTCGGGTCGAAGCGCTCGCGCTCGTCGTAAGCGACGACGGGCAGGCGCACCTCCTCCGTGTAGACCTTGACGGGCTCCTGCTCCTCCTGCGCGACGCACGGGACAACGGCCGCGAAAAAGAGAAGGACAAGCGCGAGGCGGGCGAGGGGTCTGTCGGGCACGGGACACTCCGGAAAGTTGTTCGAAACGTCCGCCGGACACCGCCGCGAAGTGACGGTGTCCGGCAGGTCATTCGCGCCGCGTCAGTCTACTGGGCGGGCGGCGCGGCGGCCGCGGCCGGGGCGGGCAGGCTGTGCAGGGCGTTGATGCGGCCCAAGACCTCCTGCGTGAGCCCCTCGACCTCCTCGGGGCTGTAGTTGGCCGCGCGGAAGGCGTCCTTGACCTGCTCCTCGCTCAGCTGCGAGAGGATGTCGCCGATCCACTTCGCCTGCTCGACGGTGATGTTGTCGAAGAGGCCGCCGTTCTTCCCGTGGTAGTCGAACTTGACGCGGCCGCCCTCGACCTTGTCGAGGAAGCCGGTCTTGATGTACTTCTCGGGCTCGTTGCGGCTGTGCGAGATCGGCCCGCCGGTCTTGCCGAAGGTCGCGCCGAGGTCGCTCACGATGTAGCGCAGCTCGCCGCCCGAGTCGCCGGGCACGTAGACGACCTTGTTGTTCTCGTCCTTCAAGTCCCAGTTGTTCAGAAGCCCCATCATCACGACGAAGCCGGCGAACTCCTTCGTCCCCGCGAACGGATTCTTGTTCCAGCTCCACATGTCGAGCCGCTTGTAGCCGTGGGGGCGCGCCTCGAAGCGGACGTTGGCGAAGCCCTTGCCCTCGCAGCGCTTGACGCTCTTGTTCGACGGCGGCTTGGGCGCGTTCGTGATCTGCACGCAGGGCACGAGGTAGTTGATCTCGGTCGGGTAGCCCGCGGCCCAGACGAGCCGCGTGGCGACCGTCTCGGGCTGCGCCTCGTTCCCGAGCTTGGCGACCCAGTGCTTGCCCGAGGCGTCGCGCACGCGCCACTTCACCGAGTAGCCCCCCTCGGTCGCGTTCTCCTCCCAGATGACCTGCTTGAGGTCGGGCTTCATCTCCTCGCCGCCGGGGCCGAGCAGGAGGTTGCGCGAGGAGATGTCGGTCGGCTCGCGCCAGAACACCGGCGTGCCCTGCGCCATCGCCTCCTTCTTCTCCTCCTTCTTCTCTTCCTGCTTCTCCTTCTTCTCCTGCTTCGAGTCGCCCTGC
>Ga0213876_10000398_pt1 | contig 36603 bp, 30 predicted proteins | sample BarmaccomBMRX_R9_FD_160113 | JGI IMG/M metagenome (GOLD analysis project Ga0213876, IMG submission 160113) | Root-associated microbial communities from Barbacenia macrantha in rupestrian grasslands, the National Park of Serra do Cipo, Brazil - RX_R9 | ecosystem: Host-associated > Plants > Roots... | reverse complement strand
AAAAAGCGCGACAGGGTCATGCGCCCGCCGACCGGTGACGAAGGGCCCGAACCTACGCTGCGTGAGGGAACGGTTGACCATACAATTCAGAGTTCGATCATCAGGTAGATCCGGCCGGTTGCCTTCTACCCGTTTGACGATTTATCGGCTTGCGTTGGGTCGAAGGTCCGAAACCGGGACTGCCTGCATTTGTTCCGCCACGAAGGGCACAGCAGGCGTCCCGACGCAGGAACCCATGCAGATTCCTCAGGATATGCGCGGCTTGAAGGGGGAAACCCCGGCCCCATCGATCGTGCTCGACTGGTGATTTCCAACCGCTACCGGCACGCCGGGCGAAACCGGGGAGCCGAATTGAGGCAGACCGTCGGCATCCCAGGTAAACCCCTGAGCGCGAATGTTTCGGTCGCGCCAGCCGTGTTTCAGACGCGTTTTGGCGTGGTAGAATATCAGATCGCCGCCGTGGTGCGTGGTGATGAAACTGCAATGGCCGATGCCCCAGACTTCGGGTGTGGGTTCAAATACCGGGCCGATTTTCCGCCAGGCGGCGCGGTCCAGGAAATCGCCGTGGCGGTTGACGATCAGGCCGAGGCAATGGTCCGGGGTCCATGACGCGCTGGCTGAATAAACGACGCAGGTCACGCCGTTCCGCTGCAGCAACGCCGGGCCTTCACAAACGGGTGCGCCCCGCCTTTCCCAGGGTTCCCCCGGTTCGGTGAGGAGCGTGCGTGCCTCTTTGACGGTAGCGGGGTCGCTCATTTCCGCGATGTAGAGGTTCTGCGGCCCCGGGCGTGGTCCCGGCCAGCCTGACCAGAGAAGAAAAAGCCGGCCACGCGCGTCACGGCCGAGGGTGCCGTCGATGGCCCAGCCGCCCGTCTGCAGCACGCCGCGGGAACGGTATCGGCCGGCGGGATCGCTGCCCGCCGATTCGAGCACCCAAAGACGATGGTTGCGGTTGCGCCCGTCGTCCGCGGCGTAGTAGATGAACCATCGGCCGTCGACAAAGTGTAATTCGGGCGCCCAGACGTGTTTCGAATTCGGGCCGCGACGGGGCGCGGTCCAGACGACCGTGGGTTCGCGGCGATAAAGCTCGATCACGTCGGGCGCTGAGCGCACGTACAGCACGCGCCCGTCGGTGCTGATGGCGTGGTAAATCCCATCCCGAAATACGACGTAGGGGTCTTGCGAAGGTTTGGGCAGGAGCGGGTTTACGAAAAACGCACCGGGCGCCGGGTGATTCATTCTGCTGGTTTCAAGGTTCGTCAAGTGACGGCCGCGGTGCGCCGGCCTCGCCTTCTTACAGTCACAGGAACGAGTCGGCCAGCCGGGCGGTGTTCTGGGCCACCTTGAGCAGGAGGGGCCGGCCCTCCCAGTTCTCAGGCGTCAGCACGTCACTATCGGCAAAATACTTTTCCTGGAGGGTCCTGAGGCTGGCGACCACTTCCGGATCATAGATCACCAGCATGATCTCCGCGTTGAGGGCGAAGGAACGGATATCGATGTTCGTTGAGCCGACCAGGGCAACCGCGTTATCGACGGTCAGGTGTTTTGCATGCAGAAAGTGTGGCCGGTAGAGATGAATTTTCACCCCGGCATCGATCACAGCGCCGTAGTACGCCCGTTGGGCGAACTGGGTGAAGGTCTGGTTCGCGTGCAACGACAGCACCAGGTGCACGTCCACGCCCCTCAGAGCAGCCGAGCGCAGCGCCTGCAGAAAGACGTCGTCCGGGACAAAGTATGGCGTGGTGATCACGACCCGTTCACGAGCCGCGTAGAGCAACGCGATGATGAGTTCCTCGGCGTTCTCGCGGGCATACCCTGGTCCGCTCGGCACCACGTGGGCGGTCGATGTCCCTTTGCCGGTCAGCGCGGGAAACAATTCCTTCTCCGGGATCCGCGCACCGGTCTCAAAATAATGGTCGGCAAGAAAGACGGACTGCAATTGGGCAACGACCGGCCCGGTGAGGCGGACGACGAGTTCCTCGTTCGGGTAATTCTTGACGAATGCAGGATCAGCGATGTTCTGCGAGCCGGCGTAACCGATGCGCCCATCGACAACGGCCAGTTTACGGTGGTTGCGCAGGTCGAAGCGCGCCGCATTTCGCCGGAAAAATCCGACCGGGAGGGCGGCGTGCACTTCGACGCCGGCGGCGCGCAGCCGTGGTGCGAGCCGCCGGAGCGCCCGGCGCGATCCCACGGCGTCCAGCAACACGCGGCATGTGACGCCGCGTTTTGCCGCCTTGATGAGGGCGGCGGCAACCTGGCTGCCGGTGGCGTCCGGCTCAAAGATGTACGAGAGCAGGTGCACGTGGTGCCGGGCCGCCTCCACGTCGGCGATAAGCCGGTCGATTGACCCCTGATACTCAGGCAGCAACTCAACCGAGTTACCCCCGAATGGCTCGAAGTCTCCCAACCGGGTCGCAAGATCAGCGACCGGCAGCAGATTGGGCGGCAGATCGGGCGCGGCCAGCAGGCTCCTGGCCACCTGGGCCTGGGCCAGACGGATCATGCGGGACGCGCGCTGTTGCTGCGCGAGCCGGTGCTTAGGCAGCCGGATACGGCCGAACAGCGCATAAAGGAACAGGCCCGGCCACGGCAATAGAAAAATAAGAAGCAGCCAGGTCCGCGATGCCGCCGTGCTCCGTTTCTGCGGTACGTAGACCAGCATCACCACCCGGACAATCCATGCACTCAGGAGATAAAGGACGCCCTTCTTGACCATCCGCGCGACTAAAGCAGGAACGGGGCGCCAGCACAATGTTCCGGATCATTCCCCCCTGATCAGCCGCTAAAGCCGGATCAAGGATAGCGGCGAGCAAGCGGCCATCCTCGTTCCCTCGGATACCCTGGGGAAACGCGTAAGCGGCACACCGGCAGGCCGGAACCGGCGCTACATCATCGGGGGCATCGCCGGCGGAAGATTAGGCTTGTCGCTCGCGATATCCTCGTCCCCCGATTTCTCCGGCTCATCCTCCACGGAAGACCTGACGACAGGTTTTTCCTTTGCGATTTCGTCCAGGGGCAGATCCTTTTCCGCAGCTTCATCCTGCCGGTCGGTGCTTTCTCCTTCTGGTGCGTTCATTCGAACCTGACCATATAACCTCAGGCGATCGGGCGTCCATTCCGAAGTTTGATGGTCCGGCGACGGGTCTTGACCGGAGAAACGGCCGATCCGACAGTCCGCCGCCTCCCTTCCCACGCCCCATGCCGCACCGGACACCCGACACTCGACACTCGACACCGGCACCTGCTATCGGGACTGCGTAGATTCCTTGAGGCGCAGGTAACCGTGGTTACAGGCATCCGAGATCGCAACGGACGACAGGATGGAAGCCAGGAGCCGGGTAGGCCGCGGCGCAAAGACCAGCCCGAAAGCCAGCCCGGTCGCCACCCAGAGCCCGATGCAGTAGGGGCAGGTGACCATATCTCCGATTGCCCGCTGCAACCCCTCGCCGCGGGCATCTTCCTCCACCTCGCCGGAGCCGGCGGCCTTTTCAAACCGCGTGAACGGTGCGCGTAATCCGCTCGTGACCTTGTCCTTGGTGATCAGACGGCTGAGCCGGAAGGTTGCCACACCGATCAGGCCGACATCGGCAAGCGCGATCTTTTCCGGCACCGCCGACGCCCGGTGTGCCGCTCCCAGTAACATCGAAAACACCGTGGTATACACGGCCGCCAGCGCGCCGTAACCCAGCAAGGGTTCCCCCGAATCGCCATAGCCGCCGAACAGTTTCTGCGCGGCCGGCTTCACGTCCAACAACTTCGCATCCATGATAAATGCTCTTCGTTTGGCGGTTCCAGAATGGATGACTTTAGAGCCGAATCGCCGGGACGGATCCCTTTGGCGCTGGGGGGGAAACCGGAACCAAGTCGGGCAAAAAGCATCGCAATACGATCAACCAAGGGGCTATAGGTCCGGACACAGGAGCGCACGCGATAATCATCCTGGTGCGCCCCTTGTGCTGCCCCCGGCAGGGGGTGGCCGCTGGAGTATGCCTCAGATCTTCTCGCCCAGGGTAAGTCTTTGGTTCAAGACCGCGGTGATCCTTGCACCGTTTGCAGTCGTCCTCGGAGGACTTGCGGCCTACCGGTTTTCCTACTCGCCGTACCCGACGCAGGTGGATCTGCCGCTGGATCAGCCGGTGCCGTTCAGCCACCAGCACCATGTGGGCGGGTTGGGCATCGACTGCCAGTACTGCCATACTACCGTCACCAAAACCGCGGATGCGGGTATGCCCGACACCCACACGTGCATGACCTGCCATTCCCAGATCTGGATCGAAGCGCCCGTCCTGCAGCCCGTGCGCGACAGCTTGAGTTCGCGTCTGCCGATCCGGTGGACCCGCCTCCATAACCTCGCGGACTACGTGTATTTCAATCACAGCATCCACGTGAACAAGGGGATCAGCTGCACCAAGTGTCACGGCGACGTCGAAACCATGCCGATCACCTGGAAAAAGGTAACCCTGCAGATGGGCTGGTGCCTGGAATGCCACCGGCACCCGGCAGCGGCCTTCAGCCCGCCCAACGACACTTTCCAACCGCCGCAGGTTTTTACGCTCAACTGGCGCCTGGACGCGGATCCGGATGCAAAACGCTTTGTGCAGAAACAACTCGAGGGCGTTGCCTCGGTCCGTGAGCTTACCGATTGCTGGACGTGCCACCGATGACTGACCCCGATCCATCTCCCCGGCCGGAGGACCCGGCGTCCCGCCGTCGCTGGCGCAGCCTGGACGAATTATCGCAATCCGATGAATTCCGGGCGTGGGCTCAGCGGGAGTTTCCTGAAGGTGCCTCCGAATTCTCCGACGCGGTGGAACGCCGGGAATTCCTGCGAGTAATGGGGGCGGCCTTGGCGATGGCGGGTTTGGGCGCGTGTTCGCGGCCCCCGCAGTTGAAGATTGTGCCGTACGTCGAGCAGCCCGAAGAGATCCTGCCGGATCGTCCCCTCTATTTCAGCACGGCCATGACGTTGGGAGGCTTTGCCACCGGCCTGGTGATACGGAGTAATGAGGGACGGCCGACGAAAGTCGAGGGCAACCTGTCCCACCCGTGCAGCCTGGGCGCGACCGGACCGCTCGAACAGGCGGCCGTGCTTCAGCTTTATGACCCGGACCGTTCCCGGGTGGTGCTTCATGAGGGTAACATCGAACCGTTTGAGGCTTTGCTGGGCGCGGTCCTCGGCGAGATGGAACGGCAGCGACCCGAACGCGGCCGTCGCTTCCGATTGCTGACCGGAGCCGTCAGTTCGCCGACCCTGATCAGCCAAATCAACGCGCTCCGGGCGGCCCTGCCGGAAATGAAGTGGCATCAATGGGAACCGTTCTCACGGTGGTCGATCTACCGTGCCGGCCAACTCACGACGGGCCAGCTCGCCGAACCTGATTACCGCCTTGAAAACGCGGATGTCATCGTCACCCTGGATTACGACTTTCTGGGGATCGCGCCGGACCGGCTAAGGCTCGCCAAGGCTTTCACCCGGCGCCGGCGGTTTGACCGGGACGATTTTCGCGACCCTAACACGTTATTTGTCGCGGAGCCGGCGTTGACGATCACCGGCTCGGTGGCACAAGCGCGCCTGCCGTCGGCCGCGCGCGAGATCGACTGGCTTGCGCGAAACCTCGGGGCGCGGCTGCAGGTTTGCCCGGCGCCGGCCAAAGCAGCAGAAGGCTCGGCGCGAGATTGGCTGGACGCCGCCGTAGCCGCCTTGCAGGGGCACCCCGGCCGGAGCCTGGTGCTGGCCGGGCCGGGACAGCATACCGAAACGCACGCCCTGATTCATTCCATAAACCAGAAGCTCGGCAACCTGGGCCAAACCATCACTTACAGGCAGGTGGCGGCCGCGGAGCCGGTCGACCACCCGGCTTCGCTTCGCGAGTTGGTACAGGACCTTGCCACCGGTGCGGCAGACAGCGTGTTGGTGCTGGGCGGCAATCCCGTGTTCACCGCACCCGCCGACTTCAAGCTGGGTGACAAGCTCGGGCGCGCCCGTTTCTCCCTGTATGCCGGGTTGTATGACGACGAGACCGCGGCTTGTTGCCGGTGGCACGTGCCGGAGCGGCACTTTCTGGAGGGCTGGTCGGACACGAGAGCGGTGCAGGGCGAATCGTCCATCGTTCAACCTTTGATTGCGCCGCTTTACGGCGGGATTTCTGTCCATCAACTGCTGGCGGCATTTCTGGGCCAACCGGCGGCGATCGATTATGACATCGTGCGCGATTATTGGCGCCGGCACGGCAACTGGGGCCCGGACTTCGAAAAACAGTGGCGCCAGGTCCTGAGCGACGGGGTGATCGCTAACAGCGCCACCCCCGAGATTACCTCGTCAGGTGCGTCGCCCGGACCCGGGGCGGCGCCGCCACCGGCGCCGGCGGGTGGGCCGGTCGGGAATGAAGGTTACGAGATCACGTTTGCCCCGGACCCGGCGTTATGGGATGGGCAGTTTGCCAACAACGCGTGGCTGCAGGAACTGCCCAAGCCTTTTTCAAAAATTACCTGGGGGAATCCCGCCGTCATCAGCCCACGGGCGGCGCAACAACTCCGCGTCGAAAACGGCGACGTCGTCCGGCTCCGGCGCGAGGGCGCGGAATTGGAAATCCCGGTTTGGATCCAGCCCGGCCAGGCCGAACGCACCATTACCCTTTACCTGGGCAATGGGCGGCAGCGGGCCGGCCGCGTGGGCAACGGCACCGGTGTCGACACCTACCGCATGCGCTTATCATCCGGCCTATGGTTCTGCAGCGGGGTGCAGGTGGAGCGCGCCGGCCGCTACGTCCAGCTCGCCCAGACTCACCTGCATCACTCCATGCATGGGCGGGACTTCCTCCGGACCCTGCCGTTGACCGAATTCCAAGCCGGCAAGCGGCCCGAAGGCCGTGAGCCGGATCCCGAACCGGATGACACGCTTTACAATCCCACGAAACTGTTGACGGCGGCACGCCAGTGGGGAATGTCGATCAACCTCAGCACCTGCATCGGGTGCGCGGCCTGCGTGATCGCCTGCCAGGCGGAAAACAACATCCCCTCAGTCGGGGCAGGCCAGGTGATCATGGGAAGAGAAATGCACTGGATCCGGGTCGACCACTATTTCGAGGGGGATCCGGCCAATCCGCGGATCTACCAGCAGCCCGTTCCGTGCATGCACTGCGAGACCGCGCCGTGCGAACTGGTGTGCCCGGTGGAAGCCACGTTGCACAGCAGTGACGGCCTGAACCAACAGGTTTACAACCGTTGCGTCGGCACCCGCTACTGTTCCAACAACTGTCCGTACAAGGTGCGCCGGTTCAACTTCCTGCAATTCGCGGACACCAGGACCCCGGGCTCGCAATTGGTCTGGAACCCGCAAGTGACGGTCCGAAGCCGGGGCGTGATGGAGAAGTGCACTTATTGCGTTCAACGGATCCGCACCACCGAGATCCAGGCCGAGAATGAAAACCGGCCCATCGAGGATGGAGAAATCGTGCCGGCGTGCGCGCAGGCCTGCCCGGCCGACGCGATCGTCTTCGGCAACGTGGCGGATCCGCATTCGCAAGTTTCACGTCTGAAAGCCCTCCGTTTGGATTATTCCATGTTGGGCGACCTTAACACCCGTCCGCGGACCACCTACCTGGCCCGGGTTGAATGGACGGGCAAACCGGCGCCTGCGACTCCTGACGACAAACGGCCAACGACATGATCACGGACCAGACGCAGGCGAAGGAAGGAACGCGGGCTCAAGCGGAGAAGGAAGAAACGCCGGAACCGCTGGTGCGGCCGGGCGAAACCTTCAGGTCCGTAACCGAGAAGATCAGCGGCATCGTCCTGGACCGGCGCCATCCGTTACCCTGGTGGATCTGTTTCGGCGCGGGCTTTCTGCTGATGATGGGGTTCTTCTACGCGGTTTCCGTACTGCTGGCGGTCGGCGTCGGGATCTGGGGCATCAACATCCCGGTGGCGTGGGGTTTTGCGATCACGAACTTCGTCTGGTGGATCGGGATCGGGCACGCCGGCACCCTGATCTCCGCCATTCTCCTCCTGCTGCTCCAAAAATGGCGCAACTCGATCAACCGGCTGGCTGAAGCGATGACGCTTTTCGCAGTCGCCTGTGCGGGCCTGTTTCCGCTGCTGCACCTGGGGCGGCCCTGGGCTTTTTTCTGGCTGTTACCGTACCCGAACGGCATGGAACTGTGGCCGCAGTTCCGCAGCGCCCTGGTGTGGGACGTATTCGCGGTCGGAACCTACCTGACGGTCTCCATCTACTTTTGGTACACCGGCCTGGTGCCTGACGCGGCGACGTTGCGGGACCGGGCGAAAACGCGTTTCGGCCGGGTGGTTTTCGGTATCCTGGCGCTGGGTTGGCGTGGATCGGCACGCCACTGGCGGAACTATGAATCGGCCTACCTGCTGATGGCCGGCCTGGCAACCCCGCTGGTGCTCTCGGTGCACAGCGTTGTCAGCTTCGACTTCGCGACGGCAATCGTGCCGGGCTGGCATTCTACCATTTTCCCGCCTTACTTCGTCGCGGGCGCGGTCTACTCGGGATTCGCCATGGTGCTCAACATCATGATCCCCCTGCGCAAGTGGTACGGGTTGGAGAACATAGTAACCGGGAAACACCTCGACAACATGGGCAAGGTGATGCTCGCCACCGGTTTGATGCTCGCTTACGGCTACGTCTTCGACATGTTCACCGCGTGGTACAGCGCGGATCCGGCCGAACAGTATTCACTGGTCAACCGTGCGGGCGGACCCTACGCGTGGGTCTTCTGGCTGCTGATCCTGGTTAACGTGATCCTGCCCCAGGCGTTGTGGTGGCCGTACGTGCGAAGAAATCCCGTCCCGCTCTTCTTCGCCGCGCTCAGCATCAACCTGGGCATGTGGATCGAGCGTTTCGTCATTGTGGTCGTCAGCCTTAACCGTGACTACCTGCCGTCGAGCTGGCGCCTGTTCATTCCCACCGGTTGGGACTGGTTAACCCTCTTCGGCAGCCTCGGCTTGTTCTTCGCCCTCATCTTCCTCTTCGTCCGGTTCTTGCCGATGGTAACCATATTCGAGGTCCGATCTTTGATCGCGGAAGAAAAGGAGGGCTCGGCGTGAAAGGGTTTTCTACCGTCTACGGCGTGATCGCCGAGTACAACTCGGAAGACGCGCTCTGCGAAGCCGCCCGGAACGCGCGGGCGCACGGTTACCGCAAGCTCGACGCGTTCAGCCCGTTGCCGGTCAAAGGTCTGGACGAGATCCTTGGGCTTAAACCGAGCCGGGCGCCCGTCTGGGTGTTCACCGGAGGGCTGATCGGCGGCTTCACCGGGTACTTCATGCAGCTGTGGGGAGTCGGGATCAACTACCCATTCGACGTCGGCGGGCGCCCTCTGAACAGCTGGCCGCTTTTCATTCCGATTACCTTCGAACTGACAATCCTGGGAGGAGCAACTGCAGCCGTCCTCTCGTTGTTTTTCCTGAACGGGCTCCCGCGGTTGAATCATCCGGTCTTCGCGGCGCCGGGTTTCGAACGCGCCACGACCGACGCGTTCTTCCTTTGCGTGCTGTCGAGCGACCCGGACTTCGATCCGATGCTGGTGCGCCGGTTTTTTCTCCAGGAGACCGGCGCCATCACGGTAACGGAGTTACGCCGATGAAAATGCCCGCGCTTTTTCTGGCCGTCGCTGCGTGCGGGCTGATGGGGTGCCGCAATGAAATGAGGTACGACTCACGGCTGAAACCTTACCAGGAGACCCCGTTTTTCGCCGATCGCAACTCTTCACGCCCCTTGGTAAGCGGCGTGGTCCCGCGCGGGGAGGCGCGCACGGATGATTTTTTTTACACCGGGGAGATCAATGGTCACCTGGTGCGCGGATTTCCCGCGCCGGTCACGCTTGAGCAACTCAGGAAAGGGCGGGAGCGCTATAATATTTACTGTTCGGTGTGTCACGGCATCACCGGGGTAGGGGACGGCATGATCGTGCAGCGGGGTTTCCCGCGGCCGCCCTCCTTTCACGATCAGCGCCTCCGGGACGCCCCGGAGGGGCACTTCTTTCACGTAATCACCCATGGCTACGGCGCGATGTACTCGTACGCCGGCCGGGTTGAACCCGCGGAACGCTGGGCGATTATCGCCTACATCCGTGCGCTGCAGTTAAGCCGTGACGCCAGGGTCGACGACGTGCCGCCGGCTGAGCGTGTTCACCTGCCGGAAAACGGAGGGAACAGTGGCGGGCACTAACGCAAACCGCCAAACCCTTGGGCAGTTAGGCGGGAGCATTGTCGCCGTCGCCGCCCTTGCGGCACTGATCGTCGGGTTTGTGGTTAATCCGAGGCAGGCCTATCCCTCCTACCTGATCGGGTTCCTGTTCTGGCTGGGGCTGACGCTGGGCGGCCTGCCGGTGCTCATGCTGCATCATCTGGTCGGCGGCAAATGGGGTTTTACCCTCCGCCCGGTTTTCAGTGCCGCGCTGGCGACCCTGCCCCTCATGACGGCGTTAGTGTTGCCGCTCTTCTTCGGCCTGAAACACCTTTATCCCTGGGCCGGGCTGCCGGCCGAACATGCGGCCCACGTGCTTCACCAGCGCGCCATCTACCTGAACACCCCGGCGTTGATCATCCGGACCATCGTGTACTATGCCGTTTGGCTGGGGTTAGCCTGGCTGCTGGTCTGGCGTCCCGTTCCGGCCGGCGCTCAACCCTCAAAAATCCGGGCCAGGCTGCAGCTGATCAGCGGAATCGGGCTCGTGGTCTTTTGCGTGCTCACGTCGTTTACGGTTATCGACTTGCTGATGGCAGTCGAACCGGCGTGGTATTCCAGCATTTTTCCCGGGATCGTGTTGGACGGCCAGGTGCTGTGCGCGCTGGCGCTGGCCCTCCTGCTCAGTCTGCCTCGGTCCAAGGCCGGCCGCGACCGTCTCGATGAGGAGCAGCTCAACCATATTTCGACCCTGCTCTTCGCGTTCATCCTGCTGTGGGCTTACTTCAGCGTTTCCCAATTGATCATCATTTATGCCGGTGACTTGCCGCATGAGATCAGCTGGTACCTGCACCGGACACGAGGAAGCTGGCTCTGGGTGGCGTGGGTCGTGGCCGTCGTGCAGTTTGCGCTTCCCTTCCTCCTGTTGCTGTTTCGAGGCATCAAGAAATCGCCTAAAATGCTGCTCCCGATCGCGGCGGGGCAACTGCTGATTCAGGTGATCGCAATGTTCTGGTACACGGCTCCGGCCTACCGCCATGCGCTGCGGGTGACGTGGACGGATGTTGCTGCGTTCGTGGCATTGGGGCGGCCTGGGTGGTCGTGTTCGGCTATCGGTTAGCCCGCGAACCCCGGCTCGAGGCGCTAACGCCTGATCGAGGCGTAACCGGCCATAGTTCAGGGCTGATAACAGGAGGGAGGCGTTAGATCGGACCGACATGACTGCTCACACCGAAATCCGGCCAAGAGGAGGCCATGAGTCCTCCGGGATTCCCCTGAAGCCGCTGCTGTGGTTCGTGGCGGGCTTTATCGCCACGGCCGTGGTCATCCATTCGGCATTGGCCGGCTATGCCTCCCTGCTCGGCGCGCAACATAAGCACTTTGGCCGGGTCTATCAACTTCAGCCAACCCAGGTCCCGGCGTACCCGGCGCCCGCCCTCCAGGTAAACCCGCGGATTGACCTTCAAACCTACCGGACCCGGGCAGACCACGATCTGAATAGTTATGGCTGGATCGATCAGGGACAAGGGGTTGCGAAAATCCCGATCGAACGGGCAATGGATCTGCTCCTGGCGCGCGGTTTACCGGTACGTCCGGCCGTCCAGGATGGGCCGACCGAGTTGAATATGCAGGAGCAAAAAGCGGCTGCGGACAGCGCCGGGGCCGCGGAACAACCCCCGGGACGGAGGCGGCCGTGAACGGGTGGAAAGAATGGCCGCTCATGATCGGCTGCGCCCTGCTGGTATCGGCCGTCCCGTCACCGGCTGCTGTACGATCAGCTGCAGACCTGACTCGCGGCATCGTTTACGAGCAGCGTCTTACGCAGCAGGTATCGCCCGGGCTCAACTTTGTCGACGACCGGGGCCGACCGGTGAAGCTGGGCACCTATTTTCGCGGGCGTCCGGTTGTGCTGGCCATGGGTTATTACCGCTGCCCGATGTTGTGCGGGATCGGTATAAATGCCGCAGCGCGCACCCTGGAGGAATTTCCACCGCAATCCTCGGCCCGGGACTTCGAGTTCGTCTTTGTCAGCGTGGATCCGGCGGAGAACTATCTGGCGGCCGCCGAGAAGAAGAGCGAATACCTTCGCAAACTGGGATGGGAGCCGGCGGCCGAGCGTTCGCATTTTCTGACCGGCAGCGAGGCCGAGGCGGCGCGACTCGCCGATCAGATCGGGTTCCGCTACCGCTATGATCCGGAAGCGAAACAGTACATTCACCCGAGCGGCCTGGTGGTCCTGTCGCCGCAAGGCAGGATTTCCTCCTACCTGTTGGGCATCGACTACCCCGCGGCTGAGTTTGAGCGTGCGTTGGGTAATGCGCGTCGCGGGCAACCGGGTATAGCCGGCCGGATCATCTCCATTCTCTGCTTTTCACAGAGCCCGGCGCCCGGCACCGTTGCCTATTGGGTACAGATCGCCCTTCGATGCGGCGCCGTTCTCACCCTGGGCGGATTGGTTCTACTGGTTCGCTTTAAACACCGGAGTCCGGATCGGACGTATTCGGGCGCATGAACCACCTGCCGATCATCCTTGCGCAGTTTCAGTTCCTGCCGGACCAGGGTTCCGCCCTGGCCCGGCACGTTGACCGGCTCTTTTGGACGCTGACCGGCGTTTGCGGCACCATCCTGTTTGCGATTGCCGCCGTCATCATTTACTACCTGGCCAAGTACCGCCGCTCCAACCTCAACGTCGACCGGACCCTCGGGAATAAGTCGACGCTGCCCGCCGAAACCACGTGGACCTTGATCCCGTTGGTCATCTTCATCGGGATGTTCGCCTGGGGCGCCAAGATCTACTTCCACAAAAACCAGGTGCCGAGGGACGCAATTGAAATCGAAGTCGTCGGCAAACAATGGATGTGGAAAATCCAACACCCCGAAGGTAAGAAGGAGATCAACGAGTTACATGTGCCCCTGGGTAAAACGATCAAGTTGGTTATGATCTCCCAGGATGTGATTCACGATTTCGGTTTGCCCGCTTTCCGGGTGAAGGAGGACGTGCTGCCGGGGCGCTACACCATGGAATGGTTCACGGCGACCAAAACGGGCGTGTTCCGCATTTTTTGCAACCAGTACTGCGGGACGGATCACGCCAACATGATCGGGCAGGTCTATGTCATGGAGCCGCAGGCCTACGCAGCCTGGTTGCGCGACGGCATGAATCCTACGCCGATCGTAAAGGCAGGCGGGGAGCTGTACCGGTCACTGGGCTGCAGCGGATGCCACGAATCAAACGGTGTGGTCCGGGCGCCGCCCCTGCACGGCTTGTATGGACATCCGGTCCCGTTGCAGGATGGCCGGATCGTGGTCGCCGACGAACGTTACCTCCGGGACTCAATTTTGATGCCGAATTACGAGATCGTCGCCGGTTACGACCCGGTCATGCCCAGCTTTGCCGGGCGGTTGTCCGAGGACCAGATTTACCAGTTGATTGCCTATGTCAAAAGCCTCGCCGCGAACGAACCGGCGAGCGCCAGCGTCTCGGCACCCTAGCCCGGAGTCATGATGTTATGAGCCTTGCCTTCCAAGCCGTCGAGATTGATCCCCGAAGAGCCCCGGAGAATTACCTTTCCAAACGAGGTATTTTTTCCTGGCTGTTCACCACCGACCACAAACGCATCGGGATCCTGTACCTGATATCCATCATTGGCTTTTTCTTCATTGGCGCCGTGGCGGCCTTGATCATGCGGCTGAACCTGCTGACGCCCCGCGGCGACCTGGTGCAAGCGGAAATGTACAACCGTCTATTCACCTTGCATGGCGTGCTGATGGTGTGGTTCTTCCTGATCCCGTCGATTCCGAACGTGCTCGGCAATTTCATCCTGCCGATCCTGATCGGTGCGCGGGACCTGGCGTTTCCGAAGCTCAATCTGCTGAGTTGGTACGTTTTTATGCTCGGCGGCGCCTTCGTGCTTTATGCGGTGCTGATCGGCGGTGCCGACACCGGCTGGACGTTTTACACCCCCTACAGCTCGACGTACGCCAACTCGCACGTCGTGTTGATGGCCACCGGCGTCTTCGTTTCCGGGTTTTCCTCCATCCTCACCGGGTTGAATTTCATCGTTACCACCCACACGATGCGCGCACCCGGGGTCACCTGGTTCAAGCTTCGCCTGTTTGTGTGGTCCAACTACGCCACCAGCGTCATCATGGTGCTTGCCACCCCCGTTCTGGCGATCACGCTCCTGCTGCTTTCGATCGAACGAATCTGGAAGGTCGGCGTGTTCAACCCGGCGCTCGGTGGTGATCCGGTGTTGTTCCAGCACCTGTTCTGGTTTTACTCGCATCCGGCCGTCTACATCATGATCTTGCCCGGCATGGGGGTGGTGAGCGAGTTGGTCGCCGCGTATTCGCGGAAGCGTATCTTCGGCTATACCTTCGTGGCATTCGCAAGTATCGCAATCGCCGTGATCGGCTTTCTGGTCTGGGGACACCACATGTTCGTGGCCGGCCAATCGACTTACGGTGCCATGGTCTTCTCCTTCCTGAGTTATCTGGTGGCGGTTCCTTCGGCCATCAAGGTCTTTAACTGGACGGCAACCCTCCGGAAGGGCAACATCCGCCTGGACACACCGATGCTCTACGCCATCGGGTTCATCGGGCTTTTCGCGGCCGGCGGCATGACGGGGTTGTTCCTGGCCGCCCTCGGCGTCGACATGCACGTGCACGACACCTACTTTGTCATCGCGCATTTCCACTACATTATGGTCGGAGGCATGGTCCTGGCCTTCATGGGCGGCCTGCATTACTGGTGGCCGAAAATCAGCGGACGGCTGTACCCGGAGTTTATCGCCAAGATGGCCGCCATCGTGACGTTTCTCGGGTTCAACCTGACCTTTTTCCCGCAGTACGTGCTGGGGTACCTGGGAATGCCGCGCAGGTACCACGCCTATCCGGAGCAATTTCAGGTCTTCCACGTGCTTTCCACCGCAGGCGCAACCATCCTGGGGGTGGGCTACGCTTTACCCTTCTTCTATCTTCTTTGGTCCTGCCGGTACGGGCGCCCTGCCGGGCCAAACCCCTGGAAGGCAAAAGGTTTTGAGTGGGAAATCCCTTCACCGCCGCCCACTCACAATTTTGAGGTAACTCCGGTGCAGACGGAGCCGCCGTACAACTATAACCCGGCCGAGCCGGATCCGATCGAGGCGAGGGGCGAATGAGCGAGTCTCCGTCCATTGCCGTCCACGAGCAGTTCGACGACCTCGCGCAGCAACGCGAATCGGCGCACCTGGGAATGTGGATCTTTCTCGGCACCGAGCTGATGTTTTTCGGGGGCCTGTTCCTGGGATATACCGTCTACCGGATCAGCTACCCGCGAGCCTTTGCAGAAGCCGCCCATCACCTGGACCTGGTCATGGGTTCCCTCAATACTTACATCCTGTTGACCAGCAGCTTCCTGTACTCGCTCGCGATTTCGACGTATCGGGCCCGGCACCGGGGACCAACGTTGGTCCTGCTCGGGTTGGCCATGCTCCTCGGAATCATTTTCCTCGGGATCAAAGGCTCTGAATATTACGAAGACTGGGAACACGGGTTTTTGCCGGGACCGGCGTTCACTTATCAGGGGCCGGACCACGATCACGTCCTGCTCTTTTTTGTGTTGTACTTCATCGCCACGGGTTTGCATGCGCTGCACCTGCTGATCGGAATCTTTGTAACCCTCGTTCTCATCGGGCTCGTCGTGCGGAGCTGGTTCGTCAAAGATCGCGAGGTGGCGATCGAAGTATTCGGTCTCTACTGGCATTTTGTCGACTTTATCTGGATCTTTATCTTTCCGCTCTTCTATCTTCTGGGAGGACCATGACGGAGAACGCACGTCCGGCTTCATTTCTGACCTTCATTTGTCTCGCCGCGCTTCTGGGCGTAAGCATCCTCGTTTCGCGCCTCCACCTCGGCCCGCTGCGCATCGTGATCATTCTCCTGCTGGCGGCCGGGCAAGGGCTGCTCGTCCTGCTCAACTTCATGCGGGCACGGCTGAGCAGCCCGCTGATCTGGGCGGCGGCAGCTGCATCGTTTCTTTGGCTGGGCATCTTGTTCAGCCTGGCGCTGAGTGATTACCTGACCCGTCCCGTAACGTGGTAAGGGCCGGGGCCGGTACCGTGTGAGCACCAAGGGCCCGGTGATTGGGGTAAGATCTCGGGAGGGGGCCGTCTGGTCCATCGTTTACCGACTGAAAGACTGAGTCGTTGATCCCGGCACCATTTACACCATTTCGACGGCCATGGAGGTAAAATGTTGTCTTCCTCCCCAGGCACCCTGCCGGAGTTAAACCTATTAAACCGTATAAACAGCCGAGGCCCAGCGGGCCGGGTGACGGTTTGATGGCCTGAAGGGCCAAAGGAACATAGCCCAGGGTTTCACCCCGGGGAGGGGTTTTTCCCCCCGAATTAGCCCTCCTAAGGCATCACGCCTGTACGCCCTCCCTAACAAACACCCGCCCGCCGGGTTGGATTTGCTGAAGGGGCGGCAGAAGGCGTTGCTTACGGATTCTGCCGCCCCTTCAGGGCTCGATCGTGATTTTACGGTTATCCAGGGTAAACCCTGGGCTATGTTCTACCGGCCCGTCGGGCCTAAGACAAAGTTTTACCTCGATGGTCATCGAAATGGGATGATTGAGACTTAATCGATACGATCAGGGTCATTTTTCCTTGGAGTTTCCGATGATCACGTTTGTTAAAGCTCAATAAAGACCCCTTCCCGGGACTGAAGTACCTGCCTAACCTCAGCCGTCCCTCCGGGACGAAAGCACTACCCGGCCTGCCGCCCTTGACTAAATGGCAGTGGGGTAAACCCTGGGCCATGTTCCCTTGGCCCTTCGGGCCGTAAGGCGGTCAGGGCTCTCACGGTGCTGCCCGAAGGTTTGTCTGCTTTCGCCCCGCGGTTGCGTCTGAACGGCTTCAGAGCTTGCCTTGTCTCGCGATTTTAACTACTACTGGATAAGGTTCTATCTGCTCGCCCCGGGCGTGGTGCCTCCGGCGCCGGTGCCTTTTTTCAACCGGTAAAAAATGGGTCTAACCCGAGGCAGCAGGTGAGGTACCCCGCAAACAATCACTCTGATCCCCCCTCCGCCCATGTGGTCACAAGTCTACGATCCGTTCGGGAACGCCTTCCTCTCAACCTTGGTTGCGGCGGTTCCGATCGTCGTGCTCCTTGGCGGAATCGGTTGGCTTCGACTCCAGGCTCACGTTGCCGCCGTCCTGGGCCTGCTCAGCTCGTTACTGGTGGCAACCCTGGCGTTTCATATGCCACCGGGGATGGCCGCGGCAGCCGCCGTGACCGGGGCTGCCTACGGACTCCTGCCAATCGGTTGGATCGTACTGAACGTCATCTTCCTGTATCAGCTAACGGTAGAGAACGGGTCTTTCAGCATCCTGCAGGAGAGCATCGCCTCCCTCACGCCTGATCGCCGCCTCCAGCTTGTTTTTATTGCCTTTAGTCTGGGCGCCTTCTTCGAAGGCGCCGCCGGCTTTGGAACGCCGGTTGCCGTGACCGGCGCGATGTTGATCGGCATCGGTTTCCGGCCATTGCAAGCCTCCGGTCTTTCGCTCATCGCCAATACCGCTCCCGTGGCGTATGGGGCCATCGGCACCCCGGTGATTGCGTTGAGCGCCGTAACCGGCCTCGATCTTCATGAACTCTCCGGAATGGTCGGCCGGCAGTTGCCGTTTTTTTCTGTGATCGTACCGTTCTGGCTGATCTGGTCATTCGCCGGCTTCCGCGGCATGCTCCAGGTCTGGCCCGCATTGCTCGTGGCCGGCGTCGCTTTTGCCGTCCCGCAATACCTGATTTCCAATTTTCACGGCCCGTGGCTAGTCGATGTCGTCGGCTCACTCAGTTCGTTGGCCGCCCTCGCCGTTTTTCTGAGGATCTGGCAACCCCGGGAGATCTGGCGGTCGCTCAGCCGCACGGAAGAGCGCGCGCGACGGGCTCAACCCGGTACGGCGACGGTGCCTGCGCGAGTCGATGATCGTGCCATGTCGCGAGCGCATAACGGCCGCGCCCTGTCCTCACGCGAGGTCTTGAGGGCGTGGTCGCCGTGGGTCGTCCTCAGCGTTTTCGTCTTCCTTTGGGGTTTGCCGCAAATAAGGGCATTCCTGGACGGGCTCTGGTTACCCAAGATTCCGGTCCCGGGTTTGCATAACCTGGTGCAAAAGGTTCCGCCCGTGGTGCCGAAACCGGCGGCGGAAGCGGCGGTCTACAGTTTAACGCTCCTGTCTGCGACGGGGACGGGCATTCTGGCTGCGGCATGCGCGGGCGGTATCGCCATGGGATATTCATTGCCACAACTGGCGGGCGCCTTTGGACGCACCTGCGCGCGCGTGCGCTACTCGCTGCTGACGATCGTCTGCATGCTGGCCATCGGTTACGTCACCCGTTATTCCGGCACAGACGCAACCCTTGGCCTGGCGTTTGCCCGCGCCGGCGGTTTTTATCCCTTTTTCGGTGCCCTGCTGGGCTGGTTAGGCGTGGCGCTGACCGGATCCGATACCGCCTCAAACGTGCTGTTTGGCGGACTCCAGAAGATCACTGCCCAGCAGATTGGTCTTAGCCCGGTGCTGATGGCGGCGGCGAACAGCTCCGGCGGGGTGATGGGTAAGATGGTCGATGCGCAGAGCATCGTCGTGGCGTCGACCGCCACGCAATGGTACGGTCACGAATCTGAAATTCTGCGGTACGTTTTCTTTCACAGCCTGGCCCTGGCGTCGCTTGTAGGGCTGCTGGTGGCGGCGCAGGCGCATCTATATCCGTTCACCCTCCTGGCACACTGACCGCGTCCACCAGGGAGGGGAGGCCTCGCCCGGGTTGCGGCCGGATCAGCGCTTCAGTGAGTGTAATCCCCAGGAGCAAATGGCTGAGAGCGCCACACAGGCGACCGTCAAGCCGACGCACTTCCAGTCCGGTCCAGCTGATACCTGCCAGGGATGCCAAAACGCCAGGCACAGGAAGAGCACCGCCACGAGCGCCAGCCCGCGAATCAGGTACAAGAGCAGCGTTTCAGGGCCCAGCGGTTCCTTTGCCATGCCGAAGACTCTCGCGGCAGGTCGTGCTCTGCAAGCGGATTGCTCCGCCCATCATCACTCAGCGCCGTGCCGGCCCCGCTCAGCGGCAGGTCCCCGACCGGATGCTGAGGTGATTGCGAAGTTCTCACCGCACGCTCACCCCGTAAGGGCAAGTGAAACAACCGATAAATGCAAATTACTTGCATTAAGTGGTGCGGCAAGGTAACAGATCGGCTTGCATCCAACAGGCCCACCTCTTAGCCCTTGGGGCTCCAGGGTTGCTCCGTCAGGTCCGCCACAACGCCCTGAAAGCGGTTTACTCAGGCCGATGCCTACTGTAAATATCGCCAGGGCTGTGATTATAATGCGGCAACGCCGCCGGGCGGCCCCGTTTACCATAAAGGTACTAACCAAATCGCGAACGTAACGCAGTAATTCTTGAGTTTGCGCATGACAACGCCGCTAAGGAGCCCCCGCAACCGTTGCGCTTTGCGTGCCGGGACAGCCTCGGCGGTGCTCCTGGCGTTGTTTTGGGCCCTGACCCTGGCGGCTTCGCCCGACCTTCACGAACGCGTTCACCCCGACGCACACGACGAGGGGCACGATTGCGGGGCTATGCTCTTTCTGAGCGGCGCGGCCGGTCCAGCCTCCTTCGCCGTGATTTTCTCGCTCGATCCGCCTCGGCTGCCGCTCGTTCGCATGGTCGCTCTCCCCCGCTCGGTGGCGGGGGTGCTCCGTCCGAGCGACCGGGCCGTGCTCGAACATGGGCCGCCCGGGCCGTCGCGTCCCTCCCAAGTGCTCTAGGTTCAACGGCGTGCAAGCCGGTAAGCCGCTTCCCGCCCAGCGCTCGCGATGCGGCGGGGGCCTGTCGTGCTTGAGTCCCGGTCTGATCCGCTGGTGGATGCCCCTGCACGGGTCTGCCGGTCGCGGCGCCTCGCCGTTGGGCCGGTGATCCAGGGCCCAGCCTGAACTGCCTGGATCCGCCCGCGGCGGTCTGCAGCCTTGACCTGCTGCCTTAGGAAAGGACGCCCGCCGAACCGTTTATCCCTGACCCGTCGTACACCGATCGGGCCGCATCCCCATACCTCCTGCCTTTCCCAAGCCAGCTTTTATGCCGTTTTCTCTTAGGTCCGCCTTTTTTGCGGTGGGCAAGCCGCCCTTGGCGACCACCGTTCTGCTTTTTGCCCTGATCCTGCCGAAAGACGCCCGCGCCCAAACGGATGCCTCCCCGTCTCCGGCCCAACCGGCGCCCGCCTCCGGCGAACTCAGCCCCGTTACCGTTGTCGGCCAGCTTAATCAGACCCGCGACCAGATCGTGCCTTACCTGGGTGCCACGCAATATTCCATCGGCCAAAGCCAAATTCAGACCCAACCCCAGGGCCCGAACGCGCCCTTCGATCAGGTCATCCTTCGGGCACCGGGGGTCGCCCAGGACTCCTTTGGTCAACTGCACGTGCGCGACGAGCACGCCAACTTGCAGTTCCGCATCGACGACGTGTTGATCCCCGAAGGCATCAGCGGCTTTGGCCAGGAGATCGACACCCATTACGTCGACCGCGTCGCCCTCATCACCGGCTCGCTGCCCGCCCAGTTCGGGTTTCGCACTTCCGGCATCATCGACGTCCACACCAGGCAGGGCGCGCTGAACCCCGGCGGCGACGTTTCATTCTACGGAGGCAGTTACGACCGCTTGCAACCCAGCTTCCAGCTCGGCGGCACCCGCGGGAAGTTGAACTATTACCTGACCGGCAGCTACCTGTACGACACCCTGGGCATCGAGAACCCGACCAGCGGTCATACGGCCATCCACGATGAAACCAGCCAGTTTAAAGGTTTCGCCGAGCTCTCGTACGTGATCGACGATTCCAGCCGGGTCACGCTCTTGCTGAGCGGTACCTACGCCGACTTCAAGATCCCCGACAACCCCGGCCAGGTACCGGCTTTCACCCTGGAGGGTCAGAGCGCCTTTGATTCCCGCACCTTGGATGAGCGGCAGCACGAGCAGAATCACTACGGCATCCTGGCCTATCAAAAAAACTTCGACACGGTCGCCTTCCAAGCGGCGGCCTTCAGCCGCTACAGCGGCGTGCTCTTCACGCCGGACTGGCGGGGCGACCTCATCTTCAACGGGCTGGCCAGCCGGGTCAACCGGACGCTGTTTGGAAATGGCCTGCAGTTCGACCTGAGTTGGGCGGTCACGGACGCGCACACGCTGCGTGGCGGCCTGCTGTTTTCTGTGGAATCGGCCCGTGCCGACACGACTAACCAAGTCTTTCCGGCCGATGGGTCGGGCTCACAAGCCTCCGAGGTTCCGGTCACCATCATCGACAACAACCAAAAAACCGGATTCCTCTATGGCTTCTACCTGCAGGACGCCTGGAAGATCTTCGAGCCGCTGACGCTCAACGTCGGGGCCCGGTTTGACGTGGTGGACGAATACACCCACCAGAGCCAGTTGAGCCCGCGGGTCAACCTCGTGCTGCAGGCGACCCGGTCCACGACCCTGCACGCCGGCTATTCACGTTACTTCACCCCGCCGCCCTTGGAGTTGGTACCGGCCCGCACCCTTACCAGGTTCGTCGGCACCACCAATGAGCCGGCCATTTTGAAGAGCTCGCCTGTGAAGGCCGAGCGCGCCCATTACTTCGATGCGGGCATCACCCAGCAGGTCGCCGGCGGGTTCAACGTCGGGTTGGATGGGTTCTATAAAATCTCGCGGGACCTCCTGGATGAGGGCCAGTTTGGCCAGGCGCTCATCTTTTCACCGTTCAATTACGCCCGCGGCACCCAATTCGGTGGGGAATTGACGGCTAACTATCAGAAGGGCGGATTTTCAGCCTACGGCAACCTGGCGTATGCCTATGGCGTCGGCACCAAAATCGTTTCGGGCGAGTTCCAGTTCGACCCTGAGGAGTTTGCTTATATCCAGAATCATCACGTTTTCCTCGACCACGATCAGCGCCTGACCGGTTCTTTGGGTGCGTCCTACCGCTGGCGGGATCTAGCCGTTTACAGCGACCTGTTATACGGGCGCGGGTTGCGGCGCGGCTTTGCCAACACGGGCCGTAACCCCTCCTATTACCCGCTCAACCTGGGCGTGACCTACGAGCTGAAGCTGTCGGGGCAGCAAGCGATCACGCTGCGGGTTGACGTGACGAACGTCTTTGACCAAAGCTACGTGCTGCGTGACGGCTCGGGCATTGGCGTCGGAGCGCCGCAGTTCGGGGCACGCCGGGCCTTCTATGCAGGCGCCGCATGGCGGTTCTAGGGGAACGCGGCATGCGCACGAAGATCCTCCTGCGGCTGCGAGACCCTGATAAAGCGCACGAGGCCGGCGCGCGCTGACGGCTCCCCGCACCCTTTTCTGATTTATGCCCTTACTCAACCGCTTTGCCATCCTGCTCGGGCCGGGCGCCTGGCTGGCCTTCGGCCTGTTGCTCTTGAGCGCCGGCTTTCCCGGCGGCCTGCAGGCACAGGAATTGTTGCCACCCCTGAAGGTGAACGGCCCCGTCGAGCCTAAATCCCCGGGGCGGCCGCGTCGCAACGGCCTGTCTGAAAGCCTGAAGTCGTTCCTGAGGGGGCCCGGCCAGGAGCCGCCCGGTCTCCGGGCGGAGGCAATCGCCACCCCCGCCGTGGCCATCACTTCCGTGCAACTGGCTCAGGAAGGCGACGGTTTGCGGGTCCGCGGCGGCCTTCGATGCCGGGGTTTCGGGGCGGGGTACGGGCACTTAGACATTCAGCTGCTGGACCAGGGGCGCCGGGTGCTGAGCGTCCGCGCCGTCTCCTACCAGCCTAACCCGGTCCCGACCAGCTACCGTGGCTTTATTGGCCGGTCAGAGTTTTACGCGCACTTCAATCGCCTGCCGCCCGGGGTGGCCATCGTCCGGGTGCGGTTTCACCCTAAAGATTAACGGTCGACGGCGGCGCGTCATCGTAAACTTATCGCGCGGTTGGGCGTTAGTTTTCCTCGTCATCACCGTCCTTATGCAGCGCCCCCAATGCATCTCATACCGTTTATACCATTTAGACGCTTATTCCGGTAGAAGTCCGGCGGGAGGGGTGCGTTCCCAGGGTTCTACCCCACTACCATTTAGTTAAGGGCCGGTGGATCGGGGCGCTTTCGTCCCGGACGCTTGATCGTGGCCAGGACCTTCAGTCCCGGGAAGGGGCCTTTATCGAGCTTTAACAAATGCCATCATCGAACAATCCGGGGAAAATGACCCTGATCGTGTCGATTAAGTCTCGATCCTGCCTTTTCGATGACCATGGAGGTAACATGTTGTCTTAGGCCCAACGGGCCGGCAGAACTTAGCCCAGGGTTCCACCCTGGGAACGCACCCCTCCCCCCGATCGAGCCCTGAAGGGGCGGTAGAACCCGCCGGCAACGCCTTCTGCCGCCCCTTCAGCAAATCCAACCCGGCGGGGCGGGTGTTTGTCAGGATGGGCGTACAGGCGTGACGCCTTAGGAGGGCTCGATCGTGATTTGACGGTTACCCAGGGGATAAAGCCCTGGGCTAAGTTCCGCCGCCCCTTCGGGGCTGAAACCCGGTCGGAATTCCACCAAGGTAATTGTCTAAATTGCTGTAAGACCAATTCAACCAGGTGCGGAGCATCATCCGGCGGCGACATCCCCTCCAGCCGGCATTCTACTGAGATAGCTGCCTGAATGGTATAGGATCAGCCGTTCCTCCGGGACGAAAGCGCCCCCATCCGCCGGCCCTTAACTAAATGGCAGTGGGATAAAACCCTGGGCTAAGGTCTGCCGGCACGTTGGGCCTAAGACAGAATTTTTACCTCGATGGTGATCGAAATGGTATCACCCATCCCGGGCGGAAGGACCTGAATGTAACCGGAAAATCCTTTCAAAAAGCGGCGCCTCCAAGTAAGCACGGTGCTTTGCACGCCAGCCTCATCTACGATCTGACATTGCCCCTCGGGCCTGAAACGATAATTTATCCGGGAGATCTTCCGCCGGTGATCGAGCAGGTTTCCAGCCTCGATTCCGGTGACCGGCTCACTTCTTCTCATCTCTCGATCGGGTGCCACGTCGGGACTCACGTTGATGCGCCTGCCCATTTCCTAAGGGAGGGATCGACAATCGACGGGTTGCCGCTTCAATGTTTCTGCGGTCCCGCGATCGTCATCGACATGCGCGGGAAAAGGCGAATCCGCGAAAGCGACGTCAGGGATTGTTCCATTCCCAGGAATCACCACGTTTTGCTCAAAACCGACAATTCGGCTCTCCTCGCGGCGCCGCCGTTTGCGGCCTCTTACACCTACGTGGAGCCGGCGGCCGCCGCTTACCTTTGCAAACTGACTCCATGCTCGGTCGGAATCGATTACTATAGCTTTGATCCGTACGAATCCGACGACTTTCCTGCACACAAGATCCTGGCGAACCATAACCTGCCGGCGTTTGTTTGCCTGAATCTTGGTGCGGTACCTGCCGGATTGTATGGCTTCGCGGGCCTGCCTCTCCTCCTTGAGCGTACCGAAGCTTCGCCCGTACGAGCGATCGTCTGGCGGTAAACCGGGGAGGGGACCGCCGTCATCACAGGCTGGCGGGCACGCCTCGCCGCGAGACGGTCGAGCGACCGCGCCGGGCCGTATCACAGCAGGTTCAGAAAAGGTATAGCCGTCGGAAATTCACGAAAACGTGTGCGTAGCCGATCATCCGGCCAGAGGGCCACGATCCAGTTATGCAGCGGGTTTTGATTACACGCATCTTTCACTCCGGTAAAACCCAGGCCGCTGTAATTGTCGCTTCATTGTTGCTGTTCGTCTGGTGGCGGGTTTGGGTCGTCACGCCTTCCTGGGCGGCCGGCGATTGATCCAAACGACGGCGCCCAAGGACGGCCGGAGGCGGGCCTCAGCGACCTGGGCTTGGCGTTGGGCTCAACGACGGGCTGGCGCCCGGGCTGGCCACGGGGTTGCCCATCGAGGTGCCGAGCCCGATGCCCGTTGCACCCGGGGAGGGGCTGGCCATCGGATTACCTGATGGTTCATTCATCGGATTACCCGTCGCGCTGGCGCCTGGCTCGGGCGTGGGCGTGCCGGTTACCCTTTTGCCGGTCGGGGCTGTGGTCTGCCCGGGTGCCGGCACGTCGTCGAAAAAGGTGATGCCGAAGTAGTCGAAGATCGGCTGCGCCGCAGTGCGGGCATAAAGATCGGTCAGCTTGTTGGGATCGAACTTTGGTGCGTTTGTAAGTTTATCTTTGGTGGCGTCAATCACATAGCCGGGGGCCTCTCCGGGCGAGCCCTTGACCAGACCCACGGCGCCCCAAGGCACCACGACTTTCGTTCCACCAGCACCCAGGAAGCCGCCGACGCTGAGCACGGCAAAGCGCACCCGGCCGGTGTCGGGATTAAAAATCAGGTCATCGATCGTGCCGATGTCCTCGTTTTGCAGATTCTTGATGTGGCTGCCTGCGACGTTGGTGGTGAGCAGGAGGCCCTGGTAAGGGGTAACCTCCGTCGTCGGGTTGGCGGCGGGGCTGGGACTAGGACTGTCGGCGGGCGCGGCGTGCGCGCCTCGGCAGAAACCAAATGCACCGGCGCACAGAAGGGCCGTGGCAATCAATGGTGTTTTCATGGTCGATCTACGGATTCCGCTGGGGTGAGGTTGCAGCGCACATCCGCGGATCACGCGCGCTGCAGGTCCAAATAACTGCAAGAACTGTATCTAGTTCGTGGTGAGGGACCCCGATACGCCTGACATTACGGGTCCGTAATGTTGCGGTCGGAGTTGTCTCATACCGTTCGGACAGTTATCCCGGTACAACGTCGACTCAGGAGGTGCCGGCGCCGGAGGATGCTCCGTCGCCGGTTGAAGCGGCCTTAGGCCGAACGGGCCTCGGCCGCTTATACGGTCCAACAGGTGTAAAGTCGGCAGGGCACCTGGGAACGAAGACATAATTTTACCTATGAGCCCGTCGAAATGGTATAAGCATAGAGACCGCGCCCCCCGAACGGAGGGCAATGGTAAGGTGGGTCATGGTTCCTCCTCCGATGCTCCTAACCTAACAAATGCGCTTAACGATCGGTTGTTAGAGGCATCAGTTCGCCCGCCGGTCTCGCCCGCCGGCTTTTTTTGGGTGGTGCGCGGCGGATGCTTGAGGAAACCGCCCGGCAGCGTTAAAGGTGGCACCTTGCAGGCTGCCGTCTATTATCTATGAGAGGCTTCATTATTGGGTTGATCGTCGGAATCGTTTTGTTGCCGGCCGCCGCGTATCTGTACATCTGGTTCGGGTACGCACCGGTGGCCACGGCGGCGCCACCGCTCCCGTTGGAACGGATGCTCACCTCGCTTGCGCTCCACGCCAAAATCGCGAAAGAAGCGCCGAAGGACTCCCCGGTTCCGGCGACCGAGCCGAATCTGCTCGCCGGCGCAAAGCTTTACCGGGAATACTGCGCGGTTTGTCACGGAACCAGTGCTGAGCCTCGAACCGCGACGGCTAAAGGGATGTTTCCCCGGCCCCCGCCCCTGTTCGAGGGTACGGGTGTGACGGATGACCCCATTGGCGAGACGTATTGGAAGGCGGCTAATGGCATCCGGCTGACCGGCATGCCCGCTTATGCGGGGTCACTCAGCACCGAACAATTGTGGCAGGTGAGCCAGTTGTTGGCGAACGCCGACAAGCTGCCTCAAAGCGTCCAGGGGCTCCTGGAGCAACCGGCACCCGCACACTGACGGTTGAGCAGGGGCGGGCGGGGGTGTTGGCCCCGAGCGAGCGGCACCGTCCGGCCGCAGACCGGATTGCAGGCAAATGGAGAACCTGACGTGTTCAGCCCGTTTGCACCAATCTAGCGATGCTGCGTCACCGGGCCGCTTCTTTATCTCGCGCAGCGATTTTGTCGCGAATGGTTTCGTAAAGCCAGCGCATCGATGGAAGGCTCACCCCTCTATTTTCGCCGCGCCGGAGGGGTTCACCCCAAATGGCCTCCAGTTCGACCTCACGTCCGAGATCGAAATCGATGAGACTGGAAGGGCGAAAGTCCCCAATGGTTTTGGTAACCTGCATGAATATTTCGATGAGGTCGGTCGGCAACCGGCATCCGTTGGCATTGGCCGCCATCAACGTTTCGCTCATGATTTGCTCCGCCTTTCGCCGGAGTTCCGGTGAAGCAATAATCTCCGAGACCGGCAACGACCCCGCCGCGATGCTAAGGCCGTTAAAGCAGATATTCCACACGAGTTTTTCCCAACGTGCGGAGTTGAGATCATCAGACAGCCGGCAAGGAATCCCGCAGCGCTCAAAGGCTGCCGCGATTTCCTGCACGTCGGGGCGCACTGGTCGAGCCGTATCCCCCAGCGCGATCGTTCCGGCTCCGAAATGTCGAACCACCGCCGGCTCGATCCGGTTTACAGCCACGAAACAAACGCCGCCTATGACGCGATCTGCATTGAATGCGGTTGAAAGAAACTCTTCGTTGCCCAGCCCGTTTTGCAGCGTTAAGAGCCACGTTTCTTTTCCTAACAAAGGGGGTAGTAGCCCTCTAAGGGCCTGGTTTGCTGTCGCTTTGATGCTGATCACGACCAGGTCGACTTCGCCGATCTCTGCAGACGATCCGTAAAAACGGCTCCCCTCATAGTGCAGGTCCCCTTCAGCGCTCAGGAGTCGAATCCCCTGTTTGCGAGCCGTTTCAAGATCGGATCTGAGCAGAAAACGGACATCCAGCCCGCCTGTCGCCAGCTTGATTCCGTAAAATAACCCGACGGCGCCGCTGCCGACGATTGCGATTCGAGCATTTGGCGGAAAGCTATGCAGCGGCTGATCGTCCATCTGTTGAGTCAGTTAGGGCTCTGGGGTGCGGACGCAGGGACCAAGTAAATGGGCAGTATTAATTTTACACGAATTGCGTGCCAAAGGGCTCTGGAAGCCGCCGCTTTTGACTGTTGCATGAGAGTAATTTTGCGGACCCACTCAGATCCGCAGAATTTTGCCTGGGTTCATCAGGTTGTTGGGGTCGAGCGCCTGCTTGATGGCGCGCATGACGCTGACCGCGTCGCCGTGCTCGGCGACCAGGAAATCCACCTTGCCATAGCCGATGCCGTGTTCGCCCGTGCACGTGCCCTCCAGGGCCAGCGCGCGCAGGACCAAGCGCTCGTTCAGGCGCTTCGCCTCCGCGATGTCCTGAGGATTCGCCGGATGAAGCGGAATGCCGACGTGAAAATTGCCGTCGCCGACGTGGCCGATAATCAGGGCCGGCAGAAAGGAAGCGGCGAAGTCTTTCTCGGTCTCCGTGATGCATTCGGCCAGGCGCGAAATGGGCACGCAGACGTCGGTCACCCAGGCCTCCGTGCCCGGGTACTGCGCCTGAATTGCGAAATACGTATCGTACCGGGCCCGCCACATCTTGCGTCGGCCCTCGGGGTCCGGCGTCCAGCAAAAGCCGGCACCGCCCTGGGCCGCCGCGATTTTCTCGACCGTCCTGGCCTGCTCGGCCACCCCGGCCTCGGTACCGTGAAAATCCAACCATAGCGTCGGTGCGGCCGGCACCTCGAGCTTGGAATAGTGCCGGATCGCGTCCATGACCGCAGCGTTGGCCAACTCGATACGCGCCACCGGCACCCCGGCCTGGATGGTCCGGATCGCCGTGACGACCGCCGCCGCAACGCTCGGGAAGGAACCGGTCGCCGAGGACATGGCCGGTGGGATCGCATGAAGGCGCACCGTCACCTCCGTGATCACGCCGAGCGTGCCCTCCGAGCCCACAAACAATCGGGTCAGGTCATAGCCGGCCGAGGACTTGCGCGCGCGCCGGGCCGTGCGGATGATGCGCCCGTCCGCCAACACCACCGTGAGCGCCAGCGCATTTTCGCGCATCGTGCCGTAACGAACCGTGTTGGTGCCCGAGGCGCGCGTGGCCGCCATCCCGCCCAAAGTGGTCACCTCGGCGGCTCCGGGGTCAATCGAGAAGAATAGGCCGCTATCGCGCAGGTGATCGTTGAGTTGCCGCAGGGTAACGCCCGCTTCCATGGTGGCATCGAAATCATCCCGGTTGACCTGCATGATCCGGTTCATCTGCGCCACGTCGATACAGATCCCGCCGTGCAGGGCGGCGACGTGACCCTCGAGCGAGGTGCCGCCCCCAAACGGGATCAGCGGCACCTTGTGGCGCGCGCAGACCTGGACAATTTCGCTTACCTCCTGAGTCGAGCGCGGGAAGGCGACCGCGTCCGGCGGCACGCAGGGATGGTAAGATGCGCCTTTGCCGTGACGCTCGCGCACGGCGGCATCGGTCGACAGCCGATCGCCCAGCAACGGCTGCAGCGAGGCAACCACCGCCTCGCGCGCGGCGGGAGTGATCGATCCAACGGGGGCGGGCAGGCTCATAACGGTCCTTTTGCGACGGGTGCGTTTGGCTGGCGAAGCCGGTGACGCCCGACGGCGTCCTCGCCCACGCGACCCCGCTGCGCGGCTTCCACGAGCTACTCTCCCCCGTTCTTATCAGACCGGATGAGTTGAACGGAACGCAAAAATACTAAGAAAACGGTTTCAATATACTTCCACGTTTCCGGGATTCCCACGCAAACCCCACTGCCATATAGTTAAGGGCCGGCGGATGGGGGCGCTTTGGTCCCGCAGGGACGGCTGAGGTTCGCCAGGGACTTCAGTGCCTGTGCAGGCGTTTCCCCCCCGGGGTTGCGTCCCATCGGGACGCCTGAAGGCGGGCGCCAAAGATTGGGAGCCGTTCGGGTTTTCGTCGCCGAGGGTCGCACCGGGTTTGGCCGGCCGCTTGGGAGCCGGCACCCTGCGGGCCAGCGTTTCAGGCGTCCCGACGGGACGCGCTCCCTCTTAAATGCCCCGTCCCGGGACGAAGTCCCTGGCTAACCTCAGCCGTCCCTTCGGGACGAAAGCGCCCCCATCCGCCGGCGGCGACACCCCGTAAGCCGGCATTCTACCGAGGTCGCTGCCTGAATGGAACCGGATCAGCCGTTCCTCCGGGACGAAGCCCACGCCCGCTGCCGCCCATAACTATATGGCAGTGGTGCAAACCCGGGGCCGAGCCTAATGCACCCCGGCCTGTTCGCCCGGATGGAAAAACTCGACGATCAACCTGTCTCCCAGTTTGATGGGTGACTCCACCCGCATCGTCACCTTGAATGCGCGCTCGGACTCCTCCGCGGGTCTGTCCAGAGGAACCGATATCCGGCAGCTTCCCAACACCACATTCAGCCGCTCAAAGTCCGGTTTTGGACAAACCGTCTTAAGCTCCACCTCCTGCATCCCATCCGGCCTGTCGGATGTTCCTAAAACAACTGCTTCACCTACCTGCATCGTCTACTTACTCCACAGCGGAAAACACCGCCTGCATTTACCTTATATGACGGACTTGCCTTATGGCTCAACCAATAATTCAACGTACTTCCAAAAAAATCTGCATCGATCATCGTGCAAAATCGACTATCAAGCCGTGACCATGCTCCGGTCCCACGCCTGTGGCCAAGAGGAAGAATTTGCGGGACGGGAAACGGCAGACGGGGATGGCGGGAGGGCTGATCACGCAGGCGCCGTAAGGGGCCGCGTCCGCCCCGGCTCGGTGAGACAACCGTAAAGCCGGCGTGATGAGTGCCAGGAACTTTTTCATGATCCTTCGTTTTCGGGCGAATTGGACGGCCTAAGGTTCTCTTTTATTCGGTCCTTTGAGAAAGCGGGGTTGTAAGGACGGCACCGGCGGCTGCCCGGATCTCCAGTCGGACCGGCCCGTTCTTCATTTGCCCCGCTGGCGCCTATGCCCGACATTACCAGAGCGTCATGTCCGGCAAGGACATCATCGTAATCGGCACCTCCACCGGTGGAAGTGAAGCCCTGCAAGTGGTGGTCAGCGGGTTACCGGCTGACCTGAGGGCGGCTTTGTTCATTGTGCTCCACATCAGCGCGGACGGCCTCGGGATCCTACCGGATACTTTGGCACGCGCCGGGCGGCTGCCGGCGTCGAATGCCCAAAACTGGGAAGCGATCCGGCCCGGACGCATCTACGTGGCGCCGCCGGACCATCATCTGCTTTTGGAACGGTCCGGCCACGTGCGAATCACGCGCGGCCCCAGGGAGAACCGTTTCCGGCCCGCGGTGGACCCGCTGTTTCGGTCTGCAGCCCATGCGTTCGGACCCCGCGTCGCCGGCGTGGTGCTCACCGGTGGGTTGGATGACGGCACGGCCGGACTTTGGACGATCAAGGATCGCGGCGGTACCACCATCGTGCAGGACCCTGACGCTGCGCTGGCGCCATCCATGCCGCGCAATACGCTCGAGCACGTCACGGTAGATCACTGCGTGCCGCTGGAAGAAATTGCGCCGTTGCTGGTCCGGTTGAGCCTCCAGCCTGCAGAGACCGGACCGGCCGGGCCGGGGTCCAAGCTCCTGGAGACCGAAGTAAGCATTGCCAAGGAGGACAATGCGCTCGAGGTGGGTATCATGGAATGGGGCACGCCTTCATTATATGCCTGCCCGGAATGCCGCGGCGTCCTTTTCCAGTTGGAGGAGGGGAGCAACCTGCGATTCCGGTGCCACACCGGCCACGCGTATTCGCTGGAAACGCTGCCGGCCGAATTCTCCGAGCGGATGGAGGAAACGTTGTGGAATGCCGTCCGGTCCATGGAGGAATCGATGCTGCTGATGCAGCGCATGGCCGACCGCCTATCCGAGCACAACCACGACCAAGCCGCCCAGCGATTGTTACACGAGGCGCAGCGAACCCAGCAGAATGCCGATGTAATCCGGCAGTTGGTGACGGGGCCGTTTCGTCTAAGCGAGAGTCCGGTCCGGTAGATCCTCCTGCCTTGGACCACCGGTGAGCCGGTCGTGAATCACCGTCAGCGCTCGGGCCGTACGGCGCCTGCTTTTTGTTTAGAGCGCGGAACTCAACCGGCCCCCCGATCCGTGGCCGCCCGCCGTCAGTACGCGCCCCCGGGAATAACGGCGGCGACGCGGCGGCCTCGAACCTCGTCCGGCGCGTTTAGCAAGAAACCGATCGCGGCGGTACCGGCGGGCGGCAGGGCCATCCGATGCTCCGCGAGCATCCACGCGGTTGCCGATTGTAATTCTTCCGCCGAGACGGCGATCGTTTGATCCGGTGGAGCGCCGGCTGACCACGCCGCGCCGCCCGGCCGGCTTCGAACGGCAAAGACCCTGATCCCGGGGTCGACCGTCCTCAGGGCGTGGTTCAGGGCCAAAGACAAGGTCACGTCATCCGCCGGAACGACAACCGCATCGAGGCCGGCAAATTCCTCGAACAATTCGACGGCAATCGTGCCCACGCCGCTGAGGACCGCCGGGTGCGTGCCCGCAGGTGGCGTCAGCCATCCTCGTTCACGAGCCGACGCCAGGGCCGCCTGCTCGGCGGCCTGGGAATCGGCCTGCGGCCGGACCTCCGCCCCGTACACAGCCAATTGCCCGGCTGCCTGGGGCCCGGCCCCTTCAGTCAAAAAGGCGCAGACGGGGACGCTCAGCCGTTGGCCCGCGTAAGCCAGGCCGATCTCGCGAGGGCCCGCCGCGGTCATGACGACTCCGGCGCCCGGCTTTTCTTCACGCATCAGCCGCAACCAGTTAACGCCGGCCCGCGCTGCCCCGCCTCCCGTGTGCTGCAGGTGCTCGAATTTGATCCGGACCTCGGCCCCGGTCAGGCGCGACAGGCCCGGCGAGGGTTCGAGCGGCGTGCAGCGTACGTGCGGCTGGATCCGCAGACGGGCCGCGAGGATATCCTGAAGTTTCACGGCCGGCGCAGCCGGCGGCTGGCCAGGGTGCGTCAGCGCGTGCTCAAGCCTGGTAATCCAGGCGCGGACGCGGTCTTCCTTGAGTTTCCAATACGTCCACTGGCCGATGCGCTGGGCCGCGACCATGCCCGAGCGTTCCAGCAGGGCCAGGTATTGAGAGGTGGTTGACTGCGAGAGCTTAAGCTTGGCCTGGAGGTCCGTCACGCACACACCGATTTCCTCAGCCGGCCCCGCGGGTTGCGCCGGAAAATGGGCGCCCGGATCGCGCAGCAGATGCAAAAGGTCGAGCCGGTGCGGGTTGGCGAGGGCGTTCAAAGGCGGAAGCAGCTCGGCGGTTAACCCAGTATCCATTGCCATATCGGGATATCACAATAGCACGATGATGAGATATTGCAACATCGCGATATACCGATATACGGCGGTTTGCCGGTTTTCGGGGGCGGCGCAGGACAAAGCAGAACCGGTGCGACCGGCTGCGTTCACCCCGGGCGGGCCGAGGTTTACAGGAAGGTGGTTCCCGCCCTTGAGGCAGCCCCGGGCGGCGCCGGAGCGAAGCGGTCGTCCCGCGCGCGTAGGCGGCGGGCCCGGTTCAGCCTCAGGCGAAAGGCGCAAGAGGCGGGGAAAGCCAAAAACGGGCGACGGTTACTCCTGCCGAATCCCTTCCGGGGACACCCTCACGTTGGGAATTGCGTCAATCCAGCGCGGCCCTCTGGGTACCGCCCATTTTACGGCGTTGCGCAAAACGGTCTGAACTTCCGGCTGATAAAAGGTCGGGAACGATTCGTGCCCCGGGCGAAAATAAAAGATCCTTCCGGCGCCGCGCTTCCAGCAGCACCCCGAGCGGAACACTTCGCCACCCTGGAACCACGACATGAACACCAGTTCATCCGGCATCGGGATGCCGAACGGTTCTCCGTACATCTCCTCATGCGGGAGCTCGAAGTACCGGTCAATACCCTGGGCAATCGGGTGACTGGGATCACAGACCCAGACGCGCTCTTTTTCGCCCGCCTCGCGCCAGATCAGCGAGCCGCTGGTGCCGAGCAAGCGCCTGAAGACCTTGGAATAATGGCCGGAATGCAGTACAACCAGCCCCATTCCCTCCAGAACGCGTTTCTGGACGCGATCCACGACGGCGTCTCTCACCTCGGCGTGCGCGATGTGCCCCCACCAGACCAGCACATCGGTGTTCTCCAGGCGGGCCTCCGTCAGGCCGTGTTCCGGCTCCTGCAGGGTGGCGGTTTCGACGGACAAGGACGGCTCGGAGGCAAGTGCCTGAGCCACGCAGCCGTGGATTCCATCAGGATAAACCCTGCGAATCCTTTCAGATTTCTGCTCGTGAACGTTCTCGTTCCAGACAAGTACACGGGTTGTGCTCACCGGGAAAGAGATCGCAGCGCAAAAACCTCTGCAAACCAAATCGCGCTTTTCTTTTCGGGTACCCGAGCGGTGCGCCCGCCGGCGCGCCGACCCGGCGGGGGCGGCGTTCGGCTGGGGGAAACGTGGGGGGGGAAAGCGCGGGGTGCGGCGCGGGCGTTTAAGAAGGAAAGGATGGGGGACGGCCCGCATGACGTGCGGCCCGGGAGAGAACCCGGCGCTTCGGTATTTAACATGACGTTTATTGTATGATGTTATAGATATCCTTCTCAGGCGCGGCCCTTTCCGCCGCTGTGAATAACTTGTGAAGTTTTTCCGGGCGCTTGGATTCGCCCCCGCCGGGGCCGAAGTTATTGACAGGCCCCGTCGCCGGTGAGATGTGCCTCTCGGGTATGGACCAGCACGATTACGCTCAGCGTGGGTTCGAGAAGATCCGGGAAGACCTTGCGTTTCTTGTGACCTGTTTCCGGGAGGTGTTGGCGGAACTCGGCGAGACTGACCTCGCCAACCGGCTGCCGTGGGTCAACAAGGTGGAAATTGACCCGAAACCGAACCCCCGCCTTTGTCAGGCATATTCGATCGCGTTCCAGCTGTTGAACATGGTCGAGGAAAACGTGGGGGCGCAGATTCGCCGGGCGCGGGAATCGGAACAAGGCTTGACCTCTGAACCCGGGCTTTGGGCCCATCACCTGGCTCAAATGCTCGGCGATGGCGTCACGGAAGCCGAGCTGCTGGCGATCCTCCCGGACATCCGGGTGGAGCCCGTGCTTACGGCGCACCCGACGGAAGCCAAGCGGCTGGCGGTGCTTGAGCAGCACCGGGCGCTTTACCAGCTGCTGGTCCAGCGCGAGAACCGCATGTACACCCCGCAGGAACAAGCGGCGATCCGGGACGAGATCAAGGTCACCCTGGAGCGGCTCTGGCGCACCGGCGAGGTCCTGCGCAACAAGCCCGGGGTCGCCGAGGAGCGCCGGAACGTCATTTATTACCTCCGGGACATCTTTCCCCCGGTGGTCGAAGATCTCGACCTGCGTTTTCGCCAGGCCTGGGCCGACGCCGGCCTTAGCCCCGGGCACCTGCTGGACCCGGCCCGGTTACCGCGGCTGCGTTTCGGCACCTGGGTTGGCGGCGACCGGGACGGGCACCCGCTGGTCACGGCGGACGTGACGGCCGAGACCTTCCGCGACCTGCGCCGGGCAGCCCTGGAGGTATTGCGCCGGGCGTTTTCCCGCTTGGTGGGCCAACTCACGATTTCCGGCTACGAGCACCCGACGCCCGAGGCTTTGTCGGAACTGCTGGGCCGGCTGTCCGACGACACCTCAACCCCCCCGGATGCCTGGTTGTTTCCGGAGGAACCCTGGCGCCAAGCCTGTTTCCTTATAGAGAAAAAAATTACGCAAACCGTTCAGGGCCAAGGCTACAAGGAGCCGAAGGCGCTCCGCAACGATCTCGAGGTGCTCTACGCGGGGCTGGAAGCGATCGGCGCGACGAGAATCGCGCAGGCCGAGGTTTTGCCGGTCATTCGCCTGGTTGACGTGTTCGGGTTCCATACCGCCGCCTTGGACATCCGGCAGAACAGCGCGTTTCACGACCAGGCGTTTGCCCAGTTGCTGGCGGGGGCGAGCGTGCCTGAAGCGGAATCCTTCGTGAACATGACCCAGGCGCAACGGCTGCCGCTGCTTGAAACGGAGCTCAAGAGCCGCCGGCCGTTTCTTGCGCCGGGTGTTTCGGTCGGGACCGAAGCCGACGCCGTCCTGAGTTGTTTCCGGGTGTTGAAGGAGTACCGGGACTCGGCGGGCCTTCGGGGGATCGGTTCACTGATCGTGAGCATGACCCGCGGCGTGGCTGACCTGCTGGTTGTGTACCTGTTCGCCCGCGAGGTCGGCTTATGGGTCGACACCCCGGAGGGTCCGGCTTCCGAGGTGCACGTGGTCCCGCTGTTCGAAACCCTTGAGGACCTGGAAGCGGCTCCGAACATCATCCGGGCTTACCTCGGAATCGAATTCGTCCGGCGCAGCGTCCAGCTCCAGGCCCGGTTTCGCGGAAGCCGCCGCCCGGTCCAACAGGTGATGCTGGGGTACAGCGACAGCAACAAGGATTCAGGCCTGCTCACCAGCCAGTGGGCGCTGCATCAAAGCCAGCGCGAGATAACCCGGATCGCCGGTGCAATGGGCGTGCAGATCCGCTATTTTCACGGTCGCGGGGGCACGATCAGCCGTGGCGCCGGGCCGACCCACCGGTTCCTCGAAGCATTACCTCACCAATCGGTGCGGGGCGACATCCGCCTGACCGAACAAGGTGAAACGATCGCTCAGAAATACGCGAACCCAATCGCAGCGACGTATAATCTGGAGCTG
>Ga0213876_10000397_pt1 | contig 36603 bp, 22 predicted proteins | sample BarmaccomBMRX_R9_FD_160113 | JGI IMG/M metagenome (GOLD analysis project Ga0213876, IMG submission 160113) | Root-associated microbial communities from Barbacenia macrantha in rupestrian grasslands, the National Park of Serra do Cipo, Brazil - RX_R9 | ecosystem: Host-associated > Plants > Roots... | reverse complement strand
AGAGAGGCGATGGGCGAGGCCGAAGCTGCGCATAAACTGCCCAGCCGACGCGCCTTCTATCCGGCCGCCGCGGGTGAGGTAACGAGCGGCCACCGCGGAGAATAACGCAGCTTTCGGGAAAGAGTCCTTAAGGAAGATGAAATTATTCCTAAAAATTCTTAAGGGGCCTGGACGTCGTCCGGGGCGAGGCCGGTGCGGCGCAGCATGTCCGCGAAGGCGGGGTCGGAGCGCAGGCTGTCGAAGAGCGGCGACATCGCCAGGAGTTGGACGTACGAGCGCTCCTCGCAGGCCCTCTCCAAACTCTCGATGGCACGCGCCTTCTCGCCGAGCCCGGCGTAGACGAAGGCGACGAAGAACGACGAGACGTACTTCTGCTCCGAGAGCTTCAGCATCCTGTTCAGGACGCGCCTCGCCTCGGCGCGGCGCCCCGAGATGGCGCAGAGGTAGCCGAGGATGCCGAGCGGCTCCGGGTCGTTCTCCATCATGGCGACGGCCTTGCGTATCTCGGCGATGGCCTCCTCGTGGCGGCCCATCCGCTCGTAGACGATGCTGAGGACGCCGTAGGCGGTGGCGGTGTTCGGCTCGATGTCGATCGCCTCGCGGCACTCCTCGGCCGCGCGCTCGTAGTGGCGCGCGTAGTAGAGCGCGCGGGCGGCGTTGACGCGCAGCGCCGGCGAGAGCGGGTCGAGGAGGAGCGCGCGGTCGACTTGGGCCACGGCCTCTTCCGCCCTCCCGCGCAGGGCCAGGAGGGTCGAGTAGCGGCTGCGCGCGATGGCGAGGTTCGGGTTAAGCTCGATGGCGCGGGCCAACTCCCGCTCGGCCTCGCGCCAGTTGAGGAGCATCAACTCGACGAAGCCGAGCGCGGAGTGCGCCTCGGCCAGGGTCTCGTCGAGCGCGAGCGCCTCGTCCGCGGCGCGCCTGATCGCCGGCAGGCCGCTGTCCACCGAGAGCGCGTTCAGGTAGACGAGGCTGATGTAGCAGTCGGCCAGCCCCGCGTGGGCCAGCGCATACTTCGGGTCGAGGCTGACGGCCTCCTCGAAGTAGCGGACGGCCCTGTCCACGTCCTTGAGCGTCCGCCTGTACCAGAAGTAGCGCCCCTTGAGGTAGAGCCGGTGCGCCTCCGGGTCGCGCGTCTGACTCTGGAGCGGCCCCGGCCCTTCGTCGCTCAAGACCCGGCTGCTCAGCTTCTCGGAGATTTCGGACGCGACCTCCTCCTGCACCTTGAGCACGTCCGAAGCGGGCCGGTCGTAGCGCTCGCCCCAAACCTGCGAGCCGTCGCCCACGTCCACCAGCTCCGCGCTGAGATGCACGCGCCCGCCGAGCTGCCGCAGCGCGCCGACCACGACCGCCTGCACGCCCAGCTCCCGGCCGATCTGGCGCGCGTCGAGTTCGCTGCCCTTGTAGCGGAAGACGGTCGCGCGCGCCATCACGCGGAACTGCGGCTGGCGCGAGAGGCTGAAAATGATGTGCTCGGTGACGCCGTCCGAAAGGTACTCAAGCTCCTGGTCGCCGCCGACGTTGACGAAGGGCAGCACCGCCAGCGCGCCCACGGCCTCGCGCCGCGACTGCGAAGTCCCGGCCCTCACGCCCGCGGCTCCCTCCGCCGGCCCGGCGTTCTCCGCCGGAGGCCGCGCGACCCGCGCGACGAAACGGTAGCCGCGCTTCGGCACCGTCTCGATGTAGAGGTGCTCGCCGCGCTTCTCGCCGAGCGTCCTGCGCAGGGCGCTCATGCTCACCGTCAGGTTGTTCTCCTCGACGAAGCTGTCCGCCCAGACCTCACGCAGTAAATCCTCCTTCCTGACCACCTCGCCCGCGTTCCCGAGCAGCATGAGGAGGATGTCGAAGAGCTTCGACGTGAGGTGCACGGGCGCGCCGTCGCGCAGCAGGCGCCGCCCCTCCACCTCCAGGCGGAAGGGGCCGAACTCGTAGGTCGTCGTCGCGGGCCTCACCATGACTAAATCAGTCCGACGTTCGGACGAAAACCAGTATGGCTGCGTTCCGCGGGCGCACGGGCACCTTCGCTTGGCGGCAGAGATACTGGGAGAACGTGAGCGCCGGATTATAGCTGGTAGGTCGCCGCCGAACAACGTAATACGCCCGCCAGCACGACCTGCAAAGAATCGTGCCGGCGGGCGGCTTCTGTCAGTAAACGAACTTTTAGCGGCGGCGGCTGCCGCCCTCGCGGCGGTACTTGTGCTGCGGGACGGGCGTCTCCGCCAGCCGCTTCAACTGCGGGGCGAGGTCTTTCTGCGGGATGACGACCTCGACCAGGCTGGGCACGCCCTCGACGCCCTTGAGGCCGGCGAGCGCCGCGCGCAGCTCCTCGACCGTCTCGGCGCGGTAGCCTTGCGCGCCGAAGGCCTGCGCCAGCGCGCGGTAGTCCCACTGCGGCAGCACGTCGAAGGGCGCGAACTGCCCCTGCGGCGTGAACGCCTTGATGTCCACGAACGCCTGCTCGATGGCGTAGGCGTTGTTGCTCATCACGAAGACGACGGCGTTGCTCTTGTGGTAGGCGAGGCTCGACATCTCCTGGCAGATCATGCGGAAGCCGCCGTCGCCGGCCACGACGAAGGGGCGCCGGCCGCTCGCGAGGCCGACGCCGAGCGCGCAGCCCGTCTCGTGCCCGAGCGAGCCCCACGCCGCCTGCGCCACGAAGCTGTCGCGCGGCAGCCCCATCAGGTTGCCGAAGACGTAGAGCGAGGTGCTCTCGCCGAGCACGAGCGAGACCTCTTCGAGCAGCCTCTCCCGTTTGATGAACCCGCCCAGCTCTTCGTAGAAGATGTTGTAGGAGAGCGCGTCTTCGGGTTTGTACACGGGCGGCGGGTCGGGCTCGACCTTCGGCAGCCTGTAGCGCCGCGGCTTCTGCTCCTTGAAGCGCCGGACGAGTCCTTCGAGGAAGTCCTTCAGCGTGACCTCTCGGTAGAACTGATAGCCGACCCGGGCCTCCTCGTCGTTCACCTCGACCATCTCGCCGTAGCTCGTCGCCATGATGTTGAGGTAGTCGTCCGTAATGATGGTGCCGAGCGCGAGGATGCAGTCGGACTCGTCCATCACGGCCCGCGTCAGCGCGGGCGAGGCCGGGCCGGCGTAGGTGCCGACGAACTGCTTCTGGCTCTCGTCGAGCACGGTCTTCGCCAGACTCGTCGTCGTGAAGTAGAGGCCGCTCGCGTCCAGGAGTTCCTGCAGCGCCTTCTGCAAACCGTAGCGGTGTATCTCCACGCCCGCCCAGACGACCGGAAGCCGTGCGCGCCGGACGCGCTCCCACGTCGCGTCGAGCGCGGCCCTGAGCGCGTCGGGGTCGCTCTTCGGCACTACGGCCGCGAGCCTCCCCGCCGGCGCGGCGCAGTTCAAAAGCCAGACGTCCTGCAGCACCTCGATGTAGATGGGGCGGTGGTGCGTGAGCATGGCCGTGACGGCGCGGTCGATCTGCGCGGGCGCCTCCGCGGGGTCGCGGATGATCTCGGAGGCGACGGTCACGTTCCGGAAGACTTTCTGGTCGGCGCGCAGGTCGCCCGTGCTGTGGTGGAAGAGAATCTTCTCCGTCTCTTCGAGCGCGCGCGACTTGGTGCCGGGGCTGGCGGAGATGACCGCCACGGGCAGGCGCTCGACGTAAGAGCCGGCCGTGCAGTTGAGGATGCTGAAGCCGCCGACGCCGTACTGCACGCAGGCCGCGCCCACGCCCTTGTAGCGGGCGTAGCCGTCGGCCGCGTAGCCGCAGCCCAGCTCGTTCATGTTCGGCACGCGCTCGATGCCCGGCGTCTGGTCGAGAGTTTCGAGGAAGGGGCCGGCGTAGTCGCCGGGGACGGTGAAGACGTGGCCGACCCCCGCCTGCTTGAGCCGCGTGAGAATGTAGCCTGAGACTGTCGTCGTCGCCATCGCTTAGCCCTCCTGTATCTGCTGCAAGCAGTTCGGCGTGATGGACGGGTCGTTGAGGATTTTGCCGCCCGGGTCTTTGAACTCGACGCAGTCGTCGAGGTCGCCGCAGCCGGGGCAGGGGTTCGGCAGGAGCGCCGCGTTGTCCTTCTTCGGCAGCCACGAGGGCTTCCTCAGGCCGAAGAACTCCTGCAGCGTGCTCTCGGCCGTGTCGAGCGCGCCCTCGACCCAGCCCTGCCCGTACGAGTAGGCCTCGCCGACGATGTGGATGTCCTCGCCCGCGACCGGCTTGCGCATCCGGCACATGATCTGGTCGAGGCGGTAGTTGGCCTTCCACTCGTGCCAGCCGCCGCCGTAGGGGTCTTCGTTCCAGGTGTGGTAGACGGCCGAGTAGGGCTTGGGTATCTCGGGCAGCGCGTGCACCTGCGCCACCTGCTTGTTCGCGACGTAGACCATCTCGTCGGTCGGCTGGAACTCCATGCGCGGCACGATGTCGGTCACGCCCGGCTCGATGCAGGAAGGTCTGTACCCTTTGAACTCCGGCCCGTCCTCCAGGCCCTTCCAGAAGGGCACGGTGCTGATGTCGTTGTAGCTCGCCATCAGGAGCGAGTTCATGAAGGGCAGGCCGCCCTCCTGCTCGGCCTCGGTGCCGAAGTAGTAGGTCTGCCGGATGGGCAGGTCTGTGACCGAGCGCCCCGCGACCAGGCCCAGGGCGCGCCACCACGGCCGCTCGTAGGCGAGGCAGAGCTTGAAGGCGCTCTGGATGAGCACGGAGCCGATGTTCTCCTTGAGCCAGGAGTCTTCGAAGAAGTCGCTCTTGATGAGTTCGAGCGAGCGGCGCGGCATGGCGAGGATGATCTTCTTGGCCCGCACCTTGACGGGCTCGGCGGCCTTCGCGACCGTCTTGCGATCCTGCGTGACGGTCGGCTCGAAGACGAGCGTGTAGCGGTACTCGCCCGAGCCGATGATGATCTCGGAGAGGCGGTGGTTCATCTGCACCCGGTTCTTCTGCGCCTGGCGGCCGGGCATCTTCCTGAAGCGCTCGGCGAGCGTGATGGGCAGTTGGTCGTAGCCGTCGCGCAGGGTGAGGAACTGGGTCTCGTCGTTGTACTCGGTGGCCGGGAGCTGCGTCACGGCGCTCGCGTTGGCGACGTTAGCGTCGTAGCCGCCCGCGTCCTTCATGAACTGGTAGCCCTCGTTCGAGAGCACGCGGTACATCAAGTCCCAGAAGCCGTACTGCCAGATGGGCTTCCCGAAGACCTTGATCTTCATCTGGTCGCACAGGCTCAGGTTGGCGAAGTTCGGGTAGATGTTGTTCATCACCCGCACCTGGAGGTTCGTCGGGCCGAGCCCGCGCTCAGACCAGGCGAGGTTGTAGGGCACCTTGTTGGGGTCGGCCAGCTCGTGCAGGCGCAGGTGCTTGCCGCGCAGGTAGAAGATGTTGCAGTTGGAGCCGACCGGCGCGGGCGCGCCCATCGGGAAGTCTTTGGTCGGGAGCTTGAGGTGGTTGATGAGGTTCGTCACGACGGGGTGCTGCGAGGGGATGTAGCGCATGCCGCCGATCTCCGCCTTGACGTTCGGCATGCCGGGCAGCGTGACCGTGAAGAGTCGGCCGCCGATGCGGTCGCTGTATTCGAAGAGGGCGATGCGCGCGTCAGCCCCCTGCTCCTGCTGGAGACGCCAGGCGCAGTACGCGCCCGAGACGCCCCCGCCGACGACGGCGATGTCGAGGTCCATGTTCACCTTCCTTCTGAGTCTGCGGGCAGTCCAAGTTCGGGGCGGACGCGGGGTGATGCTGCTGGGCGTCACGCCGGGGTCAAGAGGCGGGCGTCTTCAGAAAGCTTAACGCCGGGGCAGTGTGTTGAAGATTTCGTGTGGCAAAGGGCAACCGACGAAGACGCCGGAACTTTATGCCGCCGCGCGTCCGACTGTCAACGAATAATTTTTTCTGCCGTCCGACACTTCGTGATACCTTCTGCGCGTGCCCAGAAGGAAACAGCAGACCAGTCTGCTCACGCTGCTCATCGTCATCGCCCTCTCGCTCGCGTGGGCCGCCTACAAGAAGTACTACCGCGACGCCCCGCCGCGCGACAAGGCCGGCCGCGCGGGCACCACGACGACGCCGCCGCGCGCCCCGTCCGTCCCGAACGGCTCGCCGGCCGCGAACCTCCTCGCCGGCAACCCGAGCGGCGCCACGCCAGACCCTTCGAACCCCGACAACTATCTGATGGAGCGGCCCGGCTACGCCATCTCTTACAACCGGAGCAAGGCGATCCCGAACTGGGTCTCCTGGCGGCTCGACGCTTCCGACCTCGGCCCCGCCGAGCGCCAGAACGACTTCCGCCCGGACGACGCGCTCCCCGCCGGCTGGTACCACGTCACGCCCTCGGACTACACGGGCTCGGGCTTCGACCGCGGCCACATGACGCCCTCGGCCGACCACTCGGCCGACCCGCAGACGAACTCGGCCACGTTCCTGATGACGAACATGGTGCCGCAGGCGCCGGACAACAATCAGGGGCCGTGGAAGCAGCTCGAAGAGTACGAGCGCGGGCTGGCCGCGCAGGGGAACGAGTTGTACATCGTGGCCGGGCCGGCGGGCGTGGGCGGCGCCGGCTCCAGGGGGCAGGCCAACTCGACGCCGAACGGGAAGGTGACGGTGCCGGCGCAGACCTGGAAGGCCATCCTCGTGCTGCCCGCGGGGGCGGACATCACGCAGGCCGGCCCCGACGCGCGGGCCATCGCGGTCATCATGCCGAACCGGCAGGGCATCAAGAATCAGGACTGGCGCGGCTTCCGCGTGAGCGTGGACGAGGTGGAGCGTCTGACCGGCTACGACCTCTTCTCGGCCGCGCCGCCGCAGGCCCAGGCCGCGTTCGAGGCGAGGGTGGACGACAAATAAATTAACCACAGAGACACAGAGGCACAGCTTGTCGAGTAATGCTCTTCAAGCTGTGCCTCTGTGTCTCTGTGGTTAATTCTCACCTAAGCACAAATCGCGCTCAGGTTCGGTTCGCCCCTACTGCGCGAAGCGCTGGCGGTACTCAATCGAGGTGATGAAGGCTTTGACCATCTCGGCCTCGATGTAGTTGCCGTTGAACTGATTCAGCTTGTTGAGCCAGAACTTCCAGCCGACGAAGCTCGTGTCCGGCGCCTCGTCCGGGTTCCTCCTCAGATAGCCGAAGTACTCCATCAGCACGAAGGCGCGGTTCAGCTCCGCGCGGCGCAGGTCTGTGTCGTCCGCGACGGCGCGCAGGACGGCGGCCCGCTTCGCGAGGTCGCCGGGCGTCGCGCCGAGCGTCGCCACGAGCTGCGCCTTCTCCGGAGCAGAGAGCACGCCGCCCGCGTTCTGGTCGAGCCTCGTCACGAACTCGTCCGCGCTCAGAGTCTGCGGGAAGGCGTCGCGGAAGCGCTGCGTGCCGACGAACTCAAGTGCGTACGCCTGCTTGTTCGCTTCGAGCACCTGCTCCCAGTTGCCGACGCCGACCTGCACGCCGCGGCCGATGCGCTGCGCGTCCTGCAGAAACTCTAACAGGCGGATGACGGGCACCGTGCCCGCCACGCCCGGCGAGGTCGTGTCGCCGTACGCGGCCTTGTAAGTCCTGTAGGCGAGGTAGCCCGTCTCCTGGAACTCAATCGACAGGAAGAACGCGGCGGAGACGTTGATGCGCTTGACCTCGCGGCACTGTAAGTCTGCGCCGCACTGCTCGATCTCGTTCGTCCAGAACTGTAAGCCCGGGGCGTCCGGCTCGCGGTTGAGGAAGTCGTGGTAGTGCTGTCGGACGAAGAACGAAGTGTCGTCAACCGGGTTCGGCTGCGGCGCGCCGGTGTCCTCGCTCGTGATGGTCAGCCTCGCGAAGAGTGTCTGCTCGGGCTGGGTGGCGTTCACGTCGGCGATGGAGAGGATGACGCCCTCCGGCCCCTCGACGTACGAGTCGTCGTTGACGAGGACGGTGAAGCTCTTCTGCGTCTCGCCCGGCGCGAAGTCGATGCGGCCGAGCGCCTGCGTGAAGTCGTGTCGCGGCGAGGCGAGGGGGCCGAGGGGCTGCGTGTCGCCGGAGGCCGAGTAGAAGACGGACGCGGGGGCCGAGGCGTCGCCGCGGCGCACGACGCCGATGGTCACGCTGCCGTCGCGCTCCGCGACCGTGTAGTTCGGGGCGGAGAAATGTACGCCCGCGGAGTCGTCGTCCCAGATGACGCCGCTGATGAAGAGAACCGACCCGGGGCCTGGGACGAGGACGGCGAGGTTCGCGTTGACGGCGCCCGAGAGTCTGAGCGCGAACGACTCGTCCGCCTCCGGCGCGGTGTCGCCGTTGACGAGCACCGAGACGGTCTTCGACGTCTCGCCCGGGGCGAAGGTGAGCGTCCCCATCGCCGGCTGGTAGTCCGCGCCCGACGTCGCGTCGCCGTCGACCGTGTTGTAGTTGACGGTCACGGCCCTGCCGCTCGGCGCTGAGAGCTTGACGTTGAAGACGGCCTCGGACGTGCCGGAGTTGCCCTCGGCCACGAAGACCGCGAAGTCGCCGGAGGAGATGACCGGCGGCGGGTCGTCGTCCGCGATGCTGATCGTCGCGGTGTTGTAGCCGCCGATACTGATGCCGCCCGTCGGGTTCGAGAGCGTGAGGTTGACGGTCTCGACGTCCTCGTCGAGCGCGTCGTTGAGAATCGTGACCGTGAAGCTCTTCGTCGTCTCGCCCGCCGCGAAGCTGAGCGTGCCCGAGGCCGGCGTGTAGTCCTCGCCGGCCTTCGCCGTGCCGTCCGAGGTCGCGTAGTCGACCGTCGCCGCGCCCGCGCTCCCGAGCGTGCGCGTGACCGTGACGTTGACCGACGTGGTGCTCTCGTTGACCGGGAACGCGGCCGAGTCGAACTGCACCGTCCCGGTCGCGCCCGCCTCGTGGCAGACGGAGAACTCGGAAGTGTTGCCCGCGCCGTCCGTCGCCGTGGCCGTAAAGACCTGGCCGGCCGGCGTCGCGAACAAGGCGTTGAAGTTGGCATTGCCCGCGGAGTCGGTCGTCGCCTGCGTCGAGCCGAGGTAGGTCTGCCCCTCGCCGTGGCCCGAGGGGTCGCAGGAGGCGTTGGCGTAGAAGTCGATCTGGTAGGTCGCGCCCGGCTTGCTGTTGAGCGTGCCGCCGACGCTCGTGCTGCCGCCCAGGTTCGTGACCGAAGTCAGCACCGGGTAGTTCTGCAGCCCGTTCGGCCCCGTGTCCGCGTCGTTCGCGTCGTTCGCGGTCGGCCCGTCGGAATCGATCAGCCGACTCTGCGCCGGCGGCGCGATGAGGTCTATGCCGAGCAGGCCGTTCGAGTGGACGGAGTTTCCGCGGAAGGAGTTGTTGAAAGGCGAGCCCGACCCGAGCGTGGACTGCGGGGGCACGACGATGCCGCCGCGGCCGTTGTTGGCGATGAGGTTCCCGGCGCCCGCCGTCGCCCCGCCGACGACGTTGTCGTGCGTGCCGGCCGCGAAGACGATGCCGTGGCCCGCGTTCGGCAGCGGCGCGCCCGCGGCGTTCGCCCCGATGTAGTTGCCCTGCACGGACGCCTGGCTGCCGACCACCCAGATGCCGTTCGCGTTGCCCGAGATGACGTTGCGCGCCGCCGCGGTCGTGCCGCCGATGACCGCGAAGTCGTTGGCGTGGATGCCGAACTCGCGGTTCGGGATGGCGTTGGTGCCGCTGACGTCTGTGCCGATGTAGTTGCCCTGAATGGTGCCGCCGCCGAAGACGGCCTCCTTGAAGCCGGAGATGACGTTGCGCGCGCCCGGCTCGGTGCCGCCGACGACCGTGCTCGTGCCGGAGCCGAAGACGCCGAAGCTCTGGTCGATGAGCTTGGCCGTGCCCGTGGCCTCCGTGCCGAGGAGGTTGCCGCGGATGACGGTCTGCGACGCGGTGAAGACGATTGTGATGGCCGTCTGGTTGCCGGAGATGAGGTTGCCCGGGGGCGCGCCGGGCGTGGCCGCGAGGCCGCCGATGAGCGTGCCCGTGCCGCGGTCGCTGACGCCGCCGCTCCCATTCTCTATCGCGCCGGTGCCGGCGGCGTTGGTGCCAATGTAGTTGCCCTGGATGGCGTTCGACAGTCCGCCCTCGACGGCGACGCCGTAAGACCTGTTGCCCGAGATGACGTTGCGCGCGGCGGCGGTCGTGCCCCCGACCGTGTTCTGCGAGAACTCGATGCGCACGCCGTGGCCGTCGTTGAGGAGTCGGGCCGTGCCCGCGGCGTTCGTCCCGATGTAGTTGCCGGCGACGACGTTGTTCGTCGTGTTGCCGACGAGGTTGACGCCGTTCTGGTTGTTGCCCGAGATGACGTTGCGCGCGCCCGCCGCCGTGCCCCCGACGGTAACGTTGGACAAGGGCGCCACGTTGAACGTGGCCGACAGGCGGATGCCGTCGAGGTTGTTGGGGCGCCGCTCGTCGCCCGCCGCGTTCGTCCCGATGAAGTTCCCCTGAATCGTGATGTTGTCCGAGCCGCCGGTACTGAAAATGCCGTCCGACCTGCTGGAGATCAGAATGCCGTGCTGAGTGTTCCCCGAGATGACGTTGCGCGCCGCCGCGGTCGTGCCGCCGATCACGTAGCCCGTCACGCCCGAAAGCTCGATGCCGTTACCGACGTTCGGGACGACGGTCTGGCCGTCGGCCCCGAGGCCGATGAGATTGCCCTGAATCCTGTTGTTGCTCGTCGTGTTGACGGCCAACACGCCGCCGAAGGGGTTCCCCGAGATGACGTTGCCGGCCCCGGCCACGGTGCCGCCGACGGTGTTGTTGGAGGCGTCGCTGCGGAACTCGACGCCGACCCCGCCGCCGCTCTGGATAGAGATCGCGGCCAGCCCCGAGGCGTTGGTGCCGATGTAGTTGCCCTGAACGAGATTCCCGGTTGAGAGCGCGCCCGCGAACTCAACCCCCGCGCCGCAACCCGACAGCACGTTCCTCGCCGCCGCGTTCGTCCCGCCGACGACGTTGTCAGGCGAGTCCACCACCGAGACACACCCGCCGCCCGACCCGGCGTGTGTCACGCCGTCCGCCCTGAGGCCGAGGTAGCAGGACTCGATATGGTTGCCGCCGTGCCCGCCGCCGCCCACGCCGCCGAGCAGAACAGTCGAGACGCTCATGCGGCCGATGGCGAGGCCGCGCAAGGTCGAGTTGCCGGCCGTGATGCGCAGGCCCGTGACGGCCGGGTTCGCGTTGACGGCCCCGAGTATCTCGACGAGCGGCGCGCCCGCGTAGCCGGGCTGGGTCGTGCCGTCGATGACGGCCGGGTCGGTCACGTCCGGAGGCGTCTTGCTCAGGACGATGGTCTGCAGGCCGCCCGCGCCGATGTTAAAGCCGATGGTGTCGGTGCCCGGCGAGGCGTTCGCCTGCTCGATGGCGGCGCGGAAGGTGCATTTGCCGGTGCCGTCGTCGCAGACGCCGTCCGCGGTGTTGGCGTCCGAGCCGTCGCCGTTCGAGTTGACCGTGAAGGAGCCGGCCGCGTGCGCCGTGCGCTGTGCGAGGCCGAGGAGTCCGGCCGACAGCGCGAGCAGCGCGAGCAGGGCGACGAAGAGGGCGGACGTGGGCGGCCGTCCGTCAGTACGACGTGAATGTGTGGGGCGCATGTGGTCTGTTCCTTGAGAAGCAGCGCGTCGGGCGGGCCGGGGAGTCGGCTGAAAAGGTTAACGCGAAAGGCGCCGACTTCCGTGATTCGCGTCACGCGCCTTTGAGGTCTGACTCCGCTTTACCTGCGCACGAGTGTGCCCGCCGTGAGCGCGTGCATTATACGGGCAGGGCGCGCGGCGTCAAAAGAAGAAAGTTCTCTCGCTCCTCACTGCGGCATGAGCTGTTGCACCTTCGGGGGTTCTTCGCCGAGCCAGTCCGGGTGTTGGGCGGTGCTGTCGAAGATGGAGGTGGTCTTGAAGGGCTCGAACTGTCCGCGTGCGGCGGCGTCGGCCGTCCTGGCGAGCAGCGCTTCGGTCTCTTCGGGGCCGAGCGGGCGGAACGTCTCGACGACTTCGAACGCCTGTTCGAGAATCTCCTGGCTGTCGATGCCGGTGATGACGACCGAGGTCGGCAGGCTCAAGGCGTAGTGGAGGCATTCGACGGGGGTGACCGTGTTCGACTTGAGAAGGATGCCGTTCGCCAAAGCCTTCATCCCGAGCACGCCGATCTCCTGTCTCACGAGCTCGGGCAGCACGAGCTTCTCGAAGCTGCGGTAGTGCGCGTCCATCACGTTCAGAGGCATCTGGACAGCGTCGAAGTGAAAGCCGTGCTCGGCCGCCACTTCGAGCGTGTAGAGGTGTATGCGCGGGTCTTTGTGGCCGGTGAAGCCGATGTAGCGAACCTTGCCCGCCGCGCGCGCCTCGACGAGGGCGGCGTTCGCGCCCTCCTCGTCGAAGATGCGGTGCGGGTCTTCGAAGCGGATGACCTCGTGGTGCTGCGCGAGGTCGACGTAGTCCACCCGCAGACGCCTGAGCGATTCGTCGAGCTGCTTCGCCGCCTCCTTCTTCGTGCGCCCGTCGATCTTGGTCATCAGGAAGGCGCGCTCGCGGTAGCCGCCCTCCAGAGCCTTGCCCATGCGGCGCTCGCTCTCGCCATCGTTATAGTCCCAGGAGTTGTCCATGAAGTTGACGCCGCGGTCGATGGCCTCGCGCACGATGCGCAGGCTCAGCTCCTCGTCCACGTGCTTCAGCCCGAGGTGCCAGCCGCCGACGCCGATGGCCGAGACCTTCTCGCCCGTGCCGCCCAGAGTCCTGTAGATCATCCGTTCCCTCCTTGTTAACCGCGCCGCCGGAATCCGACGGCGGTGTGTCCCGACAGACAGTCTGCCGTCAGTCTATATTTTCGCCCGGCGCTTTCAAAGTAGTGTATGCTCCCGCAACCTCTCGACGCAGGAGCGCGCATGAACATCAGAGCAGTCGGCGACGCGATTCTTGACGATTTTTTTACCGTCACGGGTTCCGACATTCCTCCCGACGTCGTCCTCGAGTTCACGACCGCCGCGGGCGTCCGACAGCTCCCGGCCGACTTCGCGCGCCCGCATCTCGCTTACGTCGAGAGCCTGTCGTCACTCCCGGCCGGTGACGCGACGCTGCGCCTGACGAGCCAGTCCGCCAACGCCGCGAGCAACGTCGTCCCCGTCACGGTGCGCGCCGGGCCGCCGCCGCAGGCCGCGCGCCTGCTCCACGCGGGGGAGGACAAGCCGCACCCTTACACCATCGCCATCGTCGCCAACCCGCTGATCGCGTCACACCCTCAGGGCGTCGCGGCCTTCAGGCCCGACCCCATCCTCACGGCGGCCCCCCGCTTCAGGCGGGCGGTGACGCGCTGCCTCAAGGGACTCTTCGCGGGGGCGGAGGACGCTTTGGTGGCGGAGGACGTGCTGCGGCGTGACAACATCGACGCGCGCATGCGGCTGGTGACGGTCTTCAGAACGCCGCTCCCCGGCGGCCCGTCCACCCCTCTGCGCGAGGCGAACTCGCTGATCGAGCAGGCACCGGACAACGCGAGGGCGGGTCTTCGCCTGGAGCAGCTCGCAGGCTTCCTCGCGAAATTCCCGACGGGCGCCGGGGAGACGAAGGCCGACGTGGTCATCGTCCTCAACAACTCGGAGACACTCAACGGGTCTTTTTCAATACCGACCCAGGACGACGCCGAGCGCGGCGGCGAGTCCTACTCATTCGACGACAAGGAGCGCAAGCACTGTCACTTCGCGAGCGCGCCGGGCTGTTCCTCCCTCCACATCAGGAACGTAGACCTCGACAGCCCGACCGTGATTCACGAGTTCTGTCATGCCGCTTCCGAGCTGAACAACGGGTGGATCATGGACACGAGCATCAACATGCAGCCCGGCACTAGATTCGCGGTTAACCAGAAGCACCGCGCCGACGCCAAGGACGCCGTCCCGCCGGACTTCGCGACCTACAACGGCACGACCTTCAGATCGAACCCGGTGCGCTTCGACGGCACCCCGTACCCGACACACTGGACGGCCTACCACCCCGAGCCGCTCGACGGCCGCCAGCGCAGCCTCATGGATGACTGGCAAGGCAAACCAGACCGGCTGCGCTGTCGTCTCGACCGCCTGACATACACGTGGCTGCGCGACCGGCTGAACGTCAAGCTTTCAAGACAAGGTTGAAGTGGAGATAACGCTATGCAGGCTTTAAGCGACGCGGAACGTGAGGCCGTCAAGCAGGCGCACCCGGAGCTGGACGCCGTGGAAGTTGACCGGCTCCTCGACCAACTCGACGCGCTGCGGGTCGAGCAGTCTTTACTAGACCCGGAGACGGAGCAGGAGGCCGTGCGGAGGCTCGACGCGCGGTGCGCCGAGCTCAAGAAGAAACTCCCGAAGCTGGCCGAGACACATTGGCGGGCACGCTGAGAGAGGAGACGCCGCGCGGACTCGGGCGTGCGTCCGCGCGGCCGGGGATGACAATCGCGCGAGGGCCGACCGATGGCCGGCCCTCTCTCTCGCGCCTGCTAGAGGCCGCCGCCACTGCCGGCCTGGCCGACGTTGCAGGGAGGCGCGTCCGTCGTATCGTCGCCCGTTGGCGGGAGTACGACGAGGAACTTCTTCTCGTCCGGTAAGAGCGAGAACATCTCGTAGAACTGTAGGAAGTGTTCCGCGGCGTTTACGTGGTGCGCGTTGCCTTCATCTCCGCCGTGGCCCGCGTGCTCGTCGTGGCCTTCGTGTCCAACATGACCCTCGTGCCCGTCATCCTCCCCGCCGTCCTGCGGCTTCGGCTCCGGCTTAGGCCCGTTCACGAATCTGAGGACGTAGTGCTTCCCGGCTTCGAGCTTGCGCCTGAAGAGCTCCTGTTTGGGATTCTCCTGTTCGAGCACGAGGTGGCGCACGACCTCCGGCTGCCCCTCTCCTTGCCCGGGCTCGCTCAAGGCGGTTATATCGGCGGCGGCCAGCGATGAGATAACGATGCTTCCCGGCACTGCCGGCACCGCGCTGTCGGAATCTTCGTTCTGGCCGAATTTCTTTAACGCCACCTTGGTGTTCGCCGAAGAGTAGAAGAGGCCGTTCGCGATGTTGAGCACGGCGAACGTCGTCGGTTTGAAGTCGAGCTTGCGGTTGTACAGGCCGGCCCCCTCGAAGTCGAGGACGTTTCCGAACGACTGGCTGAACTGCTTGTCGCCGGGCTGGTGCAGCGCGGCGGAGAACTCCTCCGGCCGGCGGCCGTTGCCGGAATCGACGTAGAGCCAGAGCGGGGAGATGGCCTTGACGTTTTCGTGGCTGCCGTTCCAGGGGACTTCTTTCGTGATCTCGCGTACGGTCTCGCCTTCGCGCACCTCAAGCACCGCGAGCCGCACCTCGTGCTTCTCGGCCTGCGTGTGGACGCCCACCTGGCACACGCGCGACGCCTTGTTGTAAGAGAGAATCATCAGCCCGTCCAGGGTGATGGTGGCCGTCGGGTTCGTGAGCAGAGTCACTATGTCGTCCATGTCGCATCTCCTTCAGATTAAGAGTTAGTAGTTGCCGTAGCCGCCGGTGATGATGAACGAGGCCCAGTAGTACGGGTGCCGGTAGCGCGCGTCCGGGTGGCTCAGCATTTGGAGCTGAGCTTCCCTGAGCGCCTCCACGCTGGCGACGCCCTGCAGCCTGCGGCGGCGGTGGAAGTCGATCATCAGGTCGGCCGTGGCCTCGGAGTCGACGGGCCACAGGCTCGCCGCCACGAGCGGGACGCCCGCGGCCTTGAAAGGGCGCGCGAGGCCGATGGCCCCCTCGCCGTTGAGGTACACCTCGACGCCGGACTGGCAGGCCGAGAGGACGACGAGACGCGCCCGCGCGGGCCGCAGGGCGTAAATCTCGTGGGCGCGCAGCACGCCGCCCTGCTCGCGCGCCGCCCCGGCCGCGTCAGCGGGCCGCGCCAGCAACAGCTGCGAGAGCATCGGCGACCCCGCGTCGCGCACGTAATGCGTCGCGAAGTGGATCACGTCGGCCCGGCCCGCCTCCGCCAGCACGTGCGGCTTGTCGGCCTGCGACCCGACGAAGATGGAGTAGGAGGGGCTGTAGAAGCCCGTGATCTCCGTCGCCTCGTGCGACGCGGAGGGCAGGTCGGGCAGGTCGGGGAACGCCTCGCGGTCGAAGGACGGGTTGCCGACGCTCAGCAGGCGCTCGCCCGCGACGCCCTCCTTCTGGCGCGCGAGGGCCGTGTCGTGGATGAAGACGTTCGCGCTCGGCGCGTAGAGCAGGGGGAAGAGCGCGACCAGATACTTCTGCTCGGCGGGGGAGAACAGCGCGCCGAAGGGCAGGACGTTGAGAACCTTGTCCGGCACGACGCAGAGCTGCTTCTGCCTGTCCAAAGAGGCGAGCACGGGCTGAATCAGGATGTCGAAGAGCTCGGCCGAGACCTTGCGCAGGCGCTGGTCGTCGCCGGCCGGCGGCCTCGACGTGAGCTCCAACAGCTCTTCGACTTTGCCGCGCAGCTCTTCGACCCCGACGTCCACCGTGCGGCTCTCGAACCGCTTCCCCGAGACGACCCAGACGACCAGCTTGTCTTTCAGCACCGCGTACTGAAGAATCTGGGCCTGCTCGGGCATCTGCGCCCTGACCTCGTCCAGCGTGAGCGCGCGCGACACGCCGCTGAAGCGCAGGTCGGGCGCGCCCGCCCTGCTCTCCAGTCGCCAGTCCGTCTTGACCGCGTCGAGCAGCGACCGCGCGCGCGAGAGTTCTGAATACTCGAAGGACTGCCGCGCGTCGCCCGCCGAGTCGTTCGCGAAGCCTATCGCGATGTCGTAGATGTCCTGCTCCTTGTCGAAGAAGGCGTTCCGGCTGCTCTCCTCCAGAATCTTCGCCCGCTCCCCCTCGTAAGAGTCGAGGACGAGCCGCAACTCCTCCCGCTCCCGCTCCACGTCGCCCTGGCTGCTGTAGATGAGCAGCCGCTCTTTGTAGGCCTCGTGCAGGAGCCACAGCTCGCCCTTCTGCCGGCAGACCTGCGCGACCTGGTCGAGCGCCGCGAGGGCCTCCGCGGGCGAGCCCGACTGGCGGTAGATTCGCCCGAGGTAGAGCAGGGCGTAGGTCACGATCTCCTCGCCGATCTTCTCGGCCTGCAGGCCGCGGCCGATTTCGAGCCCGCGCCGGACGTCGCTGATGGCCTCGTCGTACTTGCGCAGCTTCGCGTTAATCAAACCCAGCTGCACGTAGTAGCGCGACATCACGAGCGGGTTCCCGCCCATCGCCTCGCCGAGGCTCAGGGCCGCGCGCGCGTACTCCAGGGCCGCGGCGTTGTGGCCGAGGGCGCTGAGGCTGAGCGCGGAGGTGGCGTAGAGTCCGATGACCTGGCTGGCGTCCGCCGAGATGCGCTCGGAGAGGTCGAGCGCCTGCCGCGTGAGGCTCAGAGACTGGTGGTACTGGCCGAGCTGTCTGTAGAGCACGGCCAGCGTGGTCAGGCTCCGCAGGGCGCCGTTCTCGTCGGCGATGCGCGTCGAGATGAGGTAGGCGTTCTGACTCGCCTCGACCGCCTGCGAATACTCCGTCTCGCGCGAGCGGACGTTGGCGATCCCGTTGAGCGAGATCGCCTGCAGCCACTTATAGCCCTTCCGCTCGGACTCGGCCGCGACCCGCGAGAAGCTCGACAGGCTGCGCGGCGAGTCGGGCTGCTGGAAGTAGCAGTGCGCCATCCAGTATTCCGCGAGCAGGGCCTCGGGGGCGTCGTCGAGCTGTTTGAAAGACCTCTGCGCCTGCCCGTAAATCTCAATCGCCTCGTCGTTCCGGGAGCGGCCGTACAGGTCGTTCGCGGCCCGCACCAGCTCGCGCGCGCGGGCGAGCCCCGAGGCCCGCGCCGGCGTCAGCGCGCCGTACACGTCGGCCACGTCCGACGTGAAGCGGTCGCCCGCCCTCTCCCGCGAGAGGCGGCTCAGCAGTTGGAGCGCGCCGGACGAATACCCCGCCCCCTCGGCGTCCCCCTTGACGACGGCGTCGAGCCTCCGGTCGATCAACTTGTTGGCGATGAGGTTGCCGGTGCGGAAGTGGCTCGTGCTGAAGACGCGCCACACCTGCTCCTGCTCGCCCGCGTCGTAGGCGCGCGTGAACTCCTGGAACAGGTCGGCGTCCCGCCGCGAGACCTTCCCGCCGCGCTCGCGGAGCAGCCGCAGTTGTCTGCGGGCCTCCTCGGCCCAAGGGGAGTTCGGGTCGCGCGCCAGGTACTGCTCCCACTCGGCCTCGGCCTGCGGGAGCAGCCTCATCGCCGTGTAGACGAGCGCGCGGTTGAAGCGCGCTTCGAGCAGCGAGTCGTCGAGCTCCGTGGCGCGCTGCAGGTGTTCGAGGCTGCGCGCCAGCGTCGCCTCGGCCCGGCCCGACTGCTCGGCCAGCTCCAGCTTGCCCTTCTCGAAGAGCGCGACCCCCATGTCGTTGTGGAGCCGCGCGTCCTTGTCGTCAACTGCGAGCGCCTGCTCGAAGGCGGTGAGCGCCTTGTCGAACTCCCTGCGCGTCAGGTAGAGGCGGCCGACGTTGTGGAGTTCTTCGACCGTCGGGCGGTCTGCGGCCGCGCGGAGGATGAGCGCGGCGGAGAGGTCGCGCGCGCGCGGGTCGCCCGGCTCCGCCGCGCCGCGCGTCTCCGGGAAGGGCGCGTAGTCGAGCCCGCTGATGCGCGTCTCCAGAGGCCGCCGCTCGCGGTAGGCCGCGCGCAGGGCGAGCAGCGCCTCCTCCGTCGCCGGGCGGTAAAAGTAGGCGCGCCACACGGCGGCCCCGGCGACCAGCAGGACGCACGCGGCGAGCGCGGCGGCGGCCCAGCGCGGGACGGCCAGCGGCCCGAGCCGGAAGACGGGGCGCGGCGCGGCGGCGGGCGTCGCCGCGGCCAACTCGCTCATGCGCCTCACGAATAAAAGCTTTCGCCGGCGCTTCGGCGTGGAGAGGAAGTGCGACTCGAAGAGCCCGCGCTCCCGCGGGCCGAGCGCGCCGCGCTGGTAGTCTTCGATCAACTCATCCTCGACGAGGCGGGCGTGCTCGACGAAGTCGTCGTCCCGCAGCAGCCTATCCTCCAGCGGCTGCGCCTCCTCCCGCGTCAGCGCGCCCAGAAGATACTCTTTGATCCGCTTCTCGTCTTCAGAGTTCAGATTCATCAGCGGCACATCCGGGGCGCATGTGCCCCTATCTTAGAAAGGCGAAACGGCTCATTCCATTTCCGACGGCCCGAGCCGGAGGCAGTCGTCGAGGCACCCGCGGAGGGCGTTTCTGAGGTGGTGAACCTTGATGCGCAGCGCGTTGGTCGTGATGCCGAGGCGGCGGGCCAGCTCTTTCCGGAAGTCTATCTTGGCCCGCTTCTCCTCCCGGTAGTAGTCGAGCGCGAGCAGGCGGTCTTCCGGCCCGAGCTTGCCCAGACAGCCCTCGAGGCACTGGTCGAGCAGCTCGGCCCCTTCGCCGTCGTCCGCGGCCGGCAACTCTTCGGAGAGGTTCGGGGGCAGCGGGACGAACTGCTTCTCGATGTACTCCAGGTGGAGGTGGTGGGCGGTGACGAGGAGGTAGGGGATGGGGTCGCCTTTGAAGGTGTCGAGCATGGCCGGCAGGCGGCGCACGAAACGCCGGAGCGTCTCGTCCACCAGCTCGTCCGACTGCGGGCAGCCGCGCCCCTCGAACACGACCAGCAGGCGACGCCGGATGGCCTCAAACATCCTGCCGGCTGCATCTCGGTCTGGGTCGAGCCACGAGAGAAAGGTGTTGAAGGATTCTTCTGTAAGTTCCCAATCGCCCATATCGAAGGTCGAAGCGGCCCAAAGGCGTTGGTGCAGGGCGCGGGTATTATCTGTTATGTCCCACGCAAATTCAATCAGCCCCTCCGGCAGCGCGCGGCCGCCCGGACGCCGCGCCTAAAAAAAAATCCGCGCGGCGCGAAACGTTTTGCGCTGATTCCCCTTTCACCTATGAGGAAGTAAGAGCGACGACCCGCGGCCCCGCGTTCCGGGTGAGCGTAAAGGCCCCGCCCCGGTCTCGGCCGGGGCCTCCCCGACGCGGGCCGCAGGCCCGCCAAGAAGTTCTCCACACAGTTGTAGGGCCACACCGGAGTTGAAACATGAAAATCAGGTTGCTGACTTACGCCTTAATCTGCGCGCTGCTCGCCGGGACGACGGGCTGCCCGCGCCTCCACTCGCCCGGCCAGGAGGAACTCGCCCACGACGTGCAGGCGCGCTACAAGACCCTCACGCCCAGCGCCGTGCAGGCCCTCGAAGGCCTCGACGCCGACCTCGACAAGCTCATCGAGTCGCAGCGCGCCGACTTCGAAATCTACAAAGAGACCTCCGAGAGCCAACTCGTCACCACCACTTGGGGCAAGCTCGAAGACGAGCTTTGTGGGCTGGAGAAGAAGTATCGCCCAAAGCAGGTTCAAGACCCGAACGCCCCGCCCGACAAGAAGAAGTGCGTCGACCTATCGGCTCGGCCCGTTCAGGAGGTCCAAGACCCGAACGCCTCGCCTGACGATAAGGAGAAGAAGAGATGTGCCGACCTGTCCAATCGACTCATTCAGCAGCAGGTTGACGACTCGGTCAAGGATGTCGAGGACAGGATTACCTGCGAGCAAAAAGTTCTGACGGCGCTGAGTAAGCAGAGCGACGGCCTGGCCGCCGCCGTCAAGGAGATGAACAAGGGGCTGAAGGAGGCGGAGAAGAAGCGCTCCGTGCAGGAGCAGCTCGACGAGACGAAGCGCGTCATTAACGTCACGGTCACCTCCCTCAAGAGCACCCTCGACAAGCTCGAGAAAGATGACCACTCGCCGCTCACCGAGAGCCTCTCGATCACGGTCGCGGGGCTGAGCGACTTCCTCACCCAGATTAACAAGAAGCCGGATGCCAAGAAAGAGACCGAGCGGGTCTTCTCTCTGATAGTCGAGGCCATGCGCCTAGGCCGCGACATCGCCGTGCTCGAAAAAGAGGTCGTCGATCAGGAGGCGTCGTACCACGAGAACGTGGTCGGGCTGCTGAAGTCGAAGAGGGCGCTCATGCCCAACCCGGACGCGCTTAAGAAGGTGAGGATGTGTCTGGAGAAACGCTACCCGCCTGACGAACGGACGCAAGCCACCGTGGCGCGCTTGGCCTACGAGGCGGGCGTTGACGAGGAGACGACGACCAAAGCGATAGCCGACACCTACGCCGACAACCGCGGGAATGAGTTGCGGGAGGCGGCCAAGTACCAGCAGGCGCTGGAGAACGCACGGGCGGCGCAGTCCGACCTGCCCGCCCCCTTACCCGCGAGGGTGACTCCGAGGTCGCCCGCCGTCGCCGTGGACTGCGACGGCGACCCGCAGACGAAAGTCGAAGAGTTGCGCGACGTTCTCAACGTGCTGGCGCGAGTCCAGAGCCTCCGGCTGACGAACGATATGCGCATCAAGGAGCTTGAGTTGCGCATCGCGGCGGAGAAGTACAGGAACGTCAAACTGAAGGAGGCCATCTTCGAGCGGCAGCGGATGACGCTCGTCTCCTTCGGGCTCGTCGGCGTGGTGCGCTACGCCGAGGGCGGCCTGCGCTCGGAAGACATCGCGAACCTGATTAACATCGCGCGCGCCATCGCCGAGGGCGTCATCGCCGCGCGCATCTGACCGAGGAGACCGACCATGAGGTTCAAAAACTACGCGAAAACATTCGGCTGCGTGCTGCTGGTTCTGGCCGCCGCGACGAGCGCCGCGGCTCAGGAATCGAAGAAGCGCAAGACCAGCATCGAAGTTCTCATCGGGCAGATCGCCGCGCAGCTCGACCAGATGGAGCAAGACCGCGGCAACCAGCTCAAGGCCATCAAGACGCTCTATGAGAGTCTCAACGAGATCGAAACCGAAGACCTCGACGACCAGATAGACACCGCGCGCACCTCCGCAAGGCTGCGCGAGGCCATCGCCACCGCCGATCTCATGATAGACAGCCCGCAGGATAAGACGCGCGCCAGTGCCCTGGCCGCGTTCCTGCGCCGCGCCGTCACCCGCGACCAGGAGCTGTTCGACACCTACGTCAAGCAGGCCGCGGAGGCGCGCTTCAGCCGCGAGCGTCAGGTCGCCAAGATCAAAACCGAGATTACGCTCATCCAAAGCCTGCGGCGCGACCTCGAGAAACTGAAGAAGTTCCCGACCGACAGCGAGCGGACGCGGTTCTTCCTCGAATCGGCGCAGACGGCCCTCGACGCCATCACCGCGGCGAAGGAGAAGGCAGACGCGAAGTAGAGGCGGGGCACCCCGGACACGACAGCGTCCCGCCGATCTGCGCGACCCATTACAGATAAGGAGAACTATCCATGGCTTTCACCCCAAGTGACGCGAAACACAACATGGAGAGTCTCATCAAGGGACTCGAAAGTCAGCGCCAGCAGCTCAAGGACATGATTGACGGCCTCGTCAATACCACTAAGATCGCCGAACTCAACAACCTGAGAGAGAAGCTCAACATCGAGATCAAACACCGCAAGAGTATGGCGGCCTTCGAAGAGGCCTCGGTCGAGATCATTAGGCCGCCGACTCCGCAGGAGGTCGCCGCGCTGCAAGCCACGCTCAGGGCGCTCGACAAGGACTTGAGCGGGCTCGCCAACTTCCAGGCCGTCGTCTCGTTCGTGGAGGACGTGATGACGCAGAACGCGGAGCGGTTCGTGGAGATAGTTGAGACCATCAAGAAGAAGGCGAACGCTTAAGAGGGAGCGGCCCTCGGGTGGAGGGGGCGGCGCCCCCCTCCACCCTTCACCTTCGCAGGCGAGGAGGCAAGATGATGAAAGGTGCTTACGTCGCGCTGGCCGCGCTGTCGTTCCTCTTCATGGCCGCGACGGCCGCCGCGCAGGAGACCCTGCACCCGGCCTTCACGGTCACCGAAGACCAGCTGCGGAAGGCCTTCGCCGACTTCGAGAAGAAGGGCAAGAGGCACGAGCGCGTGACCTTCGGCGAGGAGCACGCGGCGAGCGTCCAGGTGTCGGGGCCGACGGGTAACCGCGAGTCGCTCAAGCTGTCCGTGGTCTTCCTCTCGCCGCTCTGGCAGGCGAGGAAGAGCGGCTACGAGTTCGGCCTCGTGGCCCGGACACGGACGGAGGCCGACCGCGCGGATTTTCTCCGCGTCGTCCTCCAACGCATCAAAAGCCGCGCCGGCCTCGCGTCCTTCGAGGTCACGCTCGCGCCGCCGCGGGACAGCAACGTCACCCCGCCGCAGGTCTCCTTCGTGATGCTCGGCAGCGGCGGGGCGCGGATTGACCCGAGCGCGCGGCCGCAGTTCGACATCCCCGGACGCGACATCCTCGCCAGCCCCGTCGAGACGCTGACCTTCAAGGTCGGAACCGCCGCCGCCCCGCTCGTCACGAACAAGATGGAGAAGCTGGTCGTCGTCGTAAACCCCGGGGAAGGTGAGCAGCGCTTGGAGTATGACCTCAAACGTTAGGCCCGCCTCAACGGGTCGCCGCGGCCGCGTGCAGGATTGGCAAACTTAAAATATACTGCACGCCCTCTGAGGCGACGCCCCGCGCGCGGGGCCGTCCGCCTTCGGCCTCTCATGCTCCCGCGGGAAACAGGTGTTCGAGCGACATGGATTCCCCTTATCTATGGGTCATACTCGGATTGAGCTTCGGCCCGTCGGGCCTCTGGGTCTCGTACAGGGACAGTCGTGGCGTCGTCCGCCGGCCGCGGCACGTCCCCGGCGATGCGGGCGAATGGGAGAGCCTCCTGCTCTGGGAGGTGCCGCTGCTGCCGGGCTACGAGCCAATCACCCAGGCGCGCGTCCCGCGCCTCTTTAACGAAGACATCCGTGCGCTGGTTAAGACGCTGCCGCAGTGGCGCAGCGGGCCGCACGGCAACGGGCCTGTGCCGCTGGCCGTCTTCGTCGAGCCGCCGCCGGACTTCGCCGCCGTCTTCGACTGGGAGGAGCTGGCCGAGCGGCTGCTGCCTCCGGACGTTGACAGAGACTACGTCCAGTTAGCCCGCCTCGTGCCGCGGCCCCGCGTGCGTAAGCGCCCGCCGTTCCGCCTGCCGCTCCGCGTGCTGGCCGTCGGCCTCAGACCTTCGCTGGCGCTTGAGAAGCTGCGCGCGGCGGACTGGTACGCGAACGACCCCGGTACGCGAGAGCACGGCATCGAGATAGAGGCGGTCGAGCCGCACGACCTCGCCGACGCTTTAGCGCGTAAGGAGTGGAGCGCCGTCCTCGTCGACGAAGAGGACGGGCCGCGCACGCGCCGACTGGTTCTGGCGCGACGCCTGCCGCTGGTCGTCCTCTTCGCGCCGCCCGAGCCCGAGCCACGCTTCCCCCCGCTCGGCGTGCGCGTGCCGGGCGAGACGGCGCTGCTGCGCCTGGCGGGCGACGACGTCTTCGCGTCGTACGTCAAAGATTTCCTCTACGGCATCATCCACGACTACCCGCTGCACGAGGCCTTGAAGGCGGCCGACCGTGACCAGCCGGAGTGGCCGCCCCCGCCGGTCAAGGCGCTGCTCCTCGCCAACCCGGAGAGCAACAACCACCTGCGCCTCTCCGACGCGCTCACGCAGTTGCTCGAAGAGGCGCAGGGCCTCCGACGCTGGCGGCGACTCGGCAACCTCGACGACTTCATCGCGCGCTCCGCGGGCGAGCTGACGCCGCAGCAGCTCGAACAGCTCTCCGAGCTGAAATCGCTGCGGGCCGGCCTCGACCGAGACTTCCGTGACATTAACGACTGCTCCTTCGACTTCACGCAGGAGACGCGCTCCATCGTCCCGATGTCGCGCGCCCGCATCGCGCTCGACGACGCGCACACGGCGGCGACGAGCATCTCGGCGGTCGCCGCTTCGATAGTCTCGGACGCGGCGTTCGTCGAAGCCCTCAAGAAGCACCACGAGCGGCGCGTCGACGTGTCGCTCGCGCGCCTGCTCGACCAGGGGCCTGTGCCGGCCTCGCCGTCCGAGCCGCTGCGAACGGGCGCGAGGTACGAGGTGAGCGTCCACGTCGGACACCCTTCGCCCGAGAGCATCGTCGTCGGCGACCCGCCGCCGCTCGACCCGCTCCTGCCGGAGACGGAGGAGGCGGGCCACCACCTCGAAGTCGCGCTCTTCGAGAAGGACTTCGGGCTGCACACGCCGCGCGTCCGGCCCCTCTACCTGCCGCTGCTCGGCGAGTCCGAGCCCGTCCACTTCACCATCAGCGCGCCGACGCGCGCGGGCGTCGCGGAGGCGCGCATCGGCGTCTACCACCACAACCACCTCGTCCAGTCGTTCCTGCTGAGGGCCAACGTCACGGACGGCGAGCGGCCGCTCGAGCCGCTGACCATCAAGCTGTACGCGACCGGGGCGGACGAGGCGGGCGCGCAGTGGGTCGAGGTGCAGACCGACAAGCAGCTGCTCGTCCACCTCGCGTTCTCGCGCAGCGAGCGGCTGACGAATCTCGACGAGCTGCGCCCGAGGGCGCTCTCCGTCGGGGTCAACTCGGACGGCGGCGGCGCGTCGCACACCTTCATGCTGAAGCTCGACGCCGACGCGGCCCCCGTCTCGCTCACGGAGAAGACGTTGGACGAGCAGATCGAAGCCTTCCGGGAGATTCTGCGGGCCAACACCCTCAACCCGCAGAACGAGCCCCTCTTCCCGACCTACCCGCCCGCGGGGCAGGCGCCTTCCGAAGACTTCAGGCGCGTGATTCAGGCGCTCGCCGACAAGGGCCGCGACCTCTACAGGGCCATCTTCACGCGCGTCAACGAGACGATGCAGGACGAGCTGCGCCGGCTCGCGGGCAGCTCCGACAAGACGGTGCAGGTCGTCCGCCACGACTCCAACTTCGTCTTCCCCTGGGCCATCCTCTACGACTTCCAGCTCCCGCCGAAGATACACGGGGCGCCGCCGCCGACCGTCTGCCTCGGCTTCGACGGCGCGCCCCCGGCCGCGCCCGACGACTACCCCGCGCAGAAGTGCTCGCACGGGGTTAAGGACAAGGTCTACTGCCTCTACGGGTTCTGGGGCATCCGCCACCAGATCGAACAGCTCGTCGAGATCGGCGGCCAGCCGAAGGACGCCGTCCCGCAGGTCGTCCCGGCGTCGCCGGAGAAGAGCGTCCGCCTCGCCGTCGGCACGTCCGACGACTACACGAAAGAACTCGTCAAGCGGATGAGCCAGAGCTTCGGCGCCTCGTTCGTCGAGACGAACGTGGCGGCCGAAGACCTCCTCGACCTCATGTGGGACGACTCGAAGCGACCGGCCATCCTCGTCGTGCTCGGCCACCTCCAGACGAACCCCGTCGCGGCGGAGCCCGACGAGCCGCGCATCGTGCTCGTGCAGAGCCAGAAGTGGCTGACGGCCGACTCGATTCTCGACCGCCTGGTGCTCGAGAGCCGCTGGAAGCAGCCCAACACCCTCGTCCTCCTGATGGCGTGCAGCGCCGGCGCGACCGAGGTCGGCACCCTCAACGACTTCATGACCGCGCTGACCTCGGTCGGCGCCGCCGCCGTCGTCGGCACGGAGTGCGTGACCTTCTCGAGCCTCGTCTCACGCTTCACACACGAGCTGACCTCGGAGCTTTGGAAGAAGAGGACGCTGGGCGAGGCCGTCAAGTTCTTCAACCGGCGACTCGTCAGCTCCGGCAACCCGCTCGCCTTCGTCTTCAACTACCTGGGCGACGCCGACCTGACCGTCGCCACCCCTTAACATACATGCGCCCCAAAAACCCGAGCCGCCTGCCGCCGCCCCTCGCCGCCGCCCTCCTACTCCTGCTGGCGTTCGCCACCGCTTTCGCGGAAGAGAAGCAGGGAACGGCGACGCCCCAGCAGAAGTCAGAGCCTTCCGTTAAGTTCGAGGGCGGGAATCAGTACGACATCTCCAACCTGACCGACACGTTCGAGCTGCGCCTGCCCGTGACCGTCAAACAGGGCGTCGCGAACGTGACGCCCTACCTCGTGGCCGTCTCCGTCGGCGGGCTGCGCGACGCGTCGCTGAAGAAGTTCTTCAGCCTCAGGATGGAACAGGTCGCGGGCAACGTCCGCGTGATGATAGTCACCGTCTACGTCGTGTGCCGCGAGCAGGACGGAGCGTGCCGGGACGGCGCGGGGGGCGGCGAGGCGAAGGAGAAGGGGCCGAAGGCCGTCGCGCTGGGGCAGGGGACGTACGAACTGCTCATCGAGATGCAGACCGGGCAGCCCGAGCCCGACCTCGTCAAGCTCTCGCTCAAGCTCTCGGCCGCGACGCTCGAAGTGCCGGCCTCGCTCTCCGTCAGGCAGGACGCGCCCTTCTGGGGCGAGCCCGACACGACCGGCGCGCTGCTGCTGACGGAGAAGTCGGGCGGGAAGACGCGCCTCACCGACATCACGGTCAAGCAGGTCGGCATCACCGGCGGCGTGGACGAGACGACCACGGCGGAACTACAGTTCGGCGCGCCTCACGACCTCGGCCCGAGCCTCACGGCGAGGGCGCCCGTCACCCTGTCGAGCGCCTTCCCGCTCGGCAAGACCAACGGCAGGCTGATGATCACCTCGCCGCAGCTCGCGCAGCCCTTGACCGCGAGCTTCGAGGTCGTGACGCGGCGCCCGCGCTGGGTCATCGTCGCCGGCATCATCATCGGCCTGCTCTTCAGTTACCTCGTGCGCACGTGGTCGGTGCGGCGCATCGCCCTGAACGAGGCGCGCGTCGGGGCCAGGGCGGCGGCCGCCACGCTCGCCAAGGAGATGGCCTTGCGCCCCGACGCGGAGTTCAAGCGGCGCGTCAAACCCGAGCAGCAGAAGCTGGAAGGCATCACGGCGCGGACGACGGCCGCCGAGATCAAGAAGTTCGTCGACGAAGCCAACGCGGCCCTCACCGGCGCCGTGCAGGATTTCGAACAGAGGCGCTCCGCGGCGCTCGACATCTTAGACCCCCTGAAGAGGCTGACGGAAGCGAGCTCTCAACTGCCGGCGGGTCTCGCCGCGCCGCTCGCCGAGAGCCGGAAGGTGGTCGAGGAGGCGGGGCGGAAGATCGAGGGCAACGACATCGTCGGCGCGAAGAAGATACTCGACGACGAAGTCTCAGGCCTCGGCGAGCGGCTCGGCCGGGCGGTCTCCGACTGGCGGCTGGAGACTAAAGCCTTCCTCAGCGCGCTCGCGAACGTCGCGCCTCTCCTCCCTTCGGACTCCTCCGCCGGCCTCACGCAGGAGCTTGCGACCCTCCAGTTGACGCTGAGCGACACGATTGAGCTGACGGACGCGGGCGCGACCGTCCAGAAGATCGAGTCGATGCTCGGCGCGCTGCGCACCGCGCGCGTCAAGGTGCGCGAGCTCGTCGCGGGTACTCAACTACTCCTGAGAAGCTCGCGTGCCAGCATCGAGAAGGTCACCCCCGAAAAGGCCGCGCTCGCGGGACTCGACGTGCCGCAGCCCAAAAAGGTGACGGCGCTCATCGAAAGCTTCGACAGGTTGGCGGCGAGTCTCGCCGCGTCGGTCGAGCAGCCCAAGGCGGGAGCCGAGGCGCTGCCGGGTGCCCTGAACGACCTGAAGACCCAATGGCGAGAGGCGCTGCTCGCGCAGGTCACGGCCGACGCCGCCGCGCAAAAGGCCGCGGGCGATCTGTTCGCCGCGAACAGGTACGTGGAAGCGACCGAAGTGGTCGCACGGTCGCTGCCGCCCAAGCGCATGAGCGACACGCTACTGGGCGAGACCGAGACCACGTCGGCGCTCGCGGCCTCGCGCCGGCTCAAAGCGGGCGGGCTCAAAGTCGGGGAGATACTCGACGCGCTGGCGGGAGTCGGTGGGCGGGACTTACCCGGCCTGACCGTCCTCCACACCGTGCGCGAAAGGAGCATCCCGACGCGGCTCGACTCCCTGCAAGTCCCCTCGCTGGGCGAACTCCTCCTGCTCAAGTGGGTGCGCTTCGTCATCGCGGCCGCGATCATCACGGCGGCGGGCTATCTGGTCTTCATGGACAGAACCGGCACGCTCTTAGACCTGCTGGGGATAATCGGCTGGGCCTTCGGAATGAACGTGAGCGTAGACACAATCCTCGACGGCCAGGAAGTTAAAAAACTGCTGAAGGCACCTTAACCGAACGCCCCCACACCCACACCCCGGCTCGATCAGACACAGCATCCCCGCAGTGATACGCAACAAGCGAGAAGGCCCCCATCTCCACAAGGGGCCTTCTCGCTTAGGACAAATATGCGTGACCCAAACGGTCAGCTATGGTTGTGAATACAGACAATAAAGTTGTGAACTAGACTGCCCGTAAGTTGTTGATTCTCCGTCCGAGATTTTCCTCACTCCCAAATTAAAGTTGTGAACTGGACATGTAGTTTCAGCCTGCGGCTGCCCAGTTTCAGACAATAAAGTTGTGAACTGGTGAAGGGCATTCAGGAGTATTCCTTCACACCCGGACGCTAAGTCCCCTGGCGAAAGTGCATCTACTGTGCCATTGAATATACGTTTGTAATAACGAGATATTCTTGACCTTATTGCTTAGGCCGCTACATTTTGAAGCATCCGGACGGAGATGTGGTCGGTATACTGCTACAAAATGTAGCAACTGTTATGAGGTAGGATTATCTACTGCTGATTTTTCAGATGAGGGATGGAAATATCCACATAGATATTGACACCTACCTCCACCAAATATACCTTACTTTACTCCAAAGAATGGTTGTCCTACTGATTGAGAGGATCTCTAGCAGTCTCACAATCTTTTCGAACATTGAATAAGTTCATTAATGGGCGTGGCCTTTAAACTTTGCTTAGTGGATTTGACTTCTTATCAAGGGACTATTGGGTCAGACTCAGGGGAGCAGCTATGGCTAAAGTGGACAAATCTACTTACGACACACCTTCCTACCGTCCTTTGAAAGTCTATGCCTTTGACCCTTCACACGGAAGGAGCTTGGGCAACTATATGACGGTAAACGTGCGGTATGAAGGAGTGGAGCCAGGACCTGTTGGTGAGTACTTGGAAGTCATTGATTACGACGCCAGCAACGATTGCTACTACGAACCCGTAGATCTGAACGATGCCGCGGTCATGCTGGGCGGTGGATTAGAACCGAGCGGCTCCGATCCGCGTTTCCATCAACAGATGGTTTACGCGGTCGCCAGCGAAACGATCCGACGTTTCGAGTTCGCTCTGGGCCGTAAGATAAAGTGGGGTTTCAGAGCTGACACTAAGGGTAAACGCAGGCTCCGTATTTTCCCGCATGGGATGCAGGAGGCGAACGCCTATTACGATCGTGACTTGCGTGCGCTTGTGTTCGGTTACTTCCCAGCATCTGAGCTGGATGCAGGCGCCAATCTACCTGGCCAGACCGTTTTCACCTGCCTCTCGCACGACATCATTGTGCATGAGACGACGCACGCGCTTATTGACGGCCAGCGCATATATTTCCTCGAATCCACAGGTCCAGATTCGCTGGCTTTCCACGAGGCGTTTGCCGATATTGTCGCTCTCTTCCAGCACTTCAGTCATAAAGAGGCGCTGCTAGAGATGATCCAACGTACGGGCGGGTTGATTTATCGCCTCCACGTAGATCCAGAAGTGAATCCAGGGCGGGAAGGAGCCTTGGCTCAATTCGAGCTTTCTACTAGCAACCCGCTTGTACAATTGGCGCGGCAGTTTGGTGAGGCGCTCGGTACGCGCGCCGCGCTGCGCTCTGCTCTCGGGTCACAGCCGAATTCTAAAGATCTCGACAAGCTGTATGAGCCACACGACCGTGGTGCGATCCTTGTCGCAGCAGTCTTTGATGCGTTCTTCAGCATATATATTCGTCGGACACGTGATCTGATGCGCATCGCACGCGCTGCAGGTGCGCTAATTAATCCCGGCGACATCCACCCGGATCTGGCGAACCGTCTTGCTGGTGAGGCAGCCAAGACTGCCGAGCATTTCTCAAACATCTGTATCCGTGCGCTCGACTATTGCCCGCCAGTGGATATTTTATTCGGCGACTTTCTGCGTGCCCTCGTCACCGCCGACTACGACCTTGTGCCAGCAGATCCCTATGGATACCGTGCTGCGCTGATCGAAGCCTTCCGTCTGCGTGGTATCCGTCCAGAAAATGTTACTTCGTATTCTGAGGGTGCGTTGCGCTGGTGTGCACCTGAGGACTTAAAAGGAATGCCGGCCCCTCCATGCGAAGGGCTAGAGTTCGATATCTTACGTCCATCAACCTCAGAACAGTCGGAGAAGAACGCGAAAACTCTAATTAACTATGCGAATAAGAATAGAGATATTCTTGGCCTTTCGTTGAATGAGCCTATCCAGGCCCATTCGTTTCACCCGGTTCACAGGGTTGGTCCGGACGGCAGGCTCAAGGTCGAGGTCGTAGCCGAACTTGTTCAGCAACGTGCGACACCTTTCGACCCGACCGAGTCAGGCTCGCCAAGGTTTTTCTTCCGAGGTGGAAGCACCCTTGTCATAGATCAAGAACCCGGGAAAGAGGGTGATGTACGTTACGCGATTCAAAAGAGGCTCGGCCAAGACGACATGCAGAATGAGCGCCTAATACGCCAGCGGAAGTATCAAGAGCATATCCATTCAGGAATGGCACAGACTACTTATATGGATGAGCATCCTTTGGAACACTTGTCGAAATCTAGGCGGGCTCGTTCCATGACCTTTAACCTCATTCATAGAGGATACTGAGATGGTAACGGCAAAAAAGACCGTGTCTAAAAAGGCCGCCAAGAAAATCGTAGTGAGCAGCCTCCATGGAGACATTAATGCTGACACAATAAGAGTGAGGATGTATCGAATAGGGTTCGGCGACTGTTTCCTCATCTCACTGCCAGTAATGAAGAGGAGCGGTAGCGAGGACAGCCACTATCATGTGTTGATCGACTGCGGTGTGCACTTCAGCGGCGACATCAACACAATGGATAAGGTGATTGGTAACATTGCTGCCATTACGGGCGGAAAAATTGCTGCCTTGATTGCCACACACTCTCATCAAGATCACATCTCCGGCTTCGGGAGATTTAGCGAGAAGTTCAGCCAGTTTGATATTGATGAGGTGTGGCTGCCGTGGTGCGAGAACCCTGCGGATCCTCTTGCCTTAAAACTTCAGCGTAAGCATGCCGCGCTCGCCGAGATGTTGGATGAGCATTTCAACGCGCAAAGGACGATAAATGCGCCAGCGGCAAACACGCCACAGAGAAACGCTGCAGTCGCTGCGGTTGTTAATCTTTCGGGGAATCAAAAGGCTCTGCTACTGCTGCGCTCAGGCTTCGATGTGGGGGCGGAAGTGCGATACCTTGGGGCAGGCGAAGTGCTGCGAGATCCTGCTGCGATTGAAGGTCTCACGGTGCGCGTACTTGGACCACCGCGTGATCAACAATTCCTCTCCAAAATGAATCCGCCCAAAGATCAGCGCTACCTACGGTTGGGCGCGGGTGGCGGTGTGAATATGGACAATGCGCTTCGCCCGTTCCCAGCGAAGTGGATTACGGACACTGGCGTGGAAAATTATCGCGGCCCAGTTTTGACAGCGGCGGAAAAAGAGGAGCTTAAGGAAGTACTTGCGGATACTGATCTCGACAACCTAGCCTTCGCTCTGGATCAAGTGAAAAACAACACGAGCCTTGTGACACTATTCGTCTTTCGCGGCAAATATCTACTGTTCCCAGGTGACGCACAATACGGGAACTGGAAGTGGTGGCTTGATCAGGAGGAGGCAGAGGATATCCTGCCACGTATCTCATTTTTGAAAGTCGCGCACCACGGCAGCCACAATGCCACACCGAAGGATGCCCTCGAACGTATGGGTGAAGGACAATTAGCAGCAATGGTCTCGACGCAGAGTGTACCGTGGCAATCCATCCCCCGTGTTCCTCTTATGAGAAGGCTCAGCGAGAAAGCAACAAATGGTGTTGTGAGGAGTGACTGGTTGGCCATAGACGATGCCCCGGCCCCGCTAGCGCATACCGAGCCACCTATGCCGAAGAAATTACCTGCAAACTTCAGAAAGGGGGCTTTTTGGTACGACTACTTACTCAAACTGAAGTGACAGTGGCTCCAAACGCTAGCCACCATCGACATCCCATTCGGCTTAGAAATTGTCGTAGATACTGAATGCATCTGACAATAGTTCATTCTAAGGGGTAGCCGTAACGCCTACGTGAGGGCTAATAAATGACAATTCTTACTCATTCTATGAGTTTTCCGCTGATTGAGCGAGCAATAAATGAAATATGGGGGGAACAACAAACGTGGGTAGAGCGAGAACAAATAGTTAATTTTCTCTTAGCACTACCCAAAGTACGAGCTGTTCTTAAAGCTAATGAGGCTTCACTTCACTACCACTCGCGCGCATGGTATGTCGGCAATTCAGTAGATTGGTTCAGTAAAAGAATTACGGACGGAAGTTCACCTTTCGTAGGAGTGTTTAATAGGCGAAAGATTCGTGGTAAATGGGCGTATATGCCAGCTGGTCATAATGAGGAAGATTTAATTGCAACCGCACGTGGTGTAAAGAAAAGCGAAAAAAAAACTTATACGCGTGGAGTAGTGATTGGGAGCGGCAATTACGGAACTGTATACCGAGGGGAGTTGCTAATAGATGGTAAGCCGCACCTCTCCGTAGCCATTAAATCCTTTCACGCGGATTTCAATGAGAATGAATTCAATATACTGTCTCGACTTGATCATCCGAACATAATTCGATTACTAGGTACTTTCGAAGAACGAGATACTCTCGGTCATATACGTAGGTCTTTGGTATTCGAGTACGCAGATGGCGGAACTTTGAAAGATAAGATTGATAGTATCCCGTTGGGGCTTCCGCGAGCTGAAGCGCATGACATTTTGTTAGGGGTGGCCAGAGGGTTGGCGTACCTGCACTCCATCCAGCCTAGAGTTATTCACCGAGATATTAAACCGGCAAATATTCTATTCAAAGAAGGGAAACCCCGAATCAGTGATGTGGGTTTGGGTAGAGTAATTGATACGACTACGCTAACACATCGTGGAGGGCAAACACTTGCCTATGCCGCACCTGAGATGTTGCAAATGTCTCCGGATCAACGACCTGTTGTTAGTCCAAAAATTGATATATATGCATTAGGTATAACAGCATTCCAAATGCTGACGGGCAGGTATCCATATACAGGACGGCACGAAGTCGAATTAACTTGGGATCACCTTTATGCGCCTATACCCGAACATCGTAAAGTCACAGGTTGGGCGCGCACCTTAATTGAGAAATGTACTCTCAAGGATTATCACGAACGCTGGAGTGCCCAAGAGGCAGTTGCATTTCTTGAACGTAATAACCAGAGTCAAGGCAGTACCCGACAACATAGTAAGCAGAAGCCTTGATAGGTTAGATCTATGTTTGGGATGTACTGTAAAGCAGCGTGCCTTAATTCTTTCTCTTGGGGCGAGGATACCGCAATACAATCTCGCCTCTTAAGATGATGTACAAAAGTACCACAAGGAGTAATGCCCATGCGCCAAAGTTCTTCAGTATCTGGATAAGAGCCTCCATAAATGTTCGACCTCGATCATCTTAATTTTTACACTTTTGTGGCCGGTCGGAATATTCGCTCCGACCGGCCACATGGTACCTAAATAGACGACCCGTGTAAGGAACCAAATGCATATTTATTTGTTCCTCATTTTATAAATAGCGAGCGCGATACTCTCGCCACTTAACAGGCTCTATATGCTTTCTAAGCGCGCGATCCGATACATCCAACTCAAGCGCTACTGCCGATTGCGTTGCCTTATTTCCTAGCTTGCGAATGGCTGCTCTGATAGCCTCGTCAGTTATTTTAGGGCGCCGTCCGCGGGATTCGATGAATCTGAACAGGGTCAGCGCCTTTTCCAGTACCTCGAAATCCTTGCCAGCTGCCCTGCCAAGCTGAAAACCTTTCACCGTGATGATCCTGCCGTGCCGTTCCAACCCATGAACGAGCCCATCGTTGCCGAAAGGTTGGAGAGCGGCTTGCAGAGCATCGCGGTTCGGCCACCAATGTATTCTGACGTCTATATCACTATCATTCTTGGTAATTCTGCATGCATTGAATAGAGTACGGCCCGTCTTATAGTTGTTTTCTAAGTGGTCGTCAGCATGGAAAAGTGGGCCGGGAGGTAGAGGCAAGTTCAATCCATACGCCATTCCCAGAACTTCAATCCTGAAACCCTTCCATGGCCTAGTGAAATCAGAATCGTTAAGGGTGATTAATTGATAGGCACCTCGTGACTCTTTAACGATCTGTTTCTGTGCTTCCGGGTCTATATGGCGCTGACCGGGTTTCTTAGGCTTTATCTTACGTGGCCACTTCCAAATTTTTCCGTATACCTCAATAAAGGCAATATGGCTCGACCCAAGTGGCTCTACAATTGCCGCCTCGAAGTGATCGAAATCTGAACAATGCGCGCACTCTATCCAACTCATCTCGGTAATTTAAACAAGTTTCGGGCATGGACTTTCATGCTTAAAGATCTGAAAAAATGTCACTGATATTGAACCGTTCGGAACGGGTTGATGATCCATAATCATGGTAATCATAGTCAGAATGATCGGGATTATTCTCTCTAATTTCCTTGGCTTGGTCGGCTAATTCTGATGATTGATGTTCGAACGCATAAGCATATTTTTTCAACTGCTCGGAAGTCTCTTCGGTTAAAAAGGATAATCTAGAAAATTTGGCATAAACAGCAGAGAGCTCATCATTCTTACCTGCTTCACTCTCAATCTCCTCAACATCGTCCCTGTCAAAGTTATAGTTATTATTTGTTGTTTCTTCATCGCCACGCTTTATGTACAGATCAATTAAAGTGCTAACGGTAGGTTTTATGGTTTGCTTTGCTATAAATGCGGGATCATTCTGGTCTAGAAGCGTTATTAGTTGCGGAAATTCGTCAAGCTCAGACGGATCAAGCGACGCACCTTCAAGGGACGACTGTGTTGCTTCTACAACTTCATCAAAGAGTCGGCTAGGATCAACGGTCGGAATATATTTCTTTGATAGAGTGCGCGCTGCGTAAAACATCTGTAGGTCCCAAACCGACCATTCGTATAGACCCACTTGAGCGAGGCCTGCAATCTCTCCAATAACCTCGTCAAAGAGTAACCACGAGAATCTCTCAGGTAGTTGAGTCGATGGGTTTTTATATGATTCAGTTAAGAATGCACGGTAATTATCGAATAGCACTCGAAGAACAGGTTGGCCCAATTCCAATAACTCTTTGGCTCGTTCAGCACATATCTTCCAATCTTGTTCATTGAGAAGAAAAGGGATTTTACGAGTCCCATAAGTACCACCTCCTATAGAGGTAGCTAAGGCGATGCCCTGTATACTGCAGCGGGAGAGATAATGTCAGGAGTGGGTGTGCATGGATTCTATTACTGGTGAGGACTTAGCAGGAGAAGTGCGTAGTTATTTTATTCCTGATTTTACAGAGTGGAAAAACCATGACCATTTTGAGAAAGCGTTCGCGCGGCTACTCGCCGACCTCAAGGCAAGTGTTTGAATAGCATCGCATATTTCCTCTAGCATTATTTATGAGGTGGGGCAAGCGTAGTCTACTCGCAGCCTACCAGTGCAGCTGTATTTAGCTTCCATAACAGAAGCGGCTCTCCATACTGGAGAGCCGCTTCTGTTGAACAGTGCCAAATTGGTACGGGACTTTATTGTCGAGTACGGGACTTTATTGTCCAGTACGGCACTTTATTGTCTGCGTACAGGTTGACCGTCAGGTCAGTGGCCGCCGTTAGCCATCTTGCCGATGAGGGTGAAGAGGGGGAGGTACATGGCGATGACGATGGAGCCGATGGTGACGCCGAGGAAGCCGATCATGACCGGCTCGATGAGCGTCAGCAGGGAGGCGATGGCCGAGTCCACCTCCTGCTCGTAGAAGTCGGCGATCTTGCCGAGCATCGCGTCGAGCGCGCCCGTCTGCTCGCCGATGGC
>Ga0213876_10000396_pt1 | contig 36624 bp, 37 predicted proteins | sample BarmaccomBMRX_R9_FD_160113 | JGI IMG/M metagenome (GOLD analysis project Ga0213876, IMG submission 160113) | Root-associated microbial communities from Barbacenia macrantha in rupestrian grasslands, the National Park of Serra do Cipo, Brazil - RX_R9 | ecosystem: Host-associated > Plants > Roots... | reverse complement strand
ATGGGCATCGGCGCGGCGTTGCTGCTGTTCCTTCTCCACGGGGCCACCGACTACGCGCTCGAAGTCTTCTCGATGGCTCTCTTCCTGAGCCTGCTCCTGGGCGCCGGCTTCGCCGCCGCCGCGCCATCCGCCGCCGCCCGGAGCCCGGAGCGCCCGCCGAACCGGGTCCGCGCCCGCAAAACCTTGGCGCCGGCATGAACCGCCGCATCGTGATCTATGGCATGAACTACGCCCCCGAGATCGCGGGGGTCGGCCGCTACACGGGCGAGATCGGCGAGCACTTCGCGAAGCTTGGTTACGAGACCCGCGTGATCACGACTCCGCCCCATTATCCGGGCTGGATCCCGAGGCCCAGCCACTCGCCGCGCCGATGGACGAGGGAGGTGGTGGCGGGCGTCGCGGTCTACCGGTGTCCGCTTTGGCTGCACCCCGACATGAAGGGCCTGCGCCGCCTCCTTGCGCCCCTGTCCTTCGCGCTGAGCTCGGCCCCGATCGCCTTCTGGCAGATCCTCCGGCGACGCCCCGATGTGGTGATCGCGGTCGAGCCGACCTTGCTCGTCGCACCGATCGCCCTGCTGGCGGCCAGGCTCGCCGGCGCGCGTACGGTGCTGCACGTGCAGGATCTCGAGGTCGACGCCGCCTTCGCCGTGGGACACCTTCGGACGCGGTCGCTCCAGCGGATCGCCCTGGCCTTCGAGCGGCTCGTCATGACCGGCTTCGACCGGGTGATCACGATCTCGGGCCGGATGGCCGAGCGCCTCGCCGACAAGGGTGTGCGGCCCGAACGCATCGAGATCGTCCGCAACTGGGTCGACGTCGAGGCTATCAGCCCCATGGCGAGCGCCGGCGCATACCGAACGGAGCTCGGCTTGCGGAACGAGGACTTCGTCGTCCTCTATGCGGGAACGATCGGCGCCAAGCATGGGCTCGGCCTCCTGATCGAGGCGGCGCGCAGGCTCGCCGCCCGGCCGGACATCGTATTCGTGATCGCCGGCGAGGGACCGATGCGCTCGGAGATCGAGCAAGCCGCCAAGATCCTTCCGAACCTTCGGGTGATGGATTTCCAGCCCCAGGAACGGTTCGGCGACTTCCTCGCCCTGGCCGACGTCCATGTGCTGCCGCAGGAGCGGGCGGCCGCGGACCTCGTGCTGCCGTCCAAGCTGGGCGGCATGCTGGCGTCCGGGCGCCCGGTGATCGTCACCGCCGACCCAGGCACCGAGTTGGCCGAGTTCGTCGGGACCTCCTGCGTGCTGACGCCGCCGGGAGACGCAGCCGCCCTGGCCGAGGCGATCGTGCGGCTCTCCTCCGAGCCGGCGAGCGCTGGACAGGCCTCCGAGCGTCTGGCCCGCGCGCGGCAGCTGTCCCTCTGCGTCGGCATTCAGGACTTCACCACGGCCGCCCTCAGCCCCGAGCCGCCGACCGCCGCGGCTTCCGCCCCGCAAGCCCCCGTCGCGGCGCCGACCTCCGTTTGTCGATAGACGCCTTTCCGCGGCAAGGACCATAGGATGGCGATCCTGCCCTGGAGCAAGCTGGAGGAGCACCCGGATCTGTGCGTCATCGGCGCGGGTCCGGTGGGGCTGGCGTTGGCGCTGGACGGCGCCCGCCGCGGCCTGAGGGTGCTCGTCCTGGAGGCGGGTGCGAAGGCGCCGGCGCCGGCCGACCCGAGAGACACGGAGATCGAGGATCCATCGCGGCACGCTCCGCCGGACGTGACGATGGCGCGAGGGCTTGGGGGGACCTCCGCCTGGTGGGGCGGCCGCTGCGTGCCGTTCGACGACGTGGATTTCGAGCGGCGCCCCGTCGCCCCTGAGGCGGCCTGGCCGATAAATGCTTCGGACCTTCGGCCCTGGTATGAACCGGCGGCCGAGTTCCTCGGATGCGGCCCGGCCTCGTTCCAACGGCCGCTCGAACGCTGGACGCCCGGCGCGGACGTCCGCTGCGATTCCCTGGAGCGCTGGACGCCGAAGACCAGGGTGGCGTCCTGGCGCCAGGCCGAGCTGGAACGGGCGCCGAATCTCCGGATCGTCCTGAACGTGACGGCGGTCGACCTCGACATCGGGCCGGATCGCGTCGCCGGGGTCCGCGCCGTGAGGGCGGACGGTGAGGCCTGCGCGGTCCGGGCCGACCGGTATGTGCTCGCCGCCGGCGCGTTGGAGACCACGCGGCTGCTGCTGTCGGTTCAGGCGCGGATCCCCTCGCTGTTCGGGGGCGAGGAAGGGGTGCTCGGCCGATACTACGCGGGGCATCTTTCGGGGAAGATCGCCGACATCGAGCTCGCCGAGCCCGCCGACATCGCCGCCTTCGATTTCTTTCTGGACGGACGCTCCTACGCGCGCCGTCGCCTGGCCGTGGCGGCCGAGGCGCAGCGGCGCGAGGGCCTCCTCAATTCGACGTTCTGGCTCGACAATCCCTACATCTTCGATCCCGGCCACCGCTCGGCGCTCCTGTCGGCCGTCTGGATGGCTCTGGCCTTCAAGCCGCTGGGCTCGCTGCTGCTGTCAGAGGGCGTGCGGCGCAGCCACGTGGGCTCGGGAGACGACCTCTTCCGCAGACACCTCGGGAACGTGCTTGGAGACATGCCGAGGCTGCCGACGGACCTCTTGCGCATCGTCCGCGCGCTCTACCTCTCAAGGCCGCCCAAGCCGGGGTTCCTGCTGAGATACCGTCGCGGCCGATACGCCCTGCATTACCACGCCGAGCAGGCTCCGGACCGCGCGAACCGGATCGCGCTCCGATCCAGGGACCGCGACAACGGCGGCGCGCGGATCAAGGTCTCGTTCGGCTACCAGGCTCGGGATGTCGATTCGGTGATCCGGTCCCACGCACTGCTGGACGCGGGCCTGAGAGCGTGCGGGGCGGGCCGGCTGATCTATCGGACCGAGGCGCGCCTCGTCGAGGAAAGCGTATGGGCCCAGGCGGGCGACGGCTTTCACCAGACGGGAACGACGCGCATGGGCGCCGCCCGTGCCGGGAGCGTGGTCGACGGAAACTGCCGCGTCCACGACCTCGACAATCTTTATGTCGCCTCGAGCAGCGTGTTTCCGAGCGCGGGCCAGGCCAATCCGACCTTGCCTGCGGTCGCCCTGGCGTTCCGGCTAGCGGGCCACCTCGCCGAGACTCGCCGCCAGCCCGCGACGGGAACGACCACGCTCGCCTCGGGCCAGACCAGCCGAGGCGAGCAGGATGTCGAAAAGCCCGGAGCGGCGGCGCATGGCTGATCTCGCGGTGCTCATCCTCACGCGCAACGAAGAGGCCCACATCGCCCGCGCCCTCCGTTCGGTCGCCGCCATCGCCCGCGAGGTCGTGGTGGTGGACTCAGGTTCGACCGATCGGACCCGCGAGATCGCGGAGAGCTTGGGCGCCCGGGTGCTGATCCACCCCTTCGTCAATTACGCCAAGCAGTTCCAGTGGGGCCTAGACAACGCCGAATTCCGGGCGGGCTGGATCATGCGCCTGGACGCCGACGAAGTGGTGGAGGCCGACCTCGCCGCCGAGATCGAGCAGCGCCTCCCCACCCTGCCGCCGGAGGTCGCCGGCGTCAATCTGAAGCGCAAGCATATCTTCATGGGCCGCTGGATCCGCCATGGGGGACGCTATCCCTTGGTTCTCCTGCGGATTTGGCGGCGCGGCGCCGGCCGCATCGAGGATCGCTGGATGGACGAGCACATCGTGCTCAGCAGCGGTCAGACGGTGACGTTCGCCGGCGGCTTCGCCGACATCAACCTCAACGACCTGACCTACTTCGTCGACAAGCACAATCGGTACGCGACGCGCGAGGCCCTCGACGTGCTCGGCCGGAAGCTCGCTCTCTTCGACCCCGACGCCCTACGGCCCGCCGGCCAGGCTTCCTGGAAGAGGTTGCTGAAGGAGAAGATCTACAACCGGCTCCCCTTCGGGCTCAGCACGTTTCTGTATTTCCTCTACAGATATCTTCTGAGGCTCGGCTTCCTCGACGGCGCTGAAGGCGCGATCTACCACGGACTACAGGGCGGCTGGTACAGATTCCTGGTGGGCGCCAAGGTTAGAGAGCTGGAACAATGTATCGCGCCTTGCAGGAGCCGGGAAGAACGGCTGGCGGCGCTGGCGCGTGCGACAGGATACGATCTTGGAACGCAGGTTTCTCTAGGCGAAGGAACAAGCGCGTGACGGACGGTCGAGAGTCTCGGAAGCGGAGATCGTAAATGCCGGTTCTTCGGATTTTCGTCCTTCTCGTGGCCATCGGGACGATCGGACCGTTATGGTTCATGCGCCAGGACGCCAACGCGGATTTCCTCATCCCGCAACTCGGCCTCCAGCGAAGCGTGCCGGCCGCCATGGCTCTGCTTGCCGTCGGCTCGATCGCTCTCTGCGCCGGTTGCCTAGTCCAGCGCCTGCGTCCGATCCGCGACTGGACCAACGGCCCTGAGATGAACTTCGCGTTCGGAATGGTCCTGTGGGCGGCGACGATCCTCGTCACCCTGGCCTTGCTGGGCGGCAGCCCGGCGGCCATCGCCAGGAGCATTCACCTGCTCGATTCGCGCACCCGGGGGGCGATACCCGGCCAGAGCCTCCTCTTCATCTTCTTCACCGTCGGGGTGTTTCAGGTCGGGCTCCTGGCGCTCTACGCCATCGACCGGCCGACCGGCCCGCGGATGGTCGGGGCGGCCGGCGCCGTATTGGTCACCGCCGTCCTGGCGTTCGCCATGGGGAGCCGGCTTCAGGCGGTCCTCGCCCTGCTCACGCCCGCCCTCGCGGCCGGGGCCAGAGGACGCCTGCGTCCGGCCCTCATGGCGCCCCCGGCGCTCCTGGGCGTCGCGATCGTCTACATGGGCGACATCATCCGGCGGGCCGCGCAAGGACGCGACGTGCGCGAGGGTGGCGGAATCCTCGAAACCTTCACGTCGTCGTTCTCCCAGATCGACCCCATGGCCGTCGCGGTCGAACTCGCCGAGCGGGTGCCCACGACCGCGCTTCAGTCGATCAAGGTGGTGTTCTTGTGGCTCATGCCCCAGGTGATCGTGGCCCACAAGCCGCTTCCGGCGCCGGTCGTGGCCCGCTACGTCTACTTCAGTGACAACGGAGGTGGCATCACGCTCGGCATGTTCGGCGAGTATTACTACTACTTTGGAATAATCGGAATGATTATCCTCGCCTTCATGACTGGATGGGCTCTGAGTCAGCTGGCGAGGATAGCCGTACAGGGAGTCTTACTTCCTCACTACGTCGCCTTCATGGCGGTTATCAATCTGCTCTTCTCATCTCTGCGCGACGGTTTCTTCAACGACATCATGAGTTACGTTCTCTTGGCGGTCCTCTTCCTGGTGAATGCGGCGGCAGGGGCTTTACTGCAGGCGAGCGCGCGGCGCGCCACCGGGGTCGCCTGATCCGGCGCAGTCCCCGGCCCCGGGCTCAGGAGCTTTTTCCGATCGCGCGCTGCTTGACGGGCCTGGCGGGATTGCCTGCGTAAACCGTCCACGGCTCCAGATCGCGCACGCTCACGGCTCGGGCCGCGAGCACCGCCCCCTCGCCCACGGTGACCCCCGGTCCCACGAAAGCCTCGGCCGCGATCCACGCCTCGGCGCCGATCCGGATGGGGGCGGTGATCAGCGGGAACTCGGGATCGGTGATATCGTGAGTGCCGGCGCAGAGGAACGCGCCCTGCGAAACCAGTGCGTGCTCGCCAAGGCTGATTTCGTCCATGCAATAGCAATCGACGCCCGCGGCCAGGCAGGCGTGGGCCGCCATGCTGAGATTGGGCGGATACCAGATCCGGACGCCCCCGTAGATGTGGGCGGTCGGTGCGATCTTGCCGCCGAAGAGCCGTACGAGCAGGCGGCGCCAGCCGTGGAGCGGCGCCGGAGTCCAGGTCCCGAGGCTCGCCCAGGCAAGGCTCCAGACCAGCCGGTAGAGACGATGCGACAGCGGAAACGTCGCCCCGCCCATACGCGGAGTGAGCCGCTGATCAGCCGGGGTCTGCATCGCCTGTCCTGTCCGACTGGAGCACGCTCATGAGCTCCCGCGCCGCGGCCTCGATTTCGAAGCGCTGCTCGAAGCAGCGCCTGCCCTTCGTGCGCATCGTCGTCACCGCCTCCTTGGACATGGCGAGGAACCGGCGCAACATGTCGGCCACCGCCTGAGCCGTGTCATCGCACGCCAGTCCGGCGCCGGCGCCCACGATCTCGCGCCAGATGTTCACGCGCTCCGTGATCAGCACCGGGGTCGAACAGGCCATAGCCTCGGCGACCGCGATGCCGAAGTTTTCCTGATGGGACGGCAGGACGAACGCCTGGGCGCCGCGGAGCGCCGCCCACTTCGCCGCGCCCGCCAGCATGCCGGTCCAGTGAATCCGATGCGACACGCCCAGGCGCGCGGCTTGCTGCTCGAGAGCGGGTCGCCAGCCGACCTGGTCGGGACCCGCCATCACCAAGGCAAGATCGGGGTATTGTTCGGACACGAGCGAGAAGGCGTCGATCAGGAGATCGCAGCCTTTCTTCGGATGGATGCGGCCGAGAAAGAGAAGGTAGGGCCGGCCGGCCAGCGCCGGGACGAGATCGAGACGTTCCGCCGCGCTTCGCTCGGGCGGCGCGTCGGCGGCTCCGAAGGCTACGACCCGGGCGCAGTACCGCCCCGGATAGGTGGCCATGGCGAGCTCGCGCTCCTCCTGGCTGGTGAAGAGGACGCAGCGCGCGTCGGCCAGCACTTTCGCCTCGAGGAGACGCCAATAGGCTCGTCTCACGACCCCCTTGAGGGGCGGATTCCTGAGGAACCACGGGTCCAGCATCCCGTGCGCGAAGACGAAATAGGGAGTCGCCCGCCGCGCGAGGCCGCGCCAAGCCCCGATTGAACTGTAGTTCCAAAGGCCCTCGATGATAGCCGCGTCATAGGCGCCGGCATGATCCAGGACCCAGGGCGTCAGGCGCGGCGAGTAGCCGTAGCGTCGGATGGCGTGCCCCATCGCGTGGACCGCGAGCGGCAGTTCCTTGAGCCAGGGGTCCGCCGGGTCGTCGAGGCACAGGATCTCGTTGACGCATCCGTGGCGGGCCATGATCTCCGAGCTCCGCAGAATCCCCTCGATCGGACCGCCGCCGCGCGGGTCCGCCGACCCGATAATTCGGAGCAGCTTCATGGGCCTGGGAAGCTCCGGGCCGAGGCCGAATGGCGCGCCGCGATCAAGGCGCCCGGTCGCCGTCGTAGCGGCGCCTCAGCGCGTCCGACAGGTCTATGTCGTCCGCCGTCGTCGCGCAGATATCGTAATAGAACAACGCGGGTCTGAGGTCCCTCAGCGTCGACTTCACGTAGGCGCTGAGCGAGCGCATTTGATGGAGCTCGTCGTCTCTCAGGCAAAGCATGTGATTGCCGAAATTGTCGAACACATGAAACCGACAATATCCGACCGACCTTAACGCCTCGAGCATCTCCTGACATTCGCGGCCCTCCTGTTCGTTAAACCCAGGCGAGAATTCGACGAAGATGACCGGCTTCAGCGTGGCGATGAAATCAAGTGAGGACAGGATTATCTTGGAGTCGAAGCCGTCAGTATCGATCTTTAGCAGGCGGCTGTTCCCGAATCGGGGATGTTCCTCGACGATGTCAGGGAGGGTTTGGGTCCGGACGGGGGACTCGCCTTCCTTGACCTCGATGCGGGCGGTGCCGGCTTCCACGCGGACCCTTCCGACCACCGCGCCGGCGCCGACATAGCTGGCGGCGATCTCCGCCCGCTGCGAGATTCTGGACAGGTTTCGGAGCAGGAATGGTAGGAATTTTTCATTCCCCTCGACACACAAGACGGGAACGTCGTTACTGCCTACGATCAGCGCCGCCGTGTCTCCAATATTTGCGCCGATATCTATCGCGGTGAAGGCTGGGTATTTGGCAGCCAATACCTCAGACACCTCCCTTATTGGCTCGCCATACCTTGAGAACCGGATTCTATACCAGTCCAGCCGATGACCCGCGGGCAGGTCGATGACGTGCCCGGCTATCCGATAGGAGCGCGGCAGCGCTGTCCGCAGCTTGTGAAAGATCTGGAGAGCGAGGTTCATGAAGGCGCCCTCGCCCAGGCTCGCCGGCGATCTTTTTCCATCGTAGTCGGTATCTGATATGCAACATTCTCGCCGGTGTCGGACTTTCGGGGCGGGGTGGTCATGGTTGCCGTTTTGGCTCTGCGCCGACTTCGCGGGGCCGGATCTGAAGCGATCATCCTCAGCGCCACGTCCAATCTTATCATCCAGCTCGGCAATCTCGCCACCGGGGTGGTGTTGGCGCGGTCGCTGGGGCCGACAGCCCGCGGCCATGTGGCCGCCCTGGCCGCCATCTGCCTGACCGTCAGCCTGGTGACCGCGGTCAGCCTGGCCGACGGGGCGATGTTCATCGCGGCGCGCAATGTCGAGAAGGTGCGGGTGGTCATCGGCAGTTCGATGCTGGTCCTGGTGGCGACCATGCTGGCGGGCGTGGGCTTGCTCGCCGCGGAGACCCCATTGCTCATGAAGGTGGCGGCGACCGACCGGGTCTGGGATGTGGCGCCGTGGGTTCTATGTGCTGGCTTGTCGCAGGCTGGCGGCTTCGTCCAGGCCCTGGCCCGCAGTCTCGAGCGTTTCTCGCTCTGGTTCTGGCTCCGGGTGCTGTCGACCTGGAACTACGCCGCGGTGCTGATTCTCTTCGCCCTCACCGTCGGCCTCGACGCCCGCCTCACCGGCATCGCGATGTGCGCCGGGGCGGCGGGGACCACGGCGGTGGGGGCTCTGTTCCTCTTCCGCCAGCTTCACCCCATCGAAGCCTCCCGAGCGGTCGCCGGCCAGGTCGTGCGCTATGGCGTGAAGATGCATCCGGCCACCATCGCCCTGCTCACGCGTGACCAGCTGGACAAGGTGATCCTGATCCTGCTGGTGTCTGCGAGCGAGGTCGGCAAATACGTGGTGGCCTTGGCGCTCAGCTCCCTGATCGTTTCGGCCGCCTCCAGCATCGACCAGGCGATCTTTCCGCGCCTATCCGCCGTTCTGGATTCCCAGGCGCGAAGGAAGGCCTACCTGCGGCTGATGAAATGGCTTGCGCCTTTGCCGCTGCTCGGCGGGCCGCCTTTGCTGGCTGTTTCTCCGCAATTGGCGGCGATCGTGTTCGGCGCGCGCTTCGCCGATCAGCCCTGGCTCATCATCTGCGGCGGCGCCCTGGGCTTGCTGAACATGGTCAAGGTGCTCGCCAACGTGGGCCTGAAGATCGAAAACCGCCCCGGGGTGCTCGGAGCCAACGAGACCGCCGGCAGCATCATCGGGCTCGCGAGCCTGCCGGTGTTCGTGAAGACCCTGGGCATCCTCGGCGCGCCCCTGGCGACCGGACTGGGCGCGGCCGTCTCCCTGGCGCTGACCCTTTTCGCGATCTCCCGGCAATACGCCAGGGAGGCGTCAACCGCCGACGGCGGACCTTAGGCCGTTTCCGTCGCCATCGCGGCGAAGATACCAAGCGTAGGTGCTTTCCAGGCCCTCCCGCAGCCCGATCTTCGGGGCCCAGCCTGTGTTCAGCAGCCGCTTCGAGCTCATCAACTTCCTTGGCATACCGTCAGGCTTGGAGGTGTCGCGGACGATCTCCCCGCGAAAGCCCACCACGTCGCAGACGATCTGGGCGAGCTCGAAAATCGTCTGGTCTTCGCCCGAGCCGATATTGACGTGCTGGGCCGCCGAATAGGACTTCATCAAATACACCAGCGCATCGGCGCAGTCGTCCACGTGCAGGAACTCGCGCCGCGGGAAGCCGCTCCCCCAGATCACCAGTTGCCGATCTCCCCGCAGCTTGGCCTCGTGCGCCTTCCGCAGCAGCGCCGGCAAGACGTGGGCGGAGTCCAGATCGAAGTTGTCCTCGGGACCGTAAAGGTTGGTCGGCATCGCCGCGATGAAGTCGTCGCCGTATTCCTTACGGTATGCTTGGCAAAGCTTTATCCCAGCGATCTTGGCCACCGCATACCACTCGTTGGTGGGCTCCAGGGGGCCGGTGAGCAGCGCCTCTTCGGCGATGGGTTGCGCCGCCAGCCGAGGATAGATGCAGCTCGACCCCAGGAAGAGGAGCTTGGACACGGTCTGCCGATGGGCGGCGTGAATGACGTTCGCCGCGATCATCAGATTGTCGTAGAGGAATTCGGCCGGGTAGCTGTCGTTGGCCACGATGCCGCCGACCTTGCCGGCGGCCAGGAATATGGCGTCGGGCTTGGCCTCACGGATCCACGCCTCCGCCTTTTCCTGGCGGCGGAGATCCACGCCGGCCCGATCGGCGGTCAGCACCTCGCAACCTTCGCCTTCGAGCCGCCTGACCAGCGCCGAGCCGACCATGCCCAGGTGACCGGCCACCCAGACGCGCCGGTTCTCGAGCGGGAAGATGACATCAGTGCGCATTTGGTTGTCCCGCGCCCGCAAGCGCCGCCACGTCGTTGCGCACCATTTCGGAGCAAAGCGCGCGCCAGCCGATCTTCGCCGCCCAGCCCAGCTTTTCTCTCGCCTTCGAGGCGTCCCCGATCAGGACGTCGACCTCGGCCGGGCGGAAGTACCGCGGGTCGACCTCCACCAGGACCTTTCCGGTCTTGGCGCACACACCCTGCTCGCCCACCCCGCCGCCCCGCCAAGCCAGGGCGACGTTCACTTCCGCGAAGGCCGTGGTCACGAAGTCCCGTACAGAGACAGTCTCGCCGGTGGCGAGCACATAATCGTCCGGCTCCGGCTGTTGCAGCATCCGCCACATGCCCTCGACATACTCTCGCGCATGCCCCCAGTCGCGGCGCGCATCCAGGTTTCCGAGGTACAGCTTTTCCTGCAGGCCGGTGCTTATGGCGGCTACGGCGCGCGAAATCTTCCTCGTTACGAAAGTTTCTCCCCGCACCGGGCTCTCGTGGTTAAAGAGTATGCCGTTCGACGCGTGGAGTCCGTAGGACTTACGGTAATTCACGACAATCCAGTAGGCGTACAGCTTGGCGGCCCCATAAGGGCTCTGCGGGCGGAAGGGCGTGGTCTCGTTCTGGGGAATGACCTGGGCGTCGCCGTAGAGCTCCGAGGTGGACGCCTGGTAGAAGCGGGTCTTCCGCTCGAGTCCCAGGATACGGACGGCCTCGAGGAGCCGCAGCGTTCCGAGGGCGTCTGCGTTGGCGGTGTACTCGGGCGTCTCGAAGCTCACCTGCACGTGGGACTGGGCCGCTAGGTTGTAAATCTCGTCGGGCTGCGCCTGCTGAACGATGCGGATGAGATTGGTGCTGTCGGTCATGTCCCCATAATGGAGCATCAGTCTCGGGTCTGGGGTGTGCGGATCTTGGTAAAGATGTTCGATCCGTCCCGTATTGAAGGACGAAGACCGCCGCTTTACTCCGTGGACCGTGTAGCCCTTGGAAAGCAGCAGTTCGGCGAGATAAGCGCCGTCCTGCCCGGTCACGCCGGTGACGAGAGCGACCTTGCCATCTTTTTCGCGGCGAGCCATGCGGGCTGGTCCAAGACCTCCTCTTGTGGGACGGTCGCAGCCAACACGCAAACACGGCGCCTTTCAATCCTGAAACAAGACGCCGGAGCGACCGCGACCCTTCGACCCGGCGCCCTTCCGCGCCGCGGCGCGTCAAGCCGATCAGATTTCGCAAGACGCGCCGGTCTTCCGTGCAAGATGGTGGCGGGTGAAGCCGTTCCGCCGCCATCGAAGCCCCGCTTACGCCCCGTGTGTTGCACGCCGGCAGGGGACAGAGTTTCAAGAAGATGCGTCCTGCCAAATCTACCGGCGGGCGGAACTAAGCGCTAGTGCACGTTCCGTCGACAGGCTATAGTGGCTAAGATTGCTCTTAAGGCCTGCGCGAGGGGGGTCATGGCGCGTATTAGTTGGACTGGCTGGCGGCGGCTGATGGGTGAGACCGCCGCGCTCAGCCTTGCATGGGCTTGGGCGGGCCACGCGCAGGCGCAGGCCGCCTCCCAGCCCTCCTCGCCGGCTCCGCAGCCGACGGCGGCGCAGCCGGCGACCGATGAACTGACTGCCTACCGGCAGCGGATCGAGGCCGCCGAGAAGGCGCTGGCGGATCAGGCTCGGCAGCTGGCCGAGCAGCGGGCCAGGCTCGACGCCCAAAACCAGGAGATCCAGGCGCTGAAGTCGTCCATCGACAGCACCCTGGACTCGATCCGCGCGGCCGGCCGCCCCGCAGGCGTCGGCGCCATCGCCACCATCAACGCAGGCGATGTGGGGGGAAGCGCGCCCCCGGTGGTCTCGGCGTCGCCGACGAACGGGCCCGTGGGCGAGGCCCCACCCCCGCAGCCCACCAGCCTTGCCTTGCCGCAGGGCATCAACGTCCTGACCCAGCCCGGCCACCTGCGGCTGGAGGTGGGGGCCGATTACCAGAACTCCTCGTCCGACCGGCTGGTGTTCGAGGGCGTGCAGATCGCCGGCGCGGTGCTGATCGGGGTGATCCAGGCCAACCAGACGGCGAACAACTCGTTCATCGAGTGGAACAACCTCTATTTCGGCGTGACTCCGCGCTTCGAGATCGACGCCTCGATCCCCTATGTGGATCGAACCAACCGCGTGACGACGGTCGAAAACGCCCAGACTCAGCTGACCCGCACCTTCAGGCTCAACGGCAGCGGTCTGGGCGACGTGCAGGTGACCGGCCGCTACCAGATCACCGCGGGCCGGCCCGGGGAGCCGATCCTGATCGGCAATCTGACCGTGAAGTCGAATACCGGCCGCGGCCCCTACAGCGTGCCGTTCGACGCCGCCGGCGCGGCTTTGGCGCTGCCGGTCGGATCGGGTTTCTGGGCGATCGAGCCGAGCCTCAGCTGGATCTATCCCAGCGATCCGGTCGTCTTGTTCGGCAGCCTGGGTTATCAGCACAGCTTCGGCTACAACCTCAACAAGACGATCGGTGGGGCGACCGTGCAGTCGGTTCGGCCCGGCGATGCGATCAGCGCGGCGATCGGCTTCTCCTTCGCGCTGAACCAGCGCTTCTCCTATTCGCTGGGCTTCAAGAACGACTTCTTCTTCCCGACGAAGACCCAGATCAGCGGCTTCAAGGCGACCTCCGCCAGCCTGGAGGCGGGATCCTTGCTGGTGGGGGGGTCTTACAACCTCACCAAGCATCTCGCCTTGAACCTGAACTTCGAGTTCGGCGTCACCCCCGACGCGCCCAACACGACGATCCTCTTCCGGCTGCCCTATACCTTCTGACGGCGGCCACAGAGCGTCTTCGCCTGCGGCCCCGGTTTGGGGCGACATCTCCTCACCGATCTTCCCGCGAAGGGAGGGTGAGGAACGAAGCGACCCCTACGGCTAGGTCGCTCATGTCAGACGGCGTACGGGTGCGACCCCAGCAGAGCGCGACCTTTGAGACGCGCGCCTCCCAGTCGTAGATCGCGTTGAGATAGGAGCGAACGATCCACCCCGTCAGCCCGGGCGAAGGGGCCGGCCGGGCCGACGCCAAGCTGGAGTTCGTCCGAGAACCGGAGGGTCCGGCCCCGGATCGGCCTTTCGGGCCGTCCGGGGTGACGCTGAGAGGAGCGCGACTCAGCCCCAACTCAACCCGCCCTTAGTAGCTAGTGTCCCAGCGACGTGAGCCTGGAAAGGTCCATGATCTGGTTCAGTTGGCTGAAGGCGATGCCCTTCTGCAGCTGGTCGGCGGTCGCCTGCGGCAGAGCGATCGTGATGTTGGTGTTCAGGGTGATGTTCTGGCCGCTGGCCGAGTTAACGACGAGATTCTGCAAGGACGTCGGGGTGATGTTGGCGAGCAACGTGATCGTGCCGCCCCCCTGATTGATTTGCACGCCCTGGGCGCCGACGATCGGGTGGAGATTGAGCCCGGTGGCGGCGGAGAGTGCGGCCACCGTCTGATTGGTGATCGTCGAGCCGGTGTTCGGCGCAGCCGACGGGGTGGAGGTGACGCTGTTGTGCGTGACCGTCGGCGCCCCGCCGGCGTCGGCAATAGCCGTGTTCACGCTATTGGCGGCGGCGCCCGCTGCATCGCCCGCCGCGCCTACCGCATCGCCCACCGCGCCTGCGATCTGACTTTGCGGGCTGGTCGGCGAGGCATTGCTTCCTGCGCCCGAGTTCGGCGCGGGCGTGTTGCCGGGATTGACCGGAGAGCCGTTATTGGTCCCAGGCTTGCCGCCCTGACCATTGTTGTTCCCTGCCCCCGAGCCTCCACCGGCCGCCGCGAGCGCGGTGGTGACATTGTCTCCAATCACCTTCGCGTTCGGCAGGTCCGGGTTAACCCAGGTCTTCGACTGCCAGCCCTGCGGGGTCAGGTTGAGAGTGCTGGTCATGGCGAGGGTGCCGTTGACCGAGGCGTCGAGCTTCGCGCCGAAGTCGAAGGTCACGCCGCCGGCGGTGATGAAACCGCCACGCTCCCCTTGCAGGTCTGCGTCGCTCACCGCCTGCACATCCGCGAATGGGTCGGCGGCCGAGCCGTCACCGTGGTCCGGCTCCGGGGCGACGACCTGCTCAGCGCGCAAGGGCAGGACGGCGGCGGCCTGCAGCAGGAGGGCGAGAAGGCTGGAGTGGAGACGATTCGTCATAGCTTAATCTCGTCTCAAAAGTTGCTGCCAAGATCGATCGGCAACACCTGGAACACGGTGCGGATGTCATCGACCTGCAATTGTGTGACCAAGGCTCCGTGATTCACCGCCGGATCGATGGCGGGCGGCGGCAGCAGATCCCAGTCTCTGCCATTGTCGAAACCGTGATGGTCCTGTGGGTGGGCGTCGTCGTGGATCACGAACACGAGCCCGTCCCAGATCTTCTTGAACGCCTCGACCGAATAGGCGTGGAGACCGCTCGCCGGGTCGCCGACCAGCACCTCATCGTCGCGCACGCTCTTGATGACGACGAAGTGCTTGTAGCCGTTGATCTGAACCACCGCGATGGCCGGCAGACGCGCCTGGGCGTAGCGTTCCAGCGGGACCCGATAGCCGTCCGAGCGGATGCCGCGCGAAGACAGGTAGCGCTTCATGTCGGCGAGCGAGAACCCCTTCGCCTCGATCGCGGCGTGGTCTCCCACCGCCCACATCGACTTGAAGACCTCGGTCTCGTCGACGTCGAAGCCGTATTGGAAGCGCAGCAAGGTGGCCAAGGCCGCCGAGCCGCAACTGAAGTCGTACTGCTGACGGATGACCGTCCGGAAAGGCATGTCCCGGTAGCTGACGACGCTGACCCGGTAGGGGCCGCCGGAGGCCGGATGCAGCTCGGCCACCACCGGCCTTACCGCCGCCGACGCCGGCGCGACCGCGCTTAGCGCGATCATCGCTCCGGCCAAACTACAGATTGTGCGCACCCTGGACATTCTGTCCCTTTGCCGCTGGGCCTCCCTTGCCGCGCTACTTAAGGCCCGGCAGTTCGACGATCGTGACGCTGAGGTTGCCCTGTACGTTGTTCTGATTGCCCGTGTTCATCACGAAGTTGCCGACGCCGCTGAAGTTGAAGGCGTTCGGCGAGATGTTGAGGGCGCCGTTGGTGATGCTGTTGGCGTGGATGGCGTTGTCGGTGTTGGTGGCCGAGAGCGTCTGGTCCGTCACCGCGCCGATCAGGACGTTGGTGGACCCGCCGGTGGCGGACCCCAGGTCCGAGTTCGAAATCGGCGCGCTGTCGCCGAGCGCGCCGTCAGCGACCGCGCCGGCGGCGCCGAGTCCCTGGTCGGCCGCCTTGAGGGCGTCGTTGGCGAGTTGCTGCGCGCCGGTGAGCACGGACGACGTGTCGAGCTTTTGGCCCTGCGCCGTCGTCGCCGTGGCCGTCACCGCGGCTTCGCCAGTGAAATCTACCGTGGGGACGGGCACTTGGGGGACGGGGGGAGCGACGGGGGCGCAAACGCCCGGACCCGCAGCCAACCCGACCGTCAGCGCCATCGCACCGATCAATGTGAAGCGAGACATCTCAGTCCTCCCCGAGGGGATAAAAACCCGAAAAGAAGGCCAGCGGACCCGAAGGCCCGCTGGCTCCGAACGCGGTACTTAGTGGACCGACGAGCTCCCGAACGTGATGTTCGAGTTGGCCGACACGGCCGTCGCGGTCTGGTTGGCGTTGCCGACGCCGGTGTTGCTGGTCTGAGTGCTGACGCCCGCGAACGAGGCGGTGTTGCCAGCGCCTTGAACGCTCACATAGCCGGTCGTCAGGTTGCCGCCGACGAAGCCACCCGCGCCGGCGCCGCCGACCACGGTCTCGCTGAGGTCCTGCAGGGTGACGGGGCCAGCGAGGGAGACCGTCACGGTGGTGGTCGTGGAGTGGCTGTTGAACGAGCCTTCCACGTTGCCCGCGTCCTTGATGTTCTCGCTGCCGTTGTTGGCGGCTTGACCGCCGTCTTCGGCCTTCTGGTTCGAGCCGTTGCCGCTCGCCGCCTGGCCGCCGAACGCCGCGCCGTTGCCTTGGTTGTTGGAGTCGTTGTTGTTGGTGCTGCCGCCGCTGGCGGACTGACCGCCCTTGGTGGCGAAGTCGATTTGGTTGTTGGAGTCCTTGTTGACGGTGCTGCCGTTGTTCGCGCCGCCCTTGCTGGCCGACGAGTTGCCGACGATCACGTCGCCGCCGTTGTTGGCCGAGCCCGCGCCTTGGCTGTTGCTGTGCGAGGTGCTGGAGGTGTTGCCGGAAAGCAGCGAGGAGCCGCCGTTGTTGGCCGAGCCCGCGCCTTGGCTGTTGCTGCCGCTGTCGGTGTTGCCCGACAGAGCCGAGAGACCGTCGTTGTTGGCCGAGCCGGCGCCTTGGCTGTTGCTCGACGTCTTGGTCGAGGTGTTGCCCGACAGCACCGAGGCGCTGTCGTTGTTGGCCGAGCCGGAGCCTTGGCTCGTGGGCCCGATCGACGTGTTGATGTCTTGGGCCATGGCGCCGCCGCCGAGCGCCAGACCGAAGGCGAGCGCCGAAGCGCCCAGGAGAAGCTTGTGCATGGTGTCCTCACAATTTGCGGAAAGGAGGATCATTCCCCCCTCCTTATCAGCCCACGGCCAAGCTAACGGCAATCCGAGCTCTTGTTAAGACGAATTTCATGGTGAACGCGCTTTTCACCTGGCAGGCGAATCGTCACCTTCCAATAATCGTGATCCGAGCCGAATAAGTTACGGGCTTATTTTGGGGAGAGCCGAATGTAATACTTGGAACAGATCAGAATTATCCATTCGTATCTCCAGAATTTTTCGGAATAATCGCGGATTTTGGCCGCGCTGTCGCTCAGCTCGGCACTTGCTATCTAGAAGTCGCGAACGAAGATTTGTATATGCGGGCCCGCCGTCCAGAGGCGGGACTGGAATTCACCGTCAACGACCTGGGCGCGCGGGGTTGGAAGCGCGCCTGGCCAAAGACCGCTCTTTCGGCGGCGATGCTTGCTCGCTCCCGAGGAGGGCTGGGGCCGATCGGGTCGCTCCCGCGCTCGGCGAGCCGCCGCCGGTTCGCCTCGGCCCCCACCCGCGGATTTCGAATTCAGCACACGAGGTTGGTTAACCACTAGGCGTGCACCTTCCCGTAGAGACGTTTTCTTCGAGGAGGAAAGGCGTGCAGGTCGGCGCGGAAATGCAGGTCCGGGCGCTGGTGGCGGATGACCATCCGACCAACCGGCTGGTGCTTCAAACGCTGCTCTCTCAGTTCGGCTGCGCCGTGTCGCTCGCCGCCGACGGGCTCGAGGCCAGCGACATCGCCTCCCTGCAGCCATTCGATCTCATCATCATGGATCGGAACATGCCGCGCCGGAACGGCGACGAGGCGGCCAGGTCGATCCGCGAAACGGGCGGCCCGTCGGCCGGCTCGCTGATCGTGCTTTGGACCACCGATCCCCCCTCGGCCGCCCTCCCGCCGGTCTACGACCGCAACCTTGCGAAACCGGTCGCCGTCGACGACCTGACCGCGCTGCTCGAGCTGGCCCTTGAGCGGCTGCGCGCGGCCAAGGTCACGTCCTCGCGCCGGAACGTCAACTGATCCGATCGGCCGCTGCGCCTACGGCCTCGAGAGGGGCCGAAGCTGGAGCTGCGTCGCAAGACCGCAGGGCTCGCAGCCGGTTCCGACCGCTAAGAGGTCGGCGACGGTCGCTCATCCTCACGGCGGCTGTTCGAGTCGTAGCTTTGAGACAGCGCAGCCTCCGGTCGACGGCCGGAGGCTACGCCTTTCGGCCCGACCGTCCAGGCGCCGGAAGACGCACCCGGCCATATCGCCAAGACGCCCCTGGAAACCGGCGCCGGCCTTCCCATCTCTTCGGGCGTCTTCGCGAGTGTCCGCGGGGGTCCCGCCGTCCTCGGCCGGGACGGGGCGTTCTTAGTGCGGAGGGCGCGCCGATGATCGATTTCGTATTGCTGGTGAAGGACGACCGCTATTCGGTCCCGAACCTGCGGATGCTGCAGGCCGCCAGCGAGGCGCGCGCTCGCCAGCTGGCCCAGCGGGTGCTCGAGGAGTCGGCCCATCACCTGTCCGTGGAGGTGTGGCAGGCCGACCGGCGTATCGTGGTCGTCGCCCAGCACGGCGCCGAGACCTAGGGAAGTCCGCAGGGACCACACTAACCTCGCCGAAACCGTTCCGCGCCTAAGGACGCCCAAAGAGCGCTCCTTGAAGAGTTCCCCGCGTGGAAATCGACGTCATCAACCCGCGCCTGTTGCCGCCGGACATGACCGACCGCTGGCGGGCCCTGCAGCGGCTGGATCCGGCCTGGGATTCACCCTTCCTCTCGCCCCTCTGGGCCAAAGCCGCCGAGCGGGCCCGCGGCGTGCCCGACGGCGGGGTGCGGGTCGCCGCGCTGCTGGTGGCCGGTCGTTTCTGCGGCTTCATGGCGGCCCGGGCCGGCGGGGTCACGGCCATGGCCGCCGGCGCGCCCATGTGCGACTACCAGGGCCTGGTGGCCGAGCCGGGCCTGATGGTCGATCCCAAGCAGCTGGCCCGGGCCCTCGGGGTTCACCGGTTCGACTTCACCCACATGCTGGAAGCCCAGAGCGCCTTTGCGCCCCACGCCCAGGGCCGCGCCGATTCCTGGATTTGCGACCTCGCCGACGGCTACGAGGCCTACGCCGCTGAGCGAAAGGCCGCCGGGGTCGACACGCTCAAGGACCTGGACAAGAAGCGCCGTCGGGCCGAGCGGGAGAGCGGCCGCGTCGTGTTCACCGCCTTTTCCGATTCGCGGGCCGACTTCGAGCGGCTGCTCGTCCTGAAGCGGGCCCAGTTCCTGGCCACCGGACAGACCAACATCTTCGCGGCCGGCTGGCCGCTGCGCCTGGTGGAGGATCTCTTCCGGACCCGCGAGCCCGATTTCGGCGGCGGCCTTTTCACGCTTCACATCGGCGATCGGCTGGCGGCGGCGCAGTTCAACCTGGCCGGGGCTCGCAGCCTGCACGCCTGGCTGATCGCCCACGAGCCGGCCTTCGAGCGTTATTCGCCTGGGCTGCTGCTCTTCCAGAGCATGCTGCGCTGGATGGACGAGACCCCGTACGACCGGCTCGACTTCGGGCCGGGGGACTACCGGTTCAAGCGCCAGCTCGCCAACGGCCGCCAGGGCCTCATGCACGGTTACGTAGCCATTCCCTCACCCGCCGCCCTGGTCCGGGGCGCCGCCTACCGGGTCCGGCGCGCGGCCGAGGCCTTGCCGCTCGGCGAAGTGTCCCACCTGCCCGGCAAGGCGATGCGCCGGCTGGATCTGCTGCGCGGTCTGAGGTGAGCCGGGCGGTTGCGCTTGGCGCGCGCGGCGCCATCCACTAGGTTGCCCGACCTTTTTGAGCCCGCCATGACCCTCTGCATCGACGACATAAGGACAGCCGCCGCCCGGCTGGAAGGCCACATCGAACGGACGCCGTGCCGGCGCTCCAAGACCCTTTCGGCGATCACCGGGGCCGAGGTCTGGGTGAAGTTCGAGAACCTCCAGTTCACCGCCTCCTACAAGGAGCGCGGCGCCCTCAATCGCCTGCTGCAGCTCACCGCCGAGGAGAAGAAGCGCGGGGTGATCGCCGCCTCGGCCGGCAACCACGCCCAGGGGCTCGCCTACCACGGTCAGCGGCTGGGGGTGCCGGTAACCATCGTCATGCCGCGCGGAACGCCGTTCGTGAAGGTCGAGCAGACCCGCGACTTCGGGGCGACGGTGGTGATCGACGGGGACAGCTACGATGCGGCCTCCGAGCACGCGCTGAAACTGAAGGACGAGCGGGGGCTGACCTTCGTCCATCCCTTCGACGACTACGCCGTCATGGCGGGGCAGGGCACCATCGCGCTGGAGATGCTGGAGGACGTGCCGGACCTCGAGGTGCTGCCGACCCCGGTGGGCGGGGGCGGGCTGATCGCCGGTCTCGCCACCGCCGCCAAGGCCGTCAATCCGAGCATCAGCGTGGTCGGGCTCGAGCCGGCCATGTACCCGTCCTTCGTCGCCCGGATGCGTGGGATCAACGCCCCCTGCGGCGGCCAGACGATCGCCGAAGGCATCGCGGTGCGGGAGGTGGGCAAGCTTACCTACCAGACCGCCAGGCCCCTCATCGACGACGTGCTGCTGCTCGAGGAGCCTTTCTTCGAGCGCGCCATCGCTCTCTACTGCAATGTCGAGAAGACCATCGCCGAGGGCGCGGGCGCCGCGTCCCTGGCCGCGCTGCTGGCCTATCCGGAGCGTTTCCGCGGCAAGCGCTGCGGCCTCGTCCTCACCGGCGGCAACATCGACCCGCGCCTGCTGGCCTCGGTCCTGACCCGCGAGCTGGTCCGCGCCCAGCGGCTGGTCTCCTTGCGGATCGTCGGCGACGACCGGCCCGGCCTGCTGGCCACCGTCTCGCAAGTGGTGGGCAGCCACGGCGCCAACATCATCGAGGTGGCGCACAACCGCCTCGCCCTCGACGTGCCGGCCAAGGGCGCCGAGTTCGACATCATGATCGAGACCCGCGACGCCCAGCACACCCAGGAGATCATGGATGCGCTGCGGGCCGAGGGCTATCCGCCGCGAACCGTCTGATGCCCGCTGGTCGGATTCGCGCTGGCGCGATGCGCCCCCTGCTCGTCGCCCTGCTCTGCGGCCTGGCGCTTTCTGCCTGTGGCGACCGGGGCGCGGGCGCGAACCTGCGCTTCGCCCAGGCCTTCCTGGCCGCCAACGCCAAGCTGCCGGGCGTGGTCGCCCTGCCCTCGGGTCTGCAGTACCGGGTGCTGCGTTCGGGCCCCGTCGGCGGCGCCTCTCCGACGCTCGGCGACCGGGTGCTGGTCCACTACGAGGGTCGGCTGCCGGACGGAAAGGTGTTCGATTCTTCTTACAAGCGCGGGGCGCCGGCGGCGTTCGCGCTGGCGGGCCTGGTGCCGGCCTGGACCGAAGCGCTCCAGCGGATGCGCCCCGGCGACATGTGGATGGTCTATTCGCCGCCCGCCCTCGACTATGGGGCGGAGGGCGCGGGGCCCATCCCGCCCAACAGCGCCCTCGTCTTCAAGATCGAGCTCATCGCCATCCTGCCCGCCGACGCCTCGGTGGGCAGCGGCTGAGGTGGCCGCCCAGCCCTCCCGCGCCGAGAGCCTCGCGGGGCGCGCGCTGCCGATCCTCGAACGGCTTGTCGCCTTCGACACCACCTCGCAGAACTCCAACCTCGCCCTGATCGGGTGGGCGGAGGACTACCTTCGGGCCCAGGGCCTCCAGCCCCGCCGGATCGCCAGCGCCGACGGCGGCAAGGCCAACCTGCTGATCAGCATCGGGCCGCCCGTCGAGGGCGGGATCGTGCTCTCCGGACACACCGACGTGGTGCCGACCGCCGGCCAGGCCTGGACCAGCGAACCCTTCTCCCTTGTCCGGCGGGGCGGGCGGCTGGTCGGGCGGGGCGCTGCGGACATGAAGGGCTTCCTCGCCCTGGCGCTCGCGGCGACGCCGGACCTTCTGGCCGCGCCGCTGAAGCGGCCGGCGCATCTGGCCTTCTCCTATGACGAGGAGGTGGGCTGCCTGGGGGCCCCGGCGCTGATCGCGGCCATCGCGGCCGACCTTCCGAAGCCGGCGCTCTGCATCGTGGGCGAGCCCACAAATCTGGAGGTGGTGGCCGCCCACAAGGGTGTCTCCGTCTGGCGGGTGACCGTCACCGGCCGCGAGGCCCACTCGGCCCAGACCCATCTGGGGGCCTCTGCGGTGATGGAGGCGACGCGGCTGATGGCGAAGCTGGTCGCGATCGCCAGGCGCCTGGAGCGCGAGGCCGATCCGGCCTCGCCGTTCGAGCCCAAGGGCGCGAGCCTCACCATCGGCCAGGTGGCCGGCGGCGAGGCCGCGAACATCCTCGCCAGAGAGTGCGCCTTCCTTTTCGACCTGCGCGCCGGCGCCGGCCTCGATCCGGCGGCGGCGCTGGCCCCCTTCTTCGCCTTGGCGAGGCGCGTGGACAAAGAGATCAAGGCCCGGGCGCCGGAGGGCGGGGTGAAAGTCGAGCCGCTGGCCGACGTGCCGCCGCTGGCGCCCGATCCGGGCGGCGAGGCCGAGGCCTTCGTGCGAACGCTGGCCGGCGACAACGGTCCGCGCCGGGCGGCCTCCTTCGCCTCGGAGGCTGGCCAGTTTCAGCGGGCGGGCGTTCCGACCGTGCTTTGCGGGCCAGGCTCGATCGACCAGGCCCACCGCCCGGACGAGTACCTGGAGCTGGCCCAACTCGAGCGCGGGGCGGCGTTCATGACCCGGCTGGTCGAGGCGCTGACGCGATAGCCCCCTAGGGCCGCAGGACCCTCGCCGATCGCGCCGCCGCGGAGTCGCCCGCGCGCGCATGCTGATTGGTCTGGATGCTCTTCAGGTAGGCGATGATGTCGCTCACCTCCTCGGGGGTGAAGCGGAACTCCGGCATCTGCGGGTGCCCGGTCAGGATGCCCTCGACCAGAGCCTCGCTGAGGTTCTCGACCGGATAGCGCTTGTAGAGCTCGCGGAACGCAGGCGCGCCCGGCTTGGGGCTGTCGCCGGTGGCGCCGACGGCGTGGCACATGGCGCAATTGCGCTGCAGGAGCGCCGCGCCGTGGCTGAGCGACTGAGCCGCGCCTGCTCCGGCGCCGGCCAAGGCGGCGACCGCCGCGAACAGGGCGATCGCCCATCGCCCCGCCGATGAGGGCCCGATAAGAATGTTCCGCCGCATCGCCTCAGCCTGACCCGGCCTCCGGGTCGGACGCCTTGATCGAAATCAACCGTCGCAGTTTTTCGAGCGCCCACTGGGCCGCCTCCCGCACGGTCTCGCAAGCATCGCCCAGCCGCGCCGCCGCGGCGGGCGCCAGCGCCGGCTCGCCCGAATTGCCGATGGCGTAGAGGACGTTGCGCACAAAGCGGTCGCGGCCGATCCGCTTGATGGGGCTCTTGGCGAAGAGGGCGCGGAAGGCGCCGTCGTCCAGGCCGGCGAGCTCGGTCAGAGCCGGCGCGCGCAGGCTTTCCCGGGCGTGCAGCGCCGCCTCGCGAGAGACCTTGGCGAACTTGTTCCAGGGGCAGACCGCCAGGCAGTCGTCGCAGCCGTAGACGCGGTTGCCGAGCGCGTCCCGGTAGCGCTCGGGGATCGGGCCGTCGTGCTCGATGGTGAGGTAGGAAAGGCAGGCGCGGGCGTCGAGCTGGTAGGGGGCGGGGAAGGCGTCGGTGGGGCAGACGTCAAGGCAGGCCCGGCAGGCGCCGCAGTGATCCTCCTCCGGTGGGTCGCGCGCGAGCTCCAGGGTGGTCAGCACCGAGCCCAGGAACAGCCAGGACCCGAACGTCCGCGAGACGAGGTTGGTGTGCTTGCCCTGCCAGCCCAGCCCCGCCGCCTCGGCCAGCGGCTTCTCCATCAGCGGGGCGGTGTCGACGAACACCTTCACCTCGCCGCCGAACCGGGCCTGGACGAAGCCCGCCAGGCGCTTCAGGCGCTTCTTGATCAGGTCGTGATAGTCGTCGCCCTGCGCATAGACCGAGACGGCGCCGCAGGTGGCCCGCTCGAGAGCCGCCAGGGGGTCGGCGTCGGGCCCGTAGTTGACGCCGAGCACGATGGCCGAGCGGGCCTGCGGCCACATGGCCGCCGGGTGCGTCCGCCGCTCGGCGGTCCGCTCCATCCAGTCCATCGTCCCGTGTCGCCCCGCGGCGATGAAGTCGACGAGACGCGCGGCGGCCGGCCAGGGCGCATCGAGCTCCGCAAAGCCGCAGGCGTCGAAGCCGAGGCCGAGCGCGTGCTCCCGGATCCGGGCCCTGGTCTCCTCAGAAGTCGAGGTCGTCATAGTGGCCGGCGGGGGCGAGGCCCGGCCAGCGGTCGGCGAGGAGCGGCCGGAAACAGGGTCTCGACTTCAGTTTCACGTACCATGTCTTGACCGAGGGGACGTCCCGCCAGGGGATGTCGCCGAAGTAGTCGATCACCGAGAGGTGGGCGGCGGCGGCGAAATCCGCCAGGCTGAGGCGACGGCCCGCCAGCCAGTCGCGCTCGGCCAGCAGCCGGTCCAGGTAGGTGAGGTGCGCCCGAAGCGCTTCGCGGCCCAGCCGCATGTGGGCTAGGTCCGGCGCGCCCAGCTTCGCGAGCCGCTTCTCGAGCTTCTCGTACAGCAGCAGGGCGTTGACCTCGCTGTCGAACTTGCGGTCGAACCACTGCATCAGCCGGCGCGCCTCGGCCCGCTCGGCCGGGTCGTCGCCGAGCAGCGCCGGGCTCGGATGCTGCTCCTCCAGGTGGTCGAGAATGGCGCGCGACTCGCAGACCACGAGGCGGCGCCGGGCGTCGGTCTCCACCAGCACCGGCGTCAGGCCCGAAGGGTTGAGCGCGGCCAGCTCGGCGGGCTGCTCCCAATAGCGCACCGGCTCGGGCGTGAACGCGAGCCGCTTTTCGCCCAGCGCCAGGCGGACCTGCCGCGAGGCGGGATCGAGTGGGAAGTGATAGAGGATGCGTTCCACGCGCCAGACGCTCGCCAACTCCAGGATCAGTAAGAGCCGAAAGGGGCTTAAGGCTTCCTTTACCTTGCCGGCTCCCGCGCATCATAGCTCTCGGCGAAGGCCCCGCCGTGCGGCTCGGCGCGCCCGCGCGGATCCGCGTGGATCAGGATGTCTGCGGCGGGGAAGGCGCCAAGCACGCGCTTCTCGGCCGCCACCACCACCTCGTGGGCGGTCTCCAGCGAGAGCTCCGGGTCGAGGTCGGCATGCATCTGGATGTGGATGATCGGCCCCGAGGCGCGGGTTCGCAGCTGATGAACGCCGGTGAGCCTGGGGTCGGCGGTCATCAGGGCGACGATCCGGGCGCGCGCCTCGCGCGGCAGCTCCTCGTCCAAAAGCTCCCCGGAGGCGCGCCGGAAGACGTCGATGGCGCCCCAGAGCAGGATGGCCGCCACGGCCAGGCCCCCGAACGCGTCGAAACCGCCGATCCCGGCGAGGGCGCTGGCGCCGATGGCGGCCAGCGCGATCAGGTTCGAGGCGAGGTCGGCCAGATAATGCGCCCGGTCTCCGGTCACGGCGATCGAGCGGGTCTTGCGGAGCACCCAGGTCTGGGCCGTGACCAGGGCCAGCGTCAGCACGGTGGAAAAGGCCATGACCGCGACGCCGAGCACCGGGCGCTCGAGCCGGTGAGGCTCGACCAGATGGCGGACGGCTTCCTGGCCGATCAAGGCCGCCGAAGCGAAGACGAGCCCGGCCTGCATGAGGCTCGCGAAAGCCTCGGCCTTGCCGTGGCCGAACTGGTGCTGTGCGTCGGGAGGCGAGGCGGCGAACCGCACAGCCCAGAACGTCCCGAGCGCGGCCACCAGATCGAGACCGGAATCGGCGAACGAGGCCAGCACCGAGACCGAGCCGCTCGCCGCCCACACCCCGCCCTTCAGCGCGGTGAGCAGGGCCGCGGTCGCCACCGAGAAGGCCGTCACGCGCCGGGTGAGGCGGGCGCTCTCGTCGATCGGCAGTGCGAAAGCCGCTGGCATATCAATATTATAACGCCGGACGCGCCAGCCCCGTAGCGCGAACGACTCGCAAGGGATGTCAGGCGGCGGCCCTCGGGACCTCGCCGACGTAACGCGACTGCGGGCGGATGAGGCGGCCGGCGCGGAGCTGTTCGCGCGCGTGGGCGATCCAGCCCGCAACCCGGCCCATGGCGAAGACGCAGGTGAAGGCGCTGGGCGGGATCGCCAGCGCCTCGAGGAGGAGGGCGGTGTAGAACTCGACGTTGGTCTCCAAGGAGCGGTCCGGCTTGCGGTCCTTCAGAATGCCGAGCGCCGCCTGTTCGACGGCCTCGGCGAAGGCGAGGCGTCCGGGCAGGGCGTTCGAGCCCTCGATCAGGGTCCGCACCGCCCGCTTCAGCGCGTCGGCCCGGGGGTCGCGGACCCGGTAGATCCGGTGTCCGAAGCCCATCAGCCGGTCGCCGCGGTCGAGAGCCGCTTCGAGCCAGGCCCGGGCGTTGTCCGGGCGCCCGATGGCGTCCAGCATCTCGATCACCGGTCCGGGCGCGCCGCCGTGCAGCGGGCCCTTGAGGGCGCTGACCCCGGCCAGCACCGCGCTCGTCAGCCCCGCCCGGGTGGAGGCCACCACGCGGGCGGCGAAGGTCGAGGCGTTGAGGCCGTGGTCGCTCACGGTCACCAGATACGTGTCCAGGCCCCCCGCCTCGGCCGCCGCGGCCGGACGCCCGCGCAGCATCCGCAGGATGTCGGCGGCGTGGCCGAGCGCCGGGTCGGGGGCCAGCGGCGCCTCCCGGGCCTGGCGGCGAAGGACGGCGGTGGTGAAGACCGCCGGGGCGGCGATCAGCCGGAGCGCGGCGCCGAGATCCTCGCCGTCGGCGATCCGGGCGGTGAGCGCCCGCATGGCCTCGGTGGGCGTCAGGCGCTCCAGCGCCGCATCGATGGCGCGGGTCTCGGCGAACACTTCGGCGCGCGCCGCACCGAGCGCGGGACGCACGTCCTGCGGCAGGTCCGGGAAGAAGCCGCCAAGCAACAGGCGGACGACGGCCTCGTAGGAAACCCTGCCGGCCAGCGCGTCCAAGGAATGGCCCCGGATGGTGAGCCGGCCGACGGCGCCGTCGACCTCCGAGAGGATGGTTTCGGCGGCGACCACGCCCTCCAGTCCGTCAAGTGCGTCGATCAACGTATTCTCCCTTGAATAGCCGTATTTCCAATGCGACCCTCATCAAACTACGTCAATCTTGATCAACTAAATCAATCAACATGACCGATTGGATCGACCGTGAAGTGGCGCTTCAGCGCCTGGGGGTGCGGCCGCAGACCCTCTACGCTTATGTCAGCCGCGGCCGAGTTCGCGCCGAACCGGATCCCGCCGAGCCGCGCCGCAGCCGCTACCGGGCGAGCGACGTGGCCGCCCTGGCCGAACGCGGCGCCCGCGGGCGCAAGGCCGCCGACGTCGCCAGCGCCGCCATCGCCTGGGGCGAGCCGGTGCTGCCCTCGGCGATCACCGCCATCATCGATGGGCGGCTCTATTATCGCGGTCGGGATGCGGCGGACCTGGCCGAGAGCGAGACCTTCGAGCACGTCGCGCGCCTGCTTCGCGGCGGCCTCGGCGATCCGGCGGACGCGCCGCAACGTCCGCTCGCGGGCCCGACCGTGCAGGCCAGAATGTTCGCGGTCCTCGCGGCCCGGGCCGCCACCGCCCTGCCGATCACCGGACGGCCCGTCGCCGCCGTGGCCCAGGAAGGCGCCGAACTCCTCGACCTGATGGCCGCCGCCGCGGTCGGGGAGGAGGACGAGGGCCCCATCCACGAGCGGTTCGGCCGGGCCTGGAAGGCGCCCCGCGAGCGCTGGGACCTCATCCGTCGGGCCCTCGTCCTGCTTGCGGACCACGAGCTCAACCCCTCCGCTTTCGCCGCCCGCATCGCCGCCTCCACCGGCGCCTCGCTCGCCGCCTGCCTTCTGGCCGGTCTGGGCGCTCTTTCGGGGCCGCGCCACGGAGGGATGTCCGAACGAGTGGAGAGCTTCCTCGAGGCCGCCCAGCGGCGCGGGGCGGCCGGGGCGCTGGCGCGGTGGCCGCAGGCCTCCCAGCCGCCGGGCTTCGGACACCCCCTCTATCCGGACGGCGATCCGCGCGCCGCGGCCTTGCTCGCCGCCTTCGAGGCGCCGGCCCAGCTTCGGGAGGCGGCGGGCGCGATCGGCGCGGAGACGGGCCTTCGGCCCAACGTCGACTTCGCCCTCGCAGCCCTGCGCCGGACCCTGGCCTTGCCTCCCGAGGCGCCGTTCGCCCTGTTCGCCGCCGCCCGCTCGGCCGGCTGGGTCGCCCACGCGATGGAGCAGGCCCAGAGCGGGCGGCAGATCCGCCCCCGGGCCCGTTACGTCGGCCCGCCGCCGGCGGCCTTCGACAGATGAACGGCCGACAACGCCGCGCTCCGGCGCGGTTCAGGCGGCCCGGCGCATGGTCCGATCCTGACGGACGCCGTCATCGGCGCCCGAGCCAACTGGAGGAGAATGACCGTGAAGAAGATTCTGGTGACCGCCGCAGCCGGCCTGGCCCTGGTGGCCGCCCCCATGGCCGCCTCGGCCCATCCCTATCATCGCGGCGGCGACGCCGCCGGCGCGGCGGTGGCGGCGGGGCTCTTCGGCCTCGTCCTGGGCGCGGCCCTGGCGAGCAGCCACGACGACGGCCCCCGCTATGATTATCCGCCCGCCTACGGCTATGACCCCGCCTATCAGCCTGCCTACTATGGGCCGCACTGCTACTGGCGGACCGTGGCCCGCCCGGACGGCTGGGGCCGGGTCGAATACCGCCAGGTTCAGGTCTGCCGCTGATCGGGATCGCTCCCCCGGGAGCAGGCGGCGCCCCGGGGGGCTCGCGGCTGGATGGACATCGTTCGGCGATAGCCTGACACTGGCGATCCGCTACGAGGAACGCCAACCATGCCCCAGCTGCCCGCGAGCGCCCCCGACAACATCGCAGACGGGTTCGCGCAGATCTACACGGTGGTGAATCCGAGCCTCGACGACCTGAAGACCATGGTCTTCTTGCAGGCCTCCGCGCAGGTCTCCTATGCGGAGCTGGCCAAGACGACGCCCAACGAGGATGATCGAGGTGCTCGTGCAGGCCGAGGCGACCGGCGCGGCCCTTTACGAGACCTGGGCCAGTCACGCGGCCAGTCCGCAGGCCGCAGCGCTTCTGCGCCAGAACGCGCAGGACGAAGCGGGCAACCGCGAACGGGCGAAGCAGGCCCTGGCGCTGCTCGACGACTAGTGTGGTGGATTAGAAGTTCGCCCCATCGTGGCGGCGGGCGCTGTGGCGAACTTCTGATCCGTCAACCACACTAGAAACATATACTTGGATAGTGTCCTTATCGATTCCGAAGTTCGACCGGAGGCGCCGCTCACGCTAGCGAACTTCGGAATCGGGACACTAGCGCGGCGCCTTCGCTTGATCTCGGCCGGCAGGCCCGCGCTTGTCGTCGGTGGACATTGTTCGGCGGACGTCTGAAACTCGGGGGCGATCTCCTTCAAAAAGGACGCCCGACCCATGCCCCAGCTGCCCGCCGACGCCCCCGCCGACGCCGGGGCGGCCTTCGCGCGCATCAACGCCGTCGCGAATCCAAGCCTCGATGACTTGAAGACCATGGTCTACCTCGAAGCGTCCGGCCAGGTCTTCTATGGCGCGCTCGCCAAGGTTGCGCCCAACGAGGCGGTCCGGCGCATTCTGGAGGCGAACGGGCGCGAGGAGCTGGCCCACGCCCATCGGGTGGCCAAGGCGGTCAAGCTGCTTTCGGGCGAGGCGTTCGGCGTGCCGGCCGCCGCGGAGAACCCCTACGCGCAGGGCCCGTTCAACGCCAAGGCGGATCGCGCCATGTTCGAGAGGCTGGCGCAGGGCGAGGAGGAGGGCGCTAGTCTCTACGAGACCTGGGCCAGTCACGCCGCAGACCGGCAAGTGGCCCAGCTCCTGCTCCAGAACGCCAAGGAAGAAGCACGCCACGGCGAGCGAGCCAAGGAGGCGCTCGCCTTGCTCGACCGCTAGTGTCCCGATTCCGAAGTTCGCTAGCGTGAGCGGCGCCTCCGGTCGAACTTCGGAATCGATAAGGACAATAGCCAAACATATGTTTCTAGTGTGGTGAATTTGAAGTTCGCTCGATTGATGGGGCGGGCGCTGAAGCGAACTTGAAATTCGTAAACCACACTCGATTCAAAGCTTTGCTAGAGCGCGTTCCGCAAAAGTGGAACCGCTTTTGCGACGAGAACGCGCTCCAAGTCTTTGGATTCTAGAGCACGATTCAACGATCAGACGATTCCGTCTGATCGCATCGTGCTCTAGTGTCCTTGTGGAGTCCGAAGTTCGCTCGGCGCCCGTCACATCCACTGGCGAACTTCGGAACTCGGGGGCGCTAGGCCTGCGCAGGGAGCGTCAGGTCCGCGTACTGGCCGCCCTTGCGGAAGCGGTAGAGGTAGGTGGGGATGATCGGCTCGAGCGCCGTTGGGGCGAGGCCCAGGTCTGCAAGCCCTGAAGCGCCGGGCGCCACGACGTTGTCGGCGCGCAGCAGCGCCACCTGATCGCCGGTGAGCGGGGGAGGGAGGCCGAAACCGGCCGCCAGGTCTCCTGCCGCGCCGATCAGCCGGGCGATCGCCCACGGCACGGGCATGAGGAGGCGCGGCCGGCCGATCTCCTTGCAGGTGAGCTCCATGAGCTCGCGGAAGCTGTAGACCGTCGGCCCGCCGAGCTCGTAGGTCCGGCCGGCCGTGGCCGGGTTGGAGAGCGCCTCCCGGACCGCGGCGGCGACGTCGCCGACGAACACCGGCTGAAAGCGGGTGTGGCCGCCGCCGATCAGCGGCAGCGCCGGGCTCAGCGTCGCCAGGGTCGCGAACCGGTTGAAGAAATCATCCTCGGGGCCGAACACCACCGACGGTCTGAGGATCGTCGCGGCCGGCGCCGCTTCGCGGACCGAGGCCTCGCCGGCGGCCTTGGTGCGGGCGTACTTGGAGGGGGAGTTCGGGTCGGCTCCAAGCGCGGAGATCTGCACGAAGGCCCCGACGCCCGCCCGGGCGGCCGCTTCGGCGAGGTTGCGCGCGCCCATCGCATGCAGGCTCTGGAACTTTTGGCGACCGCTCTCGAACAGCACGCCGACGGCGTTCACGCAGGCCTCGGCGCCCTCCATCGCCCGCTCGACGGAGGCGGGGCTGCGCACGTTGGCCTGGACGATCTCGATCTGTCCCACGTCGCCCAGCAGCCGCAGGCGATAGGCTTCCCACGGCCGGCGCACAGCCACGCGCAGGCGCCAGCCCTTCTTGGCCAGGGCCCGGACGGTCTGGCGGCCGATGAAGCCGGAGCCGCCGAAGATGGTGACGAGACCGCGCATCAGGCCCTGGGCTGAGATGAGATCCTGGGGCTGCGATAGCCGAGCCGGCCCGGGCGCGCAACGCCGCAGCGCGGCAGCGGCCGGAGGCGGGCGCATTGACGGCCCGGGGCCGGCGCCCTATGCGTCCCCGCCTCGCGCCGACCCGGCGGTCGCGCGCGCCCAGGTGGCGGAATTGGTAGACGCGCTGGTTTCAGGTACCAGTGGTGAATAGCCGTGGAGGTTCGAGTCCTCTCCTGGGCACCAGGCATTTCCAGGGCGCCCCTCTTGCGGGCGCGCGCGCGGATCCTGGGCGGCGGAGCGCTCGAATCGCGGCTAAAGTCGCTGACCGGGCGCCCGCGTGCGTTGCTTGCGAGTGCTCGCCGGGCGTCTCTTTGACGGAGTAGTCGCGAGCGTGGCTAATCACCTCCATGAAGGCGACCTGCCGGAGGGCCTGTTCGCAGGCGCTTCGTCGATCGCCGTGGATTCGGAGACCATGGGCCTCGTCCTCGGACGCGACCCGCTCTGCGTCGTCCAGGTCTCCGCCGGCGACGGTGAGGCCCATGTCGTGCGGCTGGGCCGGCCCGCCTATGACGCGCCCAACCTGAAGCGCTTGCTGGCTGATCCGAAGATGCTGAAGATCTTTCACTTCGGCCGCTTTGATATCGCCATGTTCCTGCTGCATCTGAAGGTGCTGACCGGGCCGGTCTATTGCACCAAGATCGCCTCCAAGATCGCCCGCACCTACACCGATCGGCATGGGCTGAGGGACGTGGTCAAGGAGCTCTTGAATATCGACTTGTCCAAGGCCCAGCAGAGCTCGGACTGGGGAGCGGCGGTCCTGACGGCCGACCAGGTGTCCTACGCCGCCTCGGACGTGCTTTCCCTGCACGCCGTGAAGGCGCGTCTCGACGAGATGCTCGAGCGCGAGGGACGCATGGGGCTGGCCAAGGCCTGTTTCGACTTCCTCCCGCACCGGGCCGCCCTCGACGTCGCCGGATGGGCGGACCTCGACATCTTCGCGCACAGTTGAGGCCTTCCTTGAGCTTCACGGTCGTCAACCCTGGCCAGACGGCGGACAGATCGACGCTCTGGCGCCGAGCGCACGCCCACAGCCGGCTCGTCCGACTCCTCCGATGGTTGCTGCCGGCGACAATCTTCGCCATCGTCGGGGTGTTGGGCGGTTTTGTCGCCCTGGAGGCGATGCGGAACATCGCCGCCCGCCCTCGGGAGGTTCCCACCGAGATCCGCATGGTCAATCCGCATTTCCTCGGCCGCGACGACAAGGGGCGGGTCTTCGACCTTTCGGCCCGCCAGGCGACCCGCGACGACCACGACTTGCAGCAGGTGTTCCTGGCCCAGCCGGTGATGGTGATGAACGCAGTCGGTCGCGGTCAGACGCGGCTGACGGCCGACACCGGGGTCTTCCGGGAGGACAGCCGGATCCTGCGCCTCGCCGGCCACGTGCGTCTCGAGGACGCCAAGGGCGCGTCGGCCGCCACTGAACGGGCCGTCGTCGATACCCGGGCCGGCACGGTCGCCGGGTTCGGTCCCATCGCCGGCGCCAGCCCGAACGGGACGATCGAGGCGAAGGACTATTCGGTGACGGACAAGGGGGATCGGCTGGTTCTGCGCGGCGGCGTTCGCGCCCGCCTCAACGGCGGCGCCGCAGCCGCCATGGGCGGAGGGCCTCCATGAGCACCCATCTCACACGAGCCTTGCTGTTCGCCATCGGCCTTGGTCTCGCCGTCGGCCAGGCCGCCCGGGCCCAGGCGCCGGCGGGGCCGGCGCCGTCGAACGGCCCTATCGACATCACCGCCGATCAGGTCGAGGTGGTCAACTCCGAGTGCCGCTCGACCTGGACCGGCTCGGCCGAGGCCCTGCAGGGCGACACCCGGCTGCGGGCGCACGTGATCCGGACCTATTCCAAGCGCAAGGGCGCGGATGCGAACGGCCAGGCCGCCTGCGGCGCCACCGATCGGATCGAGGCCGACGACGATGTCTACTATGTCACCCCCACCCAGTCGGCCCGGGGCGACCATGCGGTCTACACCGCCGACGCCGGGATCGTGGTGATGACCGGCAACGTCATCGTCATCCAGGGCAAGGACGTGGTCACCGGCGACCGCCTGACCATCAAGACCGCCACCCACGAGGCGACCATGGCCGCGGCGAGCCCTGGGCCCGGCAAGGGCCGGCGCGTGCGAGCGGTGTTCTACCCGAGCCAATCGTCGCAGCGGGGGCCGACCATGCCCAGCTTCGGCGCGCCGGCCCCGGCGGCCCCGCCCTGAGTCCGGCCTGTGGCGCACCACCCTGAAATGGCCGACCCTGGTCCTGTCGCGGACGCCGACGCGCCGCTGCGCGAGCGGCGGATGACGATCCCGGCGCGCAAGGCGCCCGGCGCCGAGCCCGCCCGCGACGGATTGATGGCCGAGCGGGTCGGCAAGTCGTTCCGCGGCCGGCCGGTGGTTCGCGACGTGAGCATCGGCCTGCGGCGAGGCCAGGTGACAGGCCTCTTGGGCCCCAACGGGGCGGGCAAGACCACCTGCTTCTACATGATCACCGGTCTCGTTCCGGTGGACTACGGGGCCATCTACCTGGACGGCGAGGACATCACCGCCCTGCCCATGTACCAGCGCGCGCGCGCTGGTCTGGGCTACCTGCCGCAGGAACCTCCATCTTCCGGGGGATGACCGTCGAGCAGAACGTGCTTTCGATCGTGGAGCTGGGCGAGCGCGACCGGCGAAGGCGCGCGACAAGACCACCGAGCTGCTCGAGGAGCTGCATATCGCCCACTTGCGGTGTGAGATCGCGAGCAATGTTGCCCCCTTGAGGGGTGGTTTTCGCGCCGAAGCCTAGCCCCCCTGACGTGGTTTTTGACGGCCCTTCCGCCGATGGAGGGGCTGGGGGATGACAGGCGTGGAGACGATCGCGCGGATCCGGTTCGAGCATTTTCAGAACGGCAAGGGGATCAAGCGGATCGCTCGGGAGCTGGGCGTGGCGCGGGACACCGTGCGCAAGGTGCTGCGCAGCGGGGCGACCGAGTTCAGCTACAGGCGCACGGTCCAGCCGCAGCCGAAGCTGGGCGCCTGGGTGGAGACGCTCACAGCGATCCTGGAGGCCGAGGCCAAGCTGCCGAGACGCGAGCGACGCACCACCCAGCGCCTGTTCGAGGAGCTGCGCGGACGCGGCTACGACGGCGCCCATGACAGCGTGCACCGGTTCGTCCGGGCCTGGCGCGCCGAACGCGCCCGCGCCCCGGTCCAGGCCTTCGTTCCCTTGAGCTTCGATCCGGGCGAGGCCTACCAGTTCGACTGGAGCCACGAGGCGATCGAGCTGGCCGGCCTGCCGCACACGGTGAAGGTCGCCCACATGCGCCTGGCCTTCAGTCGCATGCCCATCGTGCGCGCCTATCACCGCGAGAGCCAGGAGATGGTGTTCGACGCCCACGACCGGGCCTTCGCCTTCTTCGGCGGGGCCTGCCGGGGCATCTACGACAACATGAAGACCGCCGTGGAGGCGATCTTCGTCGGCAAGGCCAGGCTCTACAACCGCCGCTTCCTGCAGCTCTGCTCCCATCACCTGGTCGAGCCGGTCGCCTGCACGCCGGCGGCCGGATGGGAGAAGGGCCAGGTGGAGAACCAGGTCGGCACGGTCCGCGACGTGCTGTTCAGGCCCCGGCCCAGGGTCAAGACGCTCGATGAGCTGAACGCCTGGCTGGAGGACCAGTGCCGGGCCTACGCCCAGCGCACGCGCCATCCTCAGATGAAGGACCAGACCATCTGGGAAGTGTTCCAGGACGAGCGGCCGGCCCTGACCCCGTACGTCGGCGCCTTCGCCGGCTTCACCGAGAAGCCTATGCGGGCGACCACCACCTGCCTCGTCACCCACGATCGCAACAAGTACAGCGTCGACGCCCGGGCCGCCGGCCGCGCGGTGCTGGTGCGCGCCTACGCCGAGCGCATCGTCGTGCTGCTGCACGATGAGGTCGTCGCCGACCATCCGCGCAGTTTCAGGCGCGAGCAGGTGATCTACGATCCCTGGCACTACCTGCCGGTCCTGCTCAGGAAGCCCGGCGCCTTGCGCAACGGCGCGCCGTTCAAGGACTGGGACCTGCCGCCGGCCCTGGCCAAGGTGCGCGCCAAGCTCAAGGCCCACCTCGACGGCGACCGGCAGTTCGTCAAGATCCTCGCCGCCGCGCCCGACCATGGCGTAGCCGCCATCGAAGCGGCCTGCGCCGAGGCCCTCGAGGCCGGCATCGCCAGCGGCGACGTGGTCGTCGCCATCCTCGCCCGCAGAGCCCAGCCACCGCCGGCGCCCAGCATCATCACCCCCGACGCCCTCAGGCTCCGGGCCGAGCCGGTCGCCGATTGCGCCCGTTACGACACCCTCCGCAGAACAAGGATCCACGCGGCATGATCGAACGACACCAGATCATCGAGGCCATGACCGAGCTCAAGCTCTACGGCATGCGCGCCAACTTCGACGAGATCGCCGGCAAGGGCCTGGCCCGCCGCGAGGAGCTCTATCCGCTCCTCGCCAGCTTGATCCGCGCCGAGGTCACCCACCGCCAGTCCCGCTCGATCAACTACCGCCTCGCCGGCGCCAAGTTTCCGGTGATGAAGGATCTCGACAGCTTCGTCTTCGCCGACACTCCGGTCGACGAGGGCGTGGCGCGCGAACTCGCCGCCGGCGACTTCGTCGAGGCCAAGCGCAACCTCATCCTGATCGGCGGAACCGGCACCGGGAAGACCCACCTGGCCATCGCCATCGCCGCCGCCGTGATCCGCTCTCGCGCCCGCGGCCGCTTCTTCAACCTCGTCGATCTGGTCAACCAGCTCGAACAGGAGAAGGCCGCCGGCAAGAGCGGCCGCCTGGTCGAGACCCTGCTGCGCCACGACCTCATCGTCATCGACGAACTGGGCTATCTGCCCTTCAGCCAGGCCGGCGCCCAGCTGCTCTTCCATCTGATCAGCAAGCTCTACGAGAACACCTCGATCGTCATCACCACCAACCTCGCCTTCGCCGACTGGCCGCAGGTCTTCGGCGACGCCAAGATGACCACCGCCATGCTCGACCGGCTCACCCACCACTGCGACATCATCGAGACCGGCAACGAGTCCTGGCGCTTCAAGAACAGAGCCTGATCGGCCCACGCCCCGGGTGCGCCCGCCGGCTTCGCGCTGCGCTACGCCAATGGCTCCGCGCTACGCCGCCGGGCGACTGCAACCGCCGGCGCCGGGGGGCTGACATTCAAAGCGAAAGGGGGAGGCGTTTGCGCACGAATTGACACCTTAAATTCGCTCAGGGTGAAGGGGAGCGACCGGAGGCGCCAATTGAACGCGCCCGGATCAACTAACGGTCACGCTTTTGCGCCATTGAGGGCGCGTAGCTGGCGCTGGGCAGAAGGAGTTGGGGGGTGAGGCCAGAGCCAGTCCTGCGCCGCGCTCACCCCGCCCTTCGGGCGCCGTTTAACGTCTGGGATCTCGCGGCACTGTTGCTGATCGTCGGGGTCTTTGTGACCCTCTCCCACGGCGTCCGGGAGACCGTCGCGCCGCTGAAGACCCTA
>Ga0213876_10000395_pt1 | contig 36646 bp, 42 predicted proteins | sample BarmaccomBMRX_R9_FD_160113 | JGI IMG/M metagenome (GOLD analysis project Ga0213876, IMG submission 160113) | Root-associated microbial communities from Barbacenia macrantha in rupestrian grasslands, the National Park of Serra do Cipo, Brazil - RX_R9 | ecosystem: Host-associated > Plants > Roots... | reverse complement strand
CTGTGGGTGGAGGCAAACAATCCAGAGATTCCGCTCCTGGATTGCTTCACCAGGTTCTTGATGAGCGGCGACCCCGCATTCACTTATGTGCCCGACCCCAGCTCACGCCTTAGGTTTAGCGATTTCGCTACGTCCGAACCGGCTGCGCGCCAGCTGAAGGAGGAGCTCGACACGCACATACCGATACCCGAGAGTTACGTGGCAGTGCAGGAGTAGCGGTGATGGATCGTGCCTGGTCTTGGCCGCTGCCGCTCCTCCTGGCCGCGACGGCGACGGCGGCCGCTGCGCCCGCCGACCGTGGCACGGGCTCGGCCTGCGCGGCGCGGGACGGCGAGATGCTGAAGCTGCCCCCCCGGACGTTCGACCAGGACGACACAGCGGGCTGGCGGTCCGTCGCCTCACGGCAGGAATGCACGAAGGCCGCTGCGGACCTGATCCGCAGGTACCGGACCGCGAACGGCTACGCACTCAAACCCGCAGATCTCGGGAATCCCCGCCGGGCCTGGAGCTGGGCGACCACGCTCGCGATGCATGAAGGCCAGCTTCGCGCGAACCTCGGTCAATATCGTGCAGCAAAGGCATTGTTCAGGCTCGCGCAGCATGAGAGCGCGAGCGGCTGGAACCTCTACATCGAAGCGACGATCGCGTTCCTCGACCGCGACCTTGGCCGGCTCCGGGCGTTGCGGAGCCGCTACGCCTCCATCCCCGTGCCGCCCGATTATGCCTATCTCGATGAAGGCGGCACCCTGCGGAAGGGCCGACCCACCGTCTGGCCCGACAATATAGAAGTCATCGACGGGCTGATTGCGTGTTTCCACAAGCCCTACGTGACGGCCTACGGATCCGACGCATGTCGGCAGGCGGGCCGAAGGCTGCATCTGCGGCCCTGACGGCGGGTCGGCCTGACCCGAAAGGCCGCCGCCGAGAAAGCCGCGGCACGGCGCACCATCTTACGGACGGGCGCGTGGCTGTGCGTGCGCGTCTTGGTCGATCAGGATGACCCGGAAATCGTTCACGTTGGTGAAGGTGGGGCCGGTGACGACCAGATCCCCAAGCCGGGCGAAGAAAAGGTAGGAGTCGTTGCGCGCGAGATGCTCCGCCGGGTCGAGCCCGAGCCGCCGCGCCCGCTCGAGCGTGTCCGGGAAGATCATCGCGCCGGCGGCGTCGTCGGTGCCGTCGATGCCGTCCGTATCGCAGGCGAGGGCCGAGATGCCGGGTGCGCCGGCCAGGTCGATGGCGAGGGCGAGCAGATATTCGAGGTTGCGGCCGCCGCGGCCCGCTTCGTTCACCACGGAGACCGTGGCTTCGCCGCCCGACAGGAGCGCGCGCCTGCCCCCGTCGGCGGCGAGACGGCGCGCGAGCGCGGCGTGGCGCGCCCCGAGTTGGCGCGCTTCCGCCTCGACCCGGTCGCCGAGATCGGTGACCGCATAGCCCCGCGCCGTCGCCAGCCGCGTCGCCGCCGCCAGCGCGTCGCGCGCGCGGGCGAGGATGACCGTCTCACCGGCGGCAAGCGCCGGCGCGTCGGCCGGCGGGCTCTCGTTCGCCGGATCCGTCAGCGCCGCCGCCACCGCCTCGGGCAGCGCGAGGCGATGCTTCGCGACCACCTCGCGCGCCATGGCGAGACTGGTTCGGTCGGCGACGGTGGGGCCGGATGCGACGAAGGAGGGATCGTCGCCCGGCACGTCCGAGATGATCCATGTCGTGACCCGCGCCGGCCCGGCCGCGACGGCGAGCCGGCCGCCTTTCACCCGCGAAAGATGTTTGCGGACGCAATTGATCTCCTCGATGCTCGCCCCGCAGCGGAGCAGCAGCCGCGTCGTCGCCTGCTTGTCGGTGAGGCTGACGCCGGGAGCCGGCGCGGCGAGGAGCGCGGAGCCGCCGCCGGAGAGGAGTACGAGCAGCCGATCGCCGTCCCGCAGCGCGCCCGCCATGGCGAGGGCCCGGTGGCCGGCGCGGACGCTGTTTTCGTCCGGACAGGGGTGCCCGGCCTCGATCACCTCCACTTCCGGCGATGGCGTGAACGCGGCGGGCACGTGCCCGTAGCGAGTGACGACCAGCCCCGGCAGCGGCGCGGGATCATATGCGCTCGCGACCCGCATCATCTCCGCCGCGGCCTTGCCGATGGCGATCGTTACCATTCGCCCGTCCGGCGCCGTCGGCAACCGGCGCGGCATCACCGCCTCGGGGCGAACCGCGCGGACGGCCTCCGCGAACACGTCGCGAAGGAGCGCGCGTGTCGCCTCGGCAGGGCGCGAGGTCGGTTCGCTGCGGTCGATCGTCACGCCTGTTCGTCCTTCCGCTCCGCCGTCGGCTGTGCCGTGCGTCCGGCCGCTCCGCTCATATCCCGCGCCACACTTCGTCGCAGCCCCCTTGCGCGCGGCGCGGGGCTGTGATCCGCTGCGTCTTCGTGGGTGGAGGGCAGGTCATGCGCGCTCTGTGGTCCCGGCGCAAAGTCGGTCTGATGCTGCTGTCGTCGGCCTTCCTGACCTCCGCCTGCGGCGACGGCGACGGCGGGACGATCACGCCCTCCCCGCCGCCGCCTCCCCCGCCCCCTGCGCCCCCGCCGCCCCCGCCATCCCCGGCGCCGACGCTGCGTACCCTCGGCCACCAGCCGCCGGTCGGCGTCTACCTCGCGCTGCTCCTCACCGACGGCACCGTGATGGCGCAGGCCGATCCGACCGGCGCGCCCGGCGCGGGCGCGGCCGATTTCTACCGGCTGACGCCCGACGCGAACGGCGATTATGCCGGCGGCACCTGGGCGCACATGCCGCCGCCCCCGGCCGGCTACGCGCCTTATGCCTCGGCCGAGGCGGTGCTCGCCGACGGCCGCGTCCTGTTCGTCGGCGGCGAGTACAACCAGGACGATTACCGCATCCCGTTCGGACCGAGCGCGCTGACCAACATGTCGGCCGTGTTCGATCCCGTCACCGGCGGCTGGACGATGATCCCCGCGCCGCCCGGCGTCGCCTATATCGGGGACGTCCCCTCGACGATCCTTCCTGACGGTCGCTTCATCTTCGGCGAGAAGCTCGGGTCGCGCATGTTCTCGCTCGACCCGGCGACGCTGTCCTGGACCCAGCTCCCGACGACCGGCAAGAACGACGTCTTCACCGAGGAGGGATTCACGCTCCTCCCGAACGGCGCGGTCCTCACCGTCGACATGACGAAGATCCCGTTCAGCGAGCATTACCTCCCCGCCACCGGCGCCTGGGTGCAGGACGGGGCGACGCCGGTGGGCCTCACCTCGCCGACCGGCTCCCCCGGCGGCATCACCTACGGGCCGGCGCCGGTGCAGACGGTCGGCGGCGTCACCTACGGCCCCGGGCCCACCGGCACCTATTTTCCGCCCGGAGAGATCGGTCCGGCCGTGCTGCGCCCCGACGGCAGCGTCTTCGCCGCCGGCTCGGCCGTCGCGGGCAAGGGCGCGCACACCGCCATCTACAAGCCCGGAGCGAGCGCCGCGGTGCCAGGCACGTGGACCGCGGGACCCGATTTCCCGAACGCCGATTCCTCGGGCGATTGCGCGGCGGCTCTGCTGACCAACGGCAACGTGCTCGTCGCCACCGAAAGCGGGTCGATCTACGAGTTCGACGGCACCAGCCTCACCCGCACCGTCGCCGGACCCGCCGGCGGCAACGAGGTGCCGGTGTTCCTGCTGCCGCTGCCGTCCGGCGAAGTGCTGCTGCTGACGCCGAGCCTCGCGATCCAGGCGCGGCTCTACGTCCCGGTCGGCGGGCCTCAGCCGGCGTGGGCGCCGACGATCACCGCCGTCGCCACCGCCTTGTCGCGCGGGCAGAGCTACGCCCTCACCGGCACCCAGCTGAACGGGCTGAGCGAAGCGGCGGCATATGGCGACGAACTCTCCGCGGCGACCAATTACCCGCTGGTCCGGCTGACGATGACCGCGACGGGCCACGTCTTCTATGCCCGAACCCACGGCCACACGATGGGCGTCGCGACGGGCGCGACGCCGGTGACGACGCATTTCGACGTGCCGGCGGGCGCGGAGACCGGCGGCGCCAGCCTCGTCGTCGTCGCCAACGGCATTCCCTCCGCCCCGGTCGCCGTGACGATCGCCTAGACCGCCCGCACCCGCACGTGCTCCGGCGGGAGCTTGAGGTAGAATTCGCGGTAGTAAGCGACGGCGAAGGCGGCGGCGGGCGTGCCGGCGAGGGCGCCGAGCAGGCCGAAGGCGAGCGCGCAGGCCAGGGTCGCGAACAGCAGGACGGCGGGATGGATCCGCATCGTCCGCCCGCGTATGGCCGGTGCCAGGAAGGTGCCGAGGCTCTCGGTCATCAGCAGATAGAAGAGCGCGGTCCACAGCGCCGTCGGCACGTCGACGGACAAAGCGAGGATCACCGGCGGGATCGCCATGATGTAGCCGCCGATGCGCGGCACGAACTCGGCGAAGAAGGCGAGCGCCGCCCACACGATGGCGCCCGGCACGTGCATCAGCGACAGGAAGATGCCGCTCGCCACCGCCTCGATCGGCCCGACGATGACGTTGGCGCGGATCCAGCCGAGGATCGCGCGGGAGGCGCCGCGATAGGCGCGGATCCCGGCCGCCCGGTGCCGGACCGGCAACGCCGCGACATAGCCGCGCATCAGCGGCAGCGGATCGGAGGTGATGTAGAGCACCGCCGACAGATAGAGGATGAGCAGCGTCGCGAAGCCGATCAGCGACAGCGACGCGCCGCCGAGCCGGCCGATGACGTCGATTACCGACGGGAGCTGGCCCTGCGCCGTGCCGCCCCCCTGCAGCGCCTGCTGGAGCTCGGGATAATCGCCGAGCCGCGACGCGAGCCGGTCGGCGGCGCGGGCGAGGAACCGCGGGATTTCGGGGATGAGCTGCGACGCCTGCTGGACGAGGGGCGGCACGATCAGCACGAAGAAGGCGGCGATAGCCGCGATGAACAGGAGGAGGGTGATGGCCACCGCCAGCCGCCGCGGCACGCCGCGCCGCCGCATCCCCTTCACCGCTCCCGACAGGGCGATCGACGTGACCAGGGAGAGGAAGACGAGGATGATCGCGGTGATCGTGTGGTAGACGAACCACAAAGCGACGATCGCCGTGAAGAAGGCGAGCGCATAGCCGACCGGCCGCGACGGCTCGCGCACCCGCTCGATGCGGCGGGTCGGCTCGGGCTTGGGACGCTCCATCTCGCCTGCTTAACACAGTCCGGCGGCGGAACGATCCCTCGCGGACGAGCGCAGCCGCGACGGACCAGTCCGACCGTCATCCCGGCGCAAGCCGGGATCTCCACTCGCTAAGGGCGCTCGAAACACTGGCGGCGTGTACCCGCGCGGGGAGATCCCGGCTTTCGCCGGGATGACGAGTGAGGCCGATCCCCCTCGAACCAGGCTAAGCGCGCACCCGCCGGGCCGGCACCGTCTCGCGGATCAGCTGGTCGAGCTCGTCCAGGGTGAACGGCTTTTCGAGGATCGGCGCGCCTTCGCCGGCCGCGGCCCGCAGCGCCCGGAGCGCGGCGTGGCCGGTCGAGAAGACGACCGGCACGTCCTCGTCGATGCGGGCGATCTCGCGCGCCGTCTCGGCGCCGTCGAGGCCGGGCATCATGAAGTCGAGGATGACCATGCCGGGCCGCTTCTCCTCGACCATGGCGATGGCGGCGCGGCCGCTGTCCGCCTCGCGCACCTCGTAGCCGAGGGCCGCGACCGACCGGGCGATCGTCGCGCGCACCTGCGGATCGTCGTCCACCACCAGGATCATCTTCGTAACGCGTCCTTACTCGGCCGCCTCGGCCGCGGCCGGCCCATACAGCAGGTGAAACGCATCTGGGTAGCCATAGTCGACGACGATGCGGCGAGGCGTGCCGGTGCCGGGGGAAGGCCGGCGCGGCGGCGCCGACACCGGCGGGATCGCCCGCGGCCGCGCGGTCGGCCGGTCGACCACCGTCTCCTTGAACCATTCGCCGACATAGGCGCCGTCGATGCGGTGGACGCGCGAGCCGAGGATGCGGCCGAGCGGTATGCCGTCGAGATCGTGAATGAAGGTTTCGTAGACGAAGCCGACCGGCGCGCCGCCGGTGGAATAGACGTACATGGCCATGTGGCTGGTGTGCCCCGATAAAACAGGCGCGGCCCCGCTGCCGCGCGGGAGCAGGAGGGGGCCGGGCGACTGTACGCCCGATGAACGCGGTCCCATGCCCCAGCCGCGGCAGCGGCAGGCGGAGCGCCGCGCGCGGTGAAGCGGGCGGCGGCGACGCAGGCGGCGCCGCTCGATGCGCACGCGGGCCGGGAGACGGTGCCGGGCGCCGGCCGGCCCCCGAGATTCCTAGCTCAGTTCCACTTGCCGGTCGTCTTGATGACGGTCGTGTTCGGGTTCTTCTGGGTGCTCGGGTTGGATCGCCCGCGCCAGGGCGAGCCGCGCCGCATTGGTGGCGAGGAGGCAGGACAGGCCGAGGCCGAAGATGAGCAGCGGCACGCCGAGCGCGCTCGCCTCGCAGGCGAAGACCGCCCCGGGCGGCCCCGGGACCCTCGTCCAGTCGACCCCGACGAGGAAGAGGAGGGCGACGAAGCCGGCGACGACGCTCGCCGCGACCAGCGCCCACCCGCCAGCGCAAGCCAGACCCGCGCCCGCGGCGAGACTCGCCGAAAACGCCATGCCCGGGGCATAGCAGCACCCGCGCTGCAGAAAGGTTTGTACGCGCGGCCTCGGCGGGAAGGGGTCTATCGGCTGTCCCCGCTCCGGCGATCAATGTTGCGGAAACAGGATCGATTCGTACTCCATCGCGCCATGAAGCACATGGACTCCGGCTCTCGGCGGAAGCTCAGGCGGACATCGAGGCGATCGGCGATCGAATCGCCGGCGACGACCCCGGTCGGGCCGCGACTCTCGTCGCCGAGCTCCGGGATGCCTGTCTCGGTCTCGGCATCATCACGGTATCTCCTCCGGCAGAGGATGCGCCTGCTATGAATAATTATCAAGGTAGTCGGCGATTGGCCTTGGCGCCGCCGCCTTTGCGAATCAGGTGCCTATGGGCGCAGCCCCAAGCGTCACTGCTGTTGACGCAAGGGTGGCCGGTTACGGCCGCTGCACGGTGAAGCGGGCGAGGTCGGTCTGGGGCTCGCGCCATTTCGGCTCGATCCGGTTCGCCTCGCGATAGTCGAGATAGGCGTCCTTGATCCGCCCCTTCATCTCGTTGGCGACGCCGCGGCCGTAATAAGCCAGCGCCGGCCGCCGGGTCCGCTTCTCGATCGCCGTGTTGAACAGGCCGATCGCCTCGTCCCAGTCGCGGCTGGCGCGGACCAGCGCGATGCCCTTGTTGAGATAGGCGTCGCCGAGCGAGGGATCGCGGCCGATGGCGACGTCGAAATCGGCGATGGCCGCGTCGACCTTGCCGGTGCGCAGGCGCAATATGCCGCGGTTGACGTAGGTGGCGACGCGGTCGAACTCGGTCAGCCCCTCCTCGTTCAAGGCGCGGTCGCAATTGGCGAAGCTGTCCCATGAGGGCGCCATCCGCGCCTCCGCGGCTTCGTAGCAGATGCGCGCCGACGTGTTGCCGATCACCATCACCGCGCCCGCCGCCGGTGCCGCCGCCAAGGTGGTTCCGGCCGCCAGCGCGACCGCGAAGAGGAATTTGCCGGTCATCGCCCGAGTCCTCCTGCCGAGGCGGCCACCATAGCAGGAATCGGGTCGTTACGCCATCAGCTGGTGGCGCTTCATCGCGTGGCGGAGCTGGTCGTAGGTGAGCGCCAGCGCCGTCGCCGCCTGGCGCTGGTTCCAGCGGCACTTTTCGAGCGCGGCGGCGAGGATCGCCTTCTCATATTCGGCGACGGCGAGGCGGAAGTCGGCACAGGCGGCGGGATCCCATTGCGGCGCCGGGAGCGCGGCGTCCGGCGGCAGGATCTCGACCGCGCCGGCCGGCGGCTCCGCGCCGCCCGCCGCGGGCGCCGGCGCCGGGAGCGGGCGCCAGGGGGATTCGAACGGATCGAACTGGATCCGGTCGATCGGCGCGGCCGCGTCGCCCCAGCGATAGACCGCGCGCTCGACGACGTTGCGCAGCTCCCGGACGTTGCCGGGCCAGCGATATTCGAGCAGCCGGTTCATCGCGCCGGCGCTGAAGCCGGGCCAACTCTCCCAGTCGAGCTCGAGCCCCATGCGCCGGCCGAAATGGTCGGCGAGGATCGGGATGTCGCTGGAACGATTCCTGAGCGGCGGCAGCGTCACCACCTCGAAGGACAGGCGGTCGAGCAGGTCGGCCCGAAAGCGGCCCTCGTCGGCGAGGCGGGGCAGATGCTCGTTGGTCGCGGCGACGATGCGCACGTCGACGGTGAGCGGCTTGGAGGCGCCGATCCGCGTCACCTCGCCATATTCGACCGCGCGCAGCAGCCGTTCCTGCGCCGCCATGCTGAGCGTCGCCAACTCGTCGAGGAACAAGGTGCCCCCGTCCGCTTCCTCGAAGCGGCCGACGCGCGACTTGCTGGCGCCGGTGAACGAACCCGCCTCGTGGCCGAACAGCTCCGCCTCGATCAAGGTCTCGGGGAGAGCGGCGCAGTTCATCGTCACCAGCGGACCGTCCCAGCGGCTCGAGAGGTGGTGCAGGCGCTCGGCGATCAGTTCCTTGCCGGTGCCGCGCTCGCCAATCACCAGCACCGGCCGGTCGAGCGGCGCCGCCCGGCTCGCCCGCTCGACCGCGTCGAGGAAGGAGGAGGATTGGCCGACCAGCTGCGTGTTGCGATCCATGCCCAAATGTTGGGACATTTCGCCGACGCTTGGCAAGTCCCTTGGCGACGAAAGTGGCAGGCCGGACGATGAAAATGGCGGATTTCCGCCACTTCCCGCACCTGGCACGGCTCTTGTTTAGGGATGGGCACAACCGCTTCGGCGGATCAGGGAATTCAGGGAGGAAGACATGTTCAACACCGGCAAAATCACCCAGGCGCTCCTCGCCGTCGTGCTCGCCGCCGCCTTTTCCGCGACCGCCGTCGGCGCCGCGGTCGGTCCGGCCCACGGCATCGAGACGACTCGCCTTGCGTGATGCCGCCATCCGGGTCAGGCTGTGTAGCGCCTGATCCGGCGGCAGGGGCCCCGGGGCGGCTTCGCCCCCTTGCCTCCCCGGGCCCCTGCCGGCCAGGCTTTAAGGAGTAAGGAATGGGTATTTTCTCCCGCACCCGCGACATCGTCGCCGCCAATTTCGCCGACCTGCTCGACAAGGCGGAAGACCCGGCCAAGATGATCCGGATGATCATCCTCGAGATGGAGGAGACGCTCGTCGAGGTGCGCGCCTCCGCCGCGCGCACGATCGCCGACCAGAAGGAGATGCGCCGCCAGATCGCCCGCCTCGACAAGCTGCAGGACAGCTGGGTCGAGAAGGCCGAGCTCGCGCTTTCCAAGGGCCGCGAGGATCTCGCCAAGGCGGCTCTCGTCGAAAGGCAGAAGGCGGCCGACATGGGCGACAGCCTGAAAGCCGAGATCGAGGTGCTCGACGAAGCGCTCCGGGCGTCCGAGGCCGACATCGCCAAGCTCCAGGGCAAGCTGCGGGAGGCGCGCACGCGCCAGAACGCGATCCAGAGCCGGCTCGAGAATGCCAACCAGCGTGCGCGCCTCAGGGAAATGTATGCCGGGCCGAAGGTCGACGACGCCTTCTCGCGCTTCGACGTGCTCGAGCGCCATGCCGACCTCGCCGAGGGCCGTGCCGACGCCCTCGCGCTCGGCGCCCCGCCCAAGACGCTCGACGAGGAAATCGCCGAGCTCCGCAATTCCGAGAAGGTCGACGCCGAGCTCGAGGCTCTCAAGGCGCGGCTGAACCAGGCCAAGGAGGGCTGAGGCGATGCACGACGTCACCGGCCTCTTCGCCGTCGCCGCCATCTTCATCGGTCTGCCGTGGCTGATCTTCCACTACGTCACTCAGTGGAAGAAGAACGGGACGCTGACCCGCGAGGACGAGAATCTGCTCGACGAGCTGTACGACCTCGCCCGCCGGCTCGACGACCGGATGTGCTCGATCGAGCGGATCATGGCCGCCGAGAACCCCAATTGGCGCCAGGTCGGCTGCGACCCGGTCGACGCCCTCGACCATCATATCGACGAGCTCGGCGCCATCCGCAGCCGCAGCCCCGCAGGGAGGACCCGCGCATGAGCGCCCGGCACACCAAATTCTATCTCGATAAGCAGAACAAGAAGTGGAAGGGCGTCTGCGCCGGGATCGCCGACTATACCGGCTTCGACGCGACGCTGATCCGCATCGGGCTGGTCGTCCTGACCTTCGTCGGCGGCTTCCCCTGGACGCTGATCGCCTACTGGGTCGCCGCCTGGATCGCGCCGGTCAAGCCGCACGAGCTGATCGCCGAGACGGCGGAGGAGGCGAAGTTCTGGCAGGGCGTGCGCACCTCGCCGGCGCGCACCGTCCGCGACGTCCGCTCCCGCTTCCGCGAGATCGACCGCCGCCTCGCCGACGTCGAGGCCTATGTCACCAGCTCGAACGGGCGCCTCGCCCGCGAAATCGAAAGCCTGCGCTGAGCGCGTCGGGCCAAGGGGGAAGAGATGAACCTGGGAATCCTGATCCCGATCGCGGCGGTGACCATCGGTCCGATCGCCTGGGTCGCGAACAATTGGATTCGTGCCAAGCACGGCTATCCGCTGGAAGGGCGCAGGGGCGAGCTCGCCGTACGGGAAGACCCGGCGCTGGCCGCGGAGAACGCCGCGCTAAGGAGCCAGGTCGAGCGGCTGGAGGAGCGGCTGCGGGTGCTGGAGCGGATCGCCACCGATCCGGCGGAGCGGACCGCCCGTGAAATCGAAGCGCTGCGCTGAGCGCGGCGGAAGAGGGGATAGAAAATGGACCCGATGAAGTACAATTTCCTGATGAGCATCCTGCCGATGGTGGCGGTGGTCGCGAGCGTCGGCGTCATCGGCTGGGTGGTCACCACCTGGCTGCGCATCAAGCACGGCTATCCGCTCGACGGCGCCTGGGGCCAGGCCATCTACCCGAAGAAGAACGAGGAAGCGATGGAGCGGATCAAGCTGCTCTCCTCCGAGAATGCGCAGTTGCGCGCCGAATTGGGCTCGATCAAGGACCGGCTCGCCACCGTCGAGCGCATCGTCACCGACGACAGCCACCGCCTGACGCAGGAGATCGAAGCCCTGCGCCTGCCGAAGAATTAGAGGACAAGGGCTATGCACGACCTTCGTTTTCTCATCCCGATCGTCGCCCTGATGATCCCGATCTTCGCGATCATCTCCCGCAACGTCGGCCGCCTGATCCGCCTGAAGGAGAAGCAGCTCGACATGATCGGCGTCCAGTCCGCCGAGAAGGCGGCGCAATATGCGGCGCAGACCGAGCGGCTGGAGCAGCGGGTGCGGGTGCTGGAGCGGATCGTCACCGACAAGGGCCTCGGCGTCGCCGACGAGATCGAGCGGCTGCGCGACGAGCGGGTCAACTGAGGACAGCGCCATGAACCAGTACGAATTCGTCCTCGGCATCGTCCTCATCGTGATGGTCGCCAGCATCGTGCGGACCATGGTGCGGCAGAATCCGCCGAAGCGCCCCGCCGCGCCGGACGCCGAAGCCGACCGGCTGCGCGACGAGGTCAAGGTGCTCAAGGAGCGGATCCAGGTGCTGGAGCGGATCGCCACCGACAAGAGCGTGATGCTCGACCGCGAGATCGAGGAATTGAGGCACCGCTGATGACCGGCGATCCGGCCCTCCTCTACGCCCTCACCGCTCTCGCGGCGGTGACCATGCTGAGCCTCGCGCTGCTTCGGGCCTGGCACGGCTGGCTCGCGCTGCGCCGCGTCCAGCTCGAGGCGGGCGCCGGGGGCGCCGGCGGGCTGGACGTGAGCGGCCTGCGCGCCCGGGTGAAGCGGCTCGAAGCGATCGCCAGCGGCCTCGACGGCTGACTTGCGCCGCGCGGGACACTCCCGCAGCCTATCCCGTTCGAGCTGAGCCTGTCGAAGCCCTACTCTTTTTTTCGCAGCATGAGAGAAGGACGGGGCTTCGACAGGCTCAGCCCGAACGGTTTTCTCATTCCAACCATGGCGAATAGTCTCTACGCGCCTGACATGGCCGCCCCCACGTCACTCGAAGAGGTTCAGCGCGAGTTCGAAGCCTACGAGGTTCTCTCGGACGATCCGAAGATCGAACGTAACCGACTGCTCATTGCGCTGGCGAATACGCTCGAGCCGATGCCTGACGCTTTGAAAACCGACAGCACCCTCGTGCGCGGATGCAACGCAAGCGTTTGGGTCTATCCCCTCCCGTCCTCGGGCTCGGATCGACTCCACTTCCTCGCCGACAGCAACAGTGATCTGACCAAAGGGATCATAGCCCTGATCCTGCTGACGGTGCAGGACAAGAGCGCTCGTGAGATCCTCGACATCGACATTGAAAAGAGCCTCGCGCCGCTTTCACTGTCCCAACATTTCACTTCTCTGCGAACGTCCGGCCTTAAGAACATGGTCCTGAAAATCCGGGAAACCGCCGAGCGGCTCGCCGGGTGAGCCGCTTCGACTTCACCCAGGGTTTCGACCCGGAGGCTTTCACCCACATGGTCCGCCGCGTCGGCCACGGCGGCGCGCTCGGCATTCATTACGTCGCGCACGGCGCGCATTGGGTGGAGCTCGGCCTCGACTATCAGGAGAAACTGGTCGGCGTCGCCGAGACCGGGGTGCTCGCCTCGGGGCCGATCATCAGCCTCATGGACATGGCCACCAGCATGGCGATCTGGATGAAGCTCGGCCGCTTCCGCCCCCAGGCGACGCTCGACCTCAGGGTCGACTATCTGCGCCCGGCGACCCCCGGCCGCCGCATCGTCGGCCGCGGCGAATGCTACGGCCTCACCAAGAGCATCGCCTTCGTGCGCGGCACCGCCCATGACGGCGACGCGGAGGATCCGGTGGCGCACGTCACGGGCACCTTCATCGGCACGGAGTGAGTGCGGGTAGGGGACAGTCACCGGCCGTACAGTGCGCGCGCGGAGACACGTACCGGCCGCTCTGTATCGTGAAACCTCGCACAGGTCCGCGCGGCCGGTACGTGTCCCCTCCTGTCCCCGACCATCCCCTCCTACCCGCGCCGCTCCTCGGCCTTCTTCAGCACCTCGTAGGCCGCCTGCACCTGCTGGAAGCGCTTCGCCGCCTCCTCGTCCCCCGGCGCCGCGTCCGGGTGGTTGGCCTTGGCGAGGCGGCGGTAGGCGGCCTTGACGTCGTCGAAGCTCGCGTCGGTCTCGACCTCGAGCACGTCGAGCGCGCGCATCTCCTCGCGCGAGCGGGTGCCGTCGCCGGGGCCGGCCCACGCATATTGGGCCGACTGGCGGTAGCCGTCGTTGCCGCGCTTCTCGTCGGCCTCGCGGGCGGCGGCTTCCTCCGCGGTGAGGCCCTGGAAATAGTTCCAGTTGCGGTTGTATTCGGCGGCGTGGCTCTCACAGAACAGCCAGCGCTCGGGGCTGTTGGGCGCCTTGGGAGCGGGGTGGTTGCCGGGCGCGGTGCACCCCTCGCGGTCGCACAGCCGCACCTTCGCCGCCTCGCGGGCGCTGCCATAGCCGCGCCAGCGCGGAAAACCCCAGTCGTTGGAACGCGTCTGCTTCGCCATCGGACCGCCAGATAGGGACTCCCGCCGGACGCCGCCAGCGCGATGAAAGGATAATGCCAGAGGATCTGTAAGCCGGGTTCTGTCCATCCGCCTTCGCCAAGGCTTCGGCGGACTGGGCGACCATTCCTCTAGGAGACGGATCGCTCCGCCCCTCCAGCGACCAACCCGGACGACAAGGCGGAACACCCGGCGTCGTCCCTATTCGGTCTTGCTCCCGGTGGGGTTTACCGTGCCGGCGCCCGTTGCCGGGGCCGCGGTGGGCTCTTACCCCACCCTTTCACCGTCACGCATCCGAAGACTTGGGCCCGAAGGCTGCGCGACCTGCTTTCTGTTGCACTGTCCCTGACCCCGGATCGAGCCCGGGGCCGCCGGGCGTTACCCGGCACCGTCGTTCCGTGGAGCCCGGACTTTCCTCCCACCTTCGCCGAGGCTTCGGCGGATAAACCCGGGGGCTTGTCCGCCATAGCTTCAGCGACGGCGGACGGCCGCCCGATCCTCTGGCGAGGCCTCATGTATAGGAAGCGGAGCGCGGGTCCAAGAGGAGGCCGAGCAGGATCGCCCGGCATTCGCCGTCGATGATGCCGTCGAGCAGCTCGGGCCGGTAGCGGCGCTGGAAGGCGATCACCGCCTTTTTCGGATCGTGGACGTCGTAACCGAACCGCTCCAGCGCGAGCAGGAAGCCGCCGTCGGTCCAGTGCGGGTCCATCAGGTTCTTGGTCGGCCGCGCCATGGCGAGGCCGAGCTTCGCGAGGCGTCCCCAGGGGAAGTACTCGCCGGGATCCTCCTTGCGCACCGGCGCGATGTCGGAATGGCCGACGACGTAGGGCGGCCGGATCCGGTGGCGGCGGACGATGTCGGCGACGAGCGGGATCAGCGCGTCGATCTGCGGGATCGGGAACGGCCGGTAGCCGAATTCATGGCCCGGATTGACGATCTCGATGCCGATGCTGGCCGAATTGACGTCCTGGACGCCGCGCCACCAGGACTTGCCGGCATGCCAGGCGCGCTTGTCCTCGGGAACGAGGCGCAGGATCTGCCCGTCCTCGGCGACGACATAGTGGGAGGAAACGCCGGATTCGGCCGAGCGCAGGCGCTGGATCGCCTCCACGCCGTCGCGCATGCCCGTATAGTGGAGCACGAGCATGGTGACGGGCAGCTTGCGCTCGTCGAAATTGGGCGAAGGCGCGTCGATGATGTCGCTCATGGCGGCGGCAAAGCGCGCCAAAAAGCGCGCCGCGTCAAGAGGCCGCGGCGAGCCGGACCGGCGCCGCGGCGGCGGCCCTCAAATAGAGGCCGCGGCATTCGGGATCGACGGCGAACGCATCGGTCTGGCCGATCACCGTCTCCCCCGCGCCGAGCATCAGCACCGCCTCGGGAGTCGCGGCGGCGGCGAGCCGGGCGAAGACGGTGCGGCGGCGGTCGGCGCAGAAGTAGAGAAGGACGTTGCGGCACAGGATGATGTCGAAGCTGGCCGGCGGCGGCGCGAGGTCGAGTAGGCTGCGCACCTCGAAGCGCACCATCCGGCGGACCTCGTCCGCGAGCTGCCACGCCTGGCCTTCCTTCTCGTCGAACCAGCGCAGCATCTGGCCGACGCCGAGGCCGCGCTGGACCTCGAACTGGGTGTAGCGTCCCTGCCGGGCCCGCTCGATGACCCCGCGCGACACATCGGTGGCGACGATGTCGACCGTCCAGCCCTGCCAGCGCGGCTTCTGCTCGGCGAAGCGCATCGCGATCGAATAGGCTTCCTGGCCGGTCGAGCAGCCCGCGCACCAGATGCGCAGCCGTTTCGTGCCGGCCCGCAGCCGTTCGAGCCGGGACAGGGCAGGACCGAGGAGCAGGTCGAAGGCGGGGCGGTCGCGGTAGAAGAAGGTCTCGTTGTTGAGCAGAGCCTCGACGACGGCATCGGCGAGGCCGGCGGGGCGGTCGCTCGCAACGGCCGCGACCAGCCGGTCGACCGAGCCGTGGTCGCGGATGAAGGGCTGGAGGGCGCTCTCGATCCGCCAGCGGCGGCTGACGGCGAGGCGCTGCCCGGTCCGCGCCTCGAGGAGGGCGGCGAGGATGCGGGCCGAGGCGTCGCTCAGCTCCATGCCGGCCTCCGCGCGCGCTCCGCGACGAAGGCCGCGAGGTCCGCCGGCGGGGCGATCCGCGAGGCGAGGCCGGCGGCGGCGATCGCGCCGGGCATGCCCCAGACGGCGCTCGAGCCCTTGTCCTGGGCGAGCAGCGCACCGCCCCGCCCGGCAAGGTTGCGGGCGCCGGCGAGTCCGTCGCGGCCCATGCCGGTGAGGACCACGCCGAGGCCGCTCCGGCCGTAGATTTCGCCGACCGCGCCGAGCATCACGTCGACCGACGGCAGGCAGCCGCTCGCCGCCGGCGCGGTGTCGAGGCGGACGCGGACGCGGCTGCCCTGCTGATCGAGGGCGAGATGGGCGTCGCCCGGCGCGATCAGGATGTGATCGGCCCGCAGCTCCGCGCCCTCCTCTGCGACTCGCGCCGGCCGGCCGGACGCGGCGGCGACCTGGCAGGCGAAGAAGGGCATGAACAGGGCCGGCAGGTGCTGGGTCACCAGGATCGGCGCGCCGACCCGTCGCGGCAGCCCGCCGAGCAAGGCGGCGATGGCGTGGAGGCCGCCGGTCGACGCGCCGATGGCGAGGCAGCCGAGCCGGTAGGGCTCGACCGCGCGCAGCGGCGGCGACGCTTCGCGCGCCGAGACAGGGACATCGACGGCATCGCCGCGGCCGATCCGGCGGAGGCGCTCGGCGAGGATGGAGGCGAAGCGGCCCGCGAAATTCTCGGCGCCGGGCTTGGGCAGGGTGTCGGCGGCGCCCATCGCCAGCGCCTTGACCGCGGCCTCGGCTCCCGCCTCGCATTGCGAGGAGACGACGAGCACGCGGGCGCCGCGGCCGAGCCGGAGGATTTCCGGAAGGGCATCGAGGCCGCTGGTGCCGGGCATCTCGACGTCGAGGAGGACGATGTCGACCTGCACCCGGCGCAGCGCGGCAATCGCCTCGTCGGCGGTGGCGGCGGTGGCGGCGATCTCGAAGCCGGCCTGGCTGGTGACCATGCGCGACAGGACGGCGCGGGCGACGGCGCTGTCGTCGACGATGAGGAGGCGGATCGGCGGCGCCTCGGCGGCGCGCGCCGCGGCGGCGGCGGAGGTCACGCCACCCCGACGATCTGCAGCTTGCTCTCCAGCGTCTCGCGGTCGAACGGCTTCATCACATATTCGTCGGCGCCCGCGTCGATCGCGGCGCGGATGTGCGCGGCGTCGTTCTCGGTCGTGCAGAAGACGACCTTCGGCTGCGAGGGGAATTCGCGGGCCCTCAAGGTGCGCAGGAACTCCATCCCGCCCATCACCGGCATGTTCCAGTCGAGCAGGACGACGTCCGGCATCTTCGCCTCGCAGCGCGACAGCGCCTCGCGGCCGTCCTCCGCCTCGTCCACGGCGAACTGCAGCGTCTCGAGGATATGGCGGGCGACCTTCCTGATGACCTTGGAATCGTCGACGACGAGGCAGCTTCTCATGACGTGTGTCTCGCTTTCTCAGCTATCGATCAGGACGTTAACGGCAATTGGTAAGGACAGGCTTAAAGCTCAGGCGGCTTCGGCCTGCGGCCCGGCGACGAGCGCCGGAAGGTCGAGCAGCAGCATGAGGTCCCCTTCCGCCTCGACGCATCCGCGGGCGACGCGGCTCCAGCCGGGACCGGCGGAGGCGGCGAGCGGGCGGACGTCGCCGCCCTCGACCACGTCCTCCACCGCATCGACGAGCAGGGCATAAGGGTGGCCGTCCACGATGGCGACGACGGCATCGCGCACGGCTTCGGCCGGGCCGAGCCCGAGCGAAGCGCGGGCGTCGATCACGGTGAGGACCCGGCTCCGCAGCGCCGCCAACCCGGCGACATGGGGCGCCGCGCCGGGGACGGGCGCGACGGCTTCGATCTCGACGACGGATTCCATTTCGTCGGCGCGCAAGGCGACGCGCTGGCCGGCCAAAGTGAGAACGAGGACGAGGCTCATGCCCGCTTCCTCGCTTCGGCGAGGGCGGCGAGGAGGGCAGCGCGGTCGTAGCGATCGATGGAGCCTTCGCTTGCGACCCCCGCCGCGCTGGTGAGACGCAGGATGCGCGCGGCGGGCGGCGGCGCCGCGTCCTCGCTCACGATCGCAACGTCGGCGCCGTCGCCTTCGAAACGGACCTCGTAGCCCGCCGTCTCAACGAGCGGACGCAGGATCGTCGCGGCAAACGGATCGTCGGCGGCCAGCAGGCAAATGGGACGGCGATCGCCAGCGGCCGGCGCGGCATGGCGGCCGAACAGCCAATGAAGGTCGAGGATCTCGACCTGCTCGCCGGCGACGAGCGCGACGCCGCGCACCTCGCCCGGCGCCGGCGCCGGGATGGCCTCGCCCGCGAAGGCGACCATGTCGATCACCTCGCGCACGGCATAGGCAATCTCGCCGGCGCCGTCGGTCAGGCGCAGCGCACGGAACCTCTCCTCGGGCGGCGCCTCTGCGCACCCTTCGAGCGGCAGGATTGCGTCCCCGATGGCGACGCGCAGGCGACCGGCGGTGGCGCGGACCGCGTCGGCGCGCAGGTCCTCGATCCGCTGCGCCGCGCCCGCCTCGACCATCCGCTTGGCGCCGCCGACGGTGCGGAACAGCAGGAAGGGGGTGGCCGTCCGTTCGGGAGCGGTCGCGTCCTCGACGACGGTTTCCTTGCGCGCAAGCGAGATGCCGGCGCGCGCGGCGATGCCGGGCGGATCGAGCAGCAAGACGGGCTGGCCGTCGTCGGCGAGGGTGGTGCCGGCGTAGAGGCCGGCGGCCATCACCGCGGGGGCGGCCGGCTTCACCACCAGTTCCTCATGGTCCTGCACCGCGTCGACGGCGAGCGCGTAGAGGCCGCCGCCGGCCGGCTTCAGCACGACGAGCATGCGCCCATCGGCATCGGTAGCCGCCGGCAGTCCGATCAAGCCGGGAAAGTCGACCAGCGGCATGCGGCGGTCGCGGACGGTGGCGACGGCGGCCCGGCCGAGCGGCTCGATCCGCACCGCGCCGCCGTTCACGCGCACGATCTCCTCGATCGCCGATCGCGGGATGGCGAAGGCCTGGCCGCACGCGCGGACGGTGAGCGCCGGAATGATGGTGAGGGTCAGCGGCACGCGTAAGGTGAAGGTCACCCCCTCCCCCTCCCGGCTGTCCACTTCGACGACGCCGCCGATCCGTTCGACATTGGCCCGCACCACATCCATGCCGACACCGCGTCCCGAGAGATTGGTGACTTCGCGCGCCGTCGATAGCCCGGGCTCGAAGATGAGCGCGTTGCGCTGCTGCGGCGTCAGCCGCGCCGCCCGCGCCTCGTCCAGCAGGCCGGCGGCGAGCGCCTTCTCGACCAGCCGCCCGCCATCGAGGCCGCGGCCGTCGTCGGCGACCTCGATGAGGATCTGGTTCCCGGTCTGGCGCGCGCAAACGTGGAGCCGACCCTGGTCGGGCTTGCCGGCGCGGCGACGCTCGTCGGCGCCCTCGATGCCGTGATCGATGGCGTTGCGGACGATATGGGTCAGCGGATCGCGGATCATCTCGATCATCTCGCGGTCCAGCTCGACATCGCCGCCGTCGACCTCGAGCGCGACCTTCTTGCCCGTCTCGGTGCCGATGTCCCGCACCATCCGGGGCAGCGCCGCGAAGAGGTTGTCGATCCGCTGCATGCGGGTGCGGGTGATCGCGTCGCGCAGGTCGGCGATCGATCCCGAGACCCGCTCGAAGCAGGCGGCGACCTCGGCGTCGGCGCCGCCGTCGCGCAACCGGCGCGCCAGCGCGTTGCGGGCGAGGACGAGGTCGGAGACGCCGCTCATCATCCGGTCGAGCAGGTCGACGGGAAGACGGATGCTCCGTGCCGCGACGCGCGGCGCCGCGACGACGGACGAAGCGGCTTCGAGCTCCGGTGGCGGCGCCGGCTCCGCCCGCGACAGCGCTTCGATCAGCGCCTCGTCGTCGGCGCTGGCGACCGAATCGCCGGTCTCGATCGCCTGGACCAGCTCGCCGAGCCGGTCGATCGCGGCGAGGACGGCGCTGACGAGGTTGTGATCGGCCTGGCGGGCGCCGGAACGCACCGCGGCGAGGGCGTCTTCCGCCGCATGGCTCAGCGCGGTGATCCGCGGCAGGTCGAAGAAGCCGCTATTGCCCTTCACCGTGTGGACGAAGCGGAAAATCTCGTCGAGCCGCGCCCGGTCGCCCGGCGCGCCCTCCCAGGCGACGATCGCGCCGCCGAGCGCGCCCAGCATCTCCCGCGTCTCGGCGATGAATTCGGTGAGGAGATCGTCCATGGCCCCGCGCGCTCGCTGTCCGGCGGGTATGGCGGGGACGTGGTTAAGAGGGGGTAAAGGGGGGGCAAGCCGCCGAGCTCTACGCCGTCATCCCGGCGAAAGCCGGGATCTCGTGGTGGAGAGGCGCTGCACGGACGCCGGCGCTAGCCTTCGTGGAGATCCCGGCTTCCGCCGGGATGACGAGCGTCGCTAAGCCGGTATCGTCGCCCCGATCAGCAGCACGCCTTCCTCCTGGTCGGCGACCTGGATCTCGCCGCGGCCGTCCGCGACGAGGCAGTGGGCGAGCCAGGCGGCGGCGGCGCGCGGGGCGAGCCCGTCCTCGCCGGTCTCGCCGAGCAGCACCTTCTTCAACTCGGGATCGAGGACGATGCGCGGCCCCTCGGCGCGGACCACCATGTCGAGGCCGCCGGCGTTCTTCTCCGCGCCGATGTCGAGCCGGCCGCCCCGCACCAGGGCGTCGCCGGCGAGGAGGACGAGGTTGAGGAGCACCTTGAGCGCGGCCTTCCCCATCGTCGGCTCGTCGACCATCCAGCCGAGCTGGATACGGCCGTCGCCGCCGAACAGCCCCTCGATCGCCACCCGCGCCTCGCGCGTGTCGACCTCGTCGCCGAAGCCGCCGGCGGCGCCGAAGGCGAGGCGGAAGAATTTCAGCTTGTTGGCCGACGCGCGCGCGCTCTCGCCGAGCAGATCGAGGCAGCGGGCGCGCATCTCCGGGTCGTGCTCGTCGGAGAGCAATTCGATGCCGTTGTTGAGGGCGCCGACCGGCGACAGCAGGTCATGGCAGAGACGCGAGCAGAGGAGGCTGGCGAATTCGTGCGATTTCATGGCGAAAGGCGGCCCCGTTCGACGACTTGCCACCCCTAATGACGGCATGGGATTCGAGTTGCAAGGCGGAGTGGGCGGTAATGGGCACACGTCCCGACCGCGCCGACCGATGCGAACTCGCGGGGGCTTGCGGGGTCGGTACGTGTCGCCAACAGCGCCTTGAACTCCGCCGCACCCGCCCCACATCGGGTGTCGAATGACCCGGGGGGAGTCGACCATTACCGCCACCATCGCTGCCGATGCCGCCGGCTGGCGCCTCGATCGGGCGCTGGCCGCCGCCGTCCCGACCCTCTCGCGCGAGCGGCTGAAGGCGCTCATCGCGAGCGGACGGGTGACGGGCCCGCAGGGACTCGTCCGGGATCCGGCGGCCAAGGCGGTGGAAGGCGCCTATGCGGTCGACGTGCCGCCGCCCGAGCCGGCGCACAACGAAGCCCAGGACATCCCGCTCGCGATCGTCTTCGAGGACGACCACCTGCTCGTCGTCGACAAGCCGGCCGGCATGGTCGTCCACCCGGCGGCGGGCAATGCCGACGGCACCCTGGTCAACGCGCTTCTCCACCATTGCGCGGGGCGCCTCTCCGGGATCGGCGGCGTCGCCCGGCCCGGAATCGTCCACCGCATCGACAAGGATACGTCCGGGCTCCTGGTGGTCGCCAAGACCGACCGCGCGCACGAAGGCCTGGCGGCGCAGTTCGCCAGGCACAGCATCGACCGGCGCTACGCCGCGATCGTCGCGGGGAGACCGGTGCCGGCCGCGGGCACCGTCGACGCGCCCCTCGCCCGCTCGGCCGCGAACCGGCAGAAGATGGCGATCGTGAAAGGCGACCGCGGCAAGCGCGCGGTGACGCATTACCGCACGATTCGCCCCTTGCGCGACGCGGCGCTGGTCGAATGCCGGCTCGAGACGGGGCGGACCCACCAGGTGCGGGTCCACATGACCTCGCTCGGCCACCCCCTGCTCGGCGATCCGGTCTACGGACGCATCCGCCCGGGTATACGGGACGTATTGAAAGAATTGGGTTTCCACCGTCAGGCGCTGCATGCCGCGGAGCTCGGCTTCGGACACCCGGTGACAGGGGCGGCCTTGTCGTTCAAAAGCGACATCCCGTCCGATATGCAGGAACTGTTAAGCGCGCTTGCGCTATAGACGAGGACGGACCGGCACGGATCGCAAAGATCACCGGCCACAGGGAGTGAAACGAGACGATGGCAAGCGGTAAGAGCGTGGCGACGATCCCCGCCATGGGCGGCGAAGCGGGCCTCAACCGCTATCTCGCCGAGATCAAGAAATTCCCGATCCTCGCCCCCGAGGAAGAGTTCATGCTGGCCAAGCGCTGGTCCGAGCATCAGGACACCGATGCCGCGGCCAAGCTTGTCAACTCGCACCTGCGCCTCGTCGCCAAGATCGCGATGGGCTATCGCGGCTACGGCCTGCCGGTCTCGGAGCTCATTTCCGAGGGCAATATCGGCCTCATGCAGGGCGTGAAGAAGTTCGAGCCGGACCGGGGCTTCCGCCTCGCCACCTACGCGATGTGGTGGATCCGGGCCTCGATCCAGGAATTCATCCTCAGGAGCTGGTCGCTCGTGAAGATGGGCACCACCGCCGCCCAAAAGAAATTGTTCTTCAACCTGAGGCGGATGAAGAACCAGATCGAGGCATTCGAGGACGGCGATCTGAAGCCCGAGGACGTCACCAAGATCGCCACCGATCTCGGCGTCAGCGAAGAGGACGTCGTGTCGATGAACCGCCGCATGGCGATGGGCGGCGACACGAGCCTCAACGTGCCGCTGCGCGAGGACGGCGAAGGGACGTGGCAGGACTGGCTCGTCGACACCGACCCGTTGCAGGACGAGCGCGTCGCCGAGGCGCAGGAAAGCCGGGTGCGCCACGAATTGCTGGTCGAGGCGATGGAGAGTTTGAACGAGCGCGAGAAGCACATCCTCACCGAGCGCCGCCTCACCGACGAGCCGAAGACGCTGGAGGAATTGAGCCAGGTCTACGCCGTCAGCCGCGAGCGCATCCGCCAGATCGAGGTCCGCGCCTTCGAAAAGCTCCAGAAGGCGCTGATGAGCCTCGCCGGCCAGCGCCGCCTGCTGCCGGCGATGTGACCCCCACGTCGTCCCGGCGAAAGCCGGGACCTCCCGGAGACCCGCGGTGAATTTTCAAGCGGAGATCCCGGCTTCCGCCGGGATGACGAAAAGCGACTCGCCGCCTACTGAGCGTCCATGCCGCGCCTGAGGTCGCGTTCGCGCCGCCGCGGCGGCTGGGGGCGCCGGATCCTCAACTGGGTCGCGGGGCTGATCGTCGGCTTCGTCGTCCTCAGCCTGCTTTGGGTCCTGCTCTACAAATGGGTGAACCCGCCCTACAGTTTCACCATGCTCGGCGACCGGCTGCAGGGCCGCAACGTGGCGCGGGCGTGGATGCCGGTCGGGCAGATCGACCGCGACATGGTCCGCGCCGCCATCGCCGCCGAGGACAGCAAGTTCTGCGCCCACTGGGGCTTCGACGAGGATGCGATCGCCGCGGCGATGAAGCGCAACGCGCGCGGCGGCAACGTCATCCGCGGCGGCTCGACGATCAGCCAGCAGACGGCGAAGAACGCCTTCCTGTGGCAGGGCGGCGGCTATGTGCGCAAAGGCCTCGAAGCCTGGTTCACCCTGCTGATCGAGAACATCTGGGGCAAGCGGCGGATCATGGAGGTCTATCTGAACCTCGCCGAGACCGGGCTCGGCACCTACGGCGCCAACGCCGGATCGCAGCGTTATTTCGGCCACGACGCGTCGAACCTGAGCCGCGTCGAGGCGGCGCGGATCGCGGCCGTCCTGCCCCTCCCCAAGAAGCGCGGCGCGGTGGCGCCGAAAGGCTTCACGCGCCGCTACGGCAATATGATCGCGGCGCGGATCCCGGTCGTGGCGGGGAACGGGCTCGACGCCTGCGTCTATCGCAGCGGTCCGGCGCCGGCGGAGCGGCCGGAGCCGCGGCCGCGCAAGGCGGCGCCGCAGCCGGCGCAGCAGCCGGTGCCCGGCGAGGAGCTGGAGCAGCCGCAGGCGGCGCCTGCGCCCGAGGCGCCGGCCCCGGAAGCTCCGCCGGAATCGTCAAACGGGGCGTGATCGCCACGAGCCTACCTGCCATTCGCAAAGCTCGTTCAGAGTGACGGCCTCAGCTCACCAGACGAAGGGGATCAGCGCCCAGCGCGCGCGACGATAGGCGGCGAAGCCATCGCCGAAGCGGCGGGCGAGACTCGCTTCCTCGACCCGGATGCGGACCGCGAAGCCGGCGATCGGAAGGAGCAGGAGCGCCGCGACCGAGAGCCAGTTGCCGATCGCGATGCCGAGCGCGGTGAGCGTCACGACGGCGCCGGTGTAGGACGGGTTGGCGAGGCGCCGATAGGGGCCGCTGTCGATCAGCCGGTGATCGTCCTGCGTCGTCACCGTAACGCGGAAATAGCGGCCGAGCGTCCGCACCGCCCAGAGGCGGAAGGCAATGCCGCTCCAGGCAAGCGCGGTACCGATGCCGACCACCACCGCCGGGGAAGCCGGGATGCGGAGCGCAGGCAGGTTGGGGGGCGCGGAAAAGGCGACGAACATCGCGGCGGTGATGGCGAGGCTGATCGCCGAGGCGCTGCCGCGATCCTCCCGCACGCCGGCGACAGCTCGGCGGTCGCGAAGCCAGAGGCTGAGCTCGACCGCGGCCCAGGCCCCGAACGTGCCCCAGAACAGGAGCCTCAGCTCGGGCGAGGCGGCGAACGCCGGGAGGCGTGACAAATGGTCCATGCAGGGCGCCGCTCCAGCTGTGTTATTGCCCTAATACACAGGTTCGTGGAACGCGACAAGTCCCCGGTAGCCCTCATCCCGGCGAAAGCCGGGATCTCCCGGCGGAAGGGCGCGGAGCGGGTCTCGTGGAGATCCCGGCTTTCGCCGGATGACGGCGTGGTCCGGCGGACCTCGCCGTCAGAACGGCATCTTGAAGCCAGGCGGGAGCTGGAGGCCGCCGGTGACGTCGTGCATCGCGCCTTGCGCCGCTTCGTCGGCCTTGGCGCGGGCGTCGTTGATCGCGGCGGCGACGAGATCCTCGACCATCTGCTTCTCCGAGGGCTGCAGCAGGCTCTCGTCGATCTCGACCGCGATGATACGGCCCTTGGCGCTGGCGCGCACCTTGACGAGGCCGCCGCCGGACGCGCCCTCGACCTCGACCTTGTCGAGATTGTCGTGGGCCTGCATCAGCTTGGCCTGGGCCTCTTGGGCAATCTTCATGATGTCGTCGAAATTGGGCATGTCAGGCGCTCCCTCGTTCGCCGGCGCTGTAGCGCGCGAGCTCGGCGCCTGGGAAGGCCTCCAGGGCGGCCCGCACCACCGGCGCGTCGAGCACCGACTGCCTGACCGCTTCCTCCGCCGCCAGCTCCTGCTCGTGCAGCGTCGCCTCGCCCCCGGCGTCGCGGGTCTCGACCTTCCACGCCCGGCCGGTCATCTCCTTGAGCGCGGCCGGGAGTTCGCGCGCGTCGATCGGCCGCTTCGCCGCGAAGACCAGCTCTCCCGGTGCGTAGGCGATGACGCGCGCATAATCGTGGAGCTGGTGCGCGAGGTGCTGGCGGCCCTCTTCGGCGAGCCGCGCGACGAGGGCGCGGAAGGTCGCCGGCGCCTGCATCAGGGTCGGCTGGTCCGCCGGGGCGGAGGGCGCCGCCGCCGCACGCGCCGCGACGCCCTCGCCGCTCGCCAGCTTCGCCATCAACGTCGCCGGATCGGGAAGCTCCGAGGCGTGGATCACGCGCAGCAGCGCCATCTCGGCGGCTTCGAGCGGCATCGGCGCGGCGTGGACCTCGGCGAGACCCTTGAGGAGCAGCTGCCAGAGGCGATGGATGGCGGCATAGGAGAGGCCGCTCGCCCAGTCGGCATAATCGTCCCGCTCCTCGGCGGACTGGGCCGGGTCCTGCACGCCGCCGACCTTGGCGCGGGTGATGCCGTGGACGCTCTCGAGCAGGCCGCGCAGCACCGCCGACGGCTCGACGCCGAGGTCGTACTGGTCCCGAAGCCCGACGAGGGCGTCCCGCGCCTCCCCCTCGAGGAGCAGGCCGAGGAGGCGGCGGATCGCGCCCCGGTCCGACAGCCCGAGCATCGTACGGACCTGGTCCGCGGTGACGCCGCCGGCGCCATGGGCGATCGCCTGGTCGAGGATCGACAGCCCATCGCGCGCCGAGCCCTCGGCCGCGCGGGCGATGAGGGCGAGCGCTTCCGGCTCCACCTCGACCTCCTCCTTGCGAGCGACTTCGGCAAAATGGGCGGCGAGGGTCTCGGCCGGAATGCGGCGCAGGTCGAACCGCTGGCAGCGCGACAGCACCGTCACCGGCACCTTGTTGACCTCGGTCGTCGCGAACAGGAACTTGACGTGCGCCGGCGGCTCCTCGAGCGTCTTCAGGAGCGCGTTGAACGCGTTCTTGGACAGCATGTGCACTTCGTCGACGATGTAGACCTTGTAGCGCGCCGAGACCGCCGCGTAGCGCACCGCCTCGATGATCTCGCGCACGTCGTCGACGCCGGTGTGCGACGCGGCGTCCATCTCGACGACGTCGATGTGCCGCCCTTCCGCGATCGCGCGGCACGGCTCGCAGACGCCGCACGGATCGATCGTCGGGCCGCCATGGCCGTCGGGGCCGATGCAGTTCAGCGCCTTGGCGATCAGGCGGGCGGTGGAGGTCTTGCCGACGCCGCGCACGCCGGTCAGCAGGAAAGCGTGGGCGAGCCGGCCGCGGCGGATGGCATTGCCGAGCGTCTGCACCATCGCGTCCTGGCCGATCAGTTCGGCGAAGCTCTGGGGGCGGTACTTGCGCGCCAGCACCCGGTAGGGCTGGCCCCCGGCGGGGGTACGCTGGGGCTGGGGCGGCTCGTCGAGGCCGAGGCCGAAGGAGTCGGGTTCGGGGGAATCGGAAGGCATCGCCGCAACGTAGAACAGCCCCTCCCGCCGCGCCAGCGCGGGCGCGGTCCGCGGAGCCTGGATACGCAAAAGCCGCCGGGTTATCCGGCGGCTCGCGATAATCTCTCGTGTCGGCGGCGGCTCAGAGGAGCACGGTCGCGGCGACGAGGATCTGGGCGGCCACGGCCAGCAGGCCGACCGCCGCCGTTTCGGCGATACGCATTGTTTGTTCCTTGGTTACGACGCGACAGCCATTCCGCCGCCGCAACAGGAGATGTGGCGTGAGACCCCAGGTTTCTCAACTGCAAAGGTAGAGATAGCGAATGCAGATAGTGCATCTGGTTCGCGCGGAGACGCGGAGACGCGGAGAAGTCGAAGCAGATGGCAGGGTCCGGTCATGTGGAGATCCGAAGCGAGCCCGCCCAGCGGGCTCCAGACCCGCTCGGCGTCCCCGGAACTCGCACGGCAGCCTTGACACGCACGACCCCCGCGTCTCCGCGTCTCCGCGTGAACCAAATTCCGACCTCTATTTTGAAATGCGGCCGATGAAGACCCGCGCCGACCAGATGCTGGTGGATCGCGGCCTCGCGGAGAGCCGCGCCAAGGCGCAGGCGCTGATCCTCGCCGGGCTCGTCTTCTCCGGCGAGTGCAAGGTGGAGAAGGCCGGGCAGGGACTCGCGGTCGACGCGCCGCTCGAGGTCAGGGGACGCGAGCATCCGTGGGTGTCGCGCGGCGGAATCAAGCTGGCGCACGCGCTTGATCATTTCGGCTGGGACGTGACGGGGGCGGTAGCGCTCGACGTCGGCAGCTCCACCGGCGGCTTCACCGACGTGCTGCTCCAGCGCGGCGCCGCCAGGGTCTACGCTGTCGACGTGGGCACCAACCAGCTCGCCTGGAAGCTGCGCCAGGATCCGCGCGTCGTCGTCCACGAGCAGACCAACGCGCGCTACCTCACGGCGGAGACGGTGCCGGAGCCGGTCGACATCCTCGTCTGCGACGCAAGCTTCATCGCCCTCGCCAAGGTGCTCGACACTGCCGTCGACCTGGTGCGGCCCGGCGGCCGGATGATCGCGCTGGTCAAGCCGCAATTCGAGGCCGGGCGGGACGAGATCGGCAAGGGCGGCGTGGTGCGGGATCCCGCCGTCCACGCCCGCGTCTGCGGTGCCGCTGCGGCCTGGATCGCCGGCCGCGGCTGGACGGTGGAGGGCATCGCCGAGAGCCCGATCACCGGCCCCGAGGGCAATCGCGAGTTCCTGCTCGCCGCGCGCAAGCCTTGATCCGCTTCCCGGGGGCGGGTAGCCGCGTCCGTAATGACCGCCCTCGCCTCCCGCGGCCAGCTCAGGATGTCGTTCCTGCGCTATGCCCTCTTCACCGTTCCGGCGGTGCTGCTGCTCGGGACGCTGTCGGGCGTGCTGTCCAATTCGGGCTACGCCAACGGCTGGTTCGACGCCTTGCGCAAGCCGTCGTTCATGCCGCCGGCCTGGGCCTTTCCGGTCGCCTGGACCTTCCTCTACATCTGCCTCGGCCTCGCGCTGGCGCTCCTCCTCCACGCCCGCGGCGCCCGCGGGCGGAGCGCCGCGCTGATCCTGTTCCTCGTCCAGCTCGCGCTCAATTACACCTGGTCGCCGGTGTTCTTCGGCCTGCACCTGCTCTGGCCGGCGCTCTCGATCATCGCCGCGATGATCGTGCTGAGTCTCGCCACGGCCCTGCTGTTCCTGCGCATCCGCAGGAGCGCGGCGCTGCTGATGCTGCCCTATCTGGGCTGGCTGTGCTTCGCCGCCGCGCTCAACGTCGAGATCGGCCGTCTGAACCCGGAGGGCGGACGGGTTGCGCCGGCGCCTTCGAGTGCCGATATCCCGCTCTGATCTTTTCAGGAGGCACGTGGCCATGCAGTCCGAGAACCGGCTGTTCGACGACTTCGTCAAGGTGATGAACGGCGCCGCCGGCACCCTCGCCGGCATGGGCCGCGAAGCCGAGGGTGCGTTTCGCGAGCGGATGCGCGAGTGGATCGGCGGCATCGACCTGGTGAGCCGCGAGGAATTCGAGGCGGTGAAGGCGATTGCCGTCGCCGCGCGCGAGGAGAATCAGGCGCTGAAGGCGCGGCTCGATGCGCTCGACGCGGCCGCGGCGGCGAAGAAGGCGAAAAAATCCACAACTTCCGCCGCGCCGGACGCTTAATCCACAACAAAGTGTGAACAATTGACCCTGCTCCCCTTGCGCGCGCAAAGGGCCGCGGGCAGATTCGCTTCACTTCACCGGGGGCAGGACAGTTTCGATGGATGTCGACGAATTCGAGATGGAGCGGGAGACTTCGGCTCCCATCGACATGCTCGAACATTATTTCGCCGCCCACGGCTGGACCTCCGAGCGCTCGGGGGACGAGGAAATCGTCGCCTCCTTTCAGGGCAGCTGGGCGCAGTACGAGCTGCGCGCGATCTGGCGCGACGACGACAACGTCCTCCAGTTTCTGGCGCTGCCCGACATCCGCGTCCCGGCCGACAAGCGCGCCGCGGTCTACGAGACGATCGGCCTCATCAACGAGCAGCTCTGGCTCGGCCATTTCGAGCTGTGGGCGAACAGCGGCCTCGTCCTCTTCCGCCACGCCGCCTTGCTCGAGGCGGAGGAGCGCGGCACCCTCACCCTCGCCCATGCCGAGACCCTGGTCGAGGCGGCGATCGAGGAGTGCGAGCGCTTCTACCCCGTCTTCCAGTTCGTCCTCTGGGCCGGCAAGACCCCGCAGGAAGCCATTGCCGCCGCGCTGATCGAGACGCAGGGCGAGGCGTAGTCGGGCGAACGTGGTACTTTCGCCCGGTTGGAGTAAGGGCGACCCCATGACCATCCCCCTCCCCGGCCCGCTGTGGCTGATCGGCTGCGGCAACATGGCCGGAGCGATGCTCGCGCGCTGGCTGGAGTGCGGCATCGACCGGAGGGAGATCAGCGTCGTCCGGCCGAGCGGCGTGGCACCGGCGGAAGGGGTGCGCACGCTGACCGTGCTGCCGGAGGACGAGGTGCCGGCGGTCGTGCTGCTCGGCGTCAAGCCGCAGAAGCTCGACGCGGTCGCCCCCGCGCTGGCGCCGGTGCTGGACCGGCATACGATCCTCGTCTCGATCCTCGCCGGCGTCGAGCTGGCCAGCCTGCGCGCCCGCTTCGCCGCGCCCGAGGCGATCGTCCGGGCGATGCCGAACACGCCGGTGCGGCTCGGCAAGGGCGCGGTCGCGCTGATCGCCGAGGGCGCGGCCGCCGGGCAGCGGGCGGCGGTGGAGGCGCTGATGGCGCCGCTCGGCCCGGTCGAATGGTTCGACGACGAGGCCCTGTTCGCGGTGGCGGGGCACCTCGCCGGCGCCGGGCCCGCCTTCCTGTTCCGCTTCATCGACGCGCTCGCCGCGGCCGGCGCGAAGCTCGGGCTGCCGCCGGACCAGGCGATGCGGCTCGCCAGGGCCATGGTCGAGGGCGCCGGCGCGCTCGCCGCCGCCTCGCCCGAGCCGCCGGCCGAGCTCGCCCGCCGCGTCGCCAGCCCCGGCGGCACCACCGAGGCGGGCCTCAAGGTGCTCGACGACGACGAGGCCCTCCGCGCCCTCATGCTGAGGACCCTCGACGCCTCCCGCCGCCGCGGCCTCGAAATGGCCGCCGCGGCGCGCGCGGCACCCTCCGGGCGAACCTGAAGCGGTGGGCGCCGGTCAGTGCGGGCTGCGGGCTTGCAGGAACGCCAGTCCCGCCTCCGTTCCTTTGGTAAGGGCGGCCTTGAGGATCGGCGTGACGATCTCGCCCTGACGCGCGCTCCGCTGCTGCGCATATTCCGCGGCGACGGCGTTGCACTTCCGGCCGAGCGGACTGGCGTAGAAGAGCTCCTCCTGCCGACGATCCTCCGCCGTGGCGGACGCCTCGGCCGCCGCGACAGCGCGCGTGAGCGCCTGGACCACCGTCTCGCCCGGGCGGGCCACCAACGCCATGCGCGCCATCCGCTGCGGGTACGGGCGGCGGAGGTAGGCGGCGAAGCCGGCCCGCTCGCTCGCCGTCAGCCGGGCCGCGAAGAAGGCGACGGCGTCGGCGTGCAGGGCCGCCATCATCCCCGGCAGCTCCGCCAGCGCCGCCCTGCGTGTGGCGTCGAGAGTCGCATCCGAAAGACCGGGGAAGTCGCGCTCCATCGCCTGCCACTCGGGATCCTTCTCGCGCTTGGTGCGCAGGACCACATCGACCCCCTGCTCGATCATCGCGTGCATCACGGACGCCGGAAGCAGCGACTCGGCAATGGTGCGAAGATCGGCGTCCGCCGCGACGACCGGCGGAGCGGGAGCCGGAGCAGGAAGCGCGGCAAGGGCCGGAGCCGCCGCAGCAGCGATGCAGATGGCCGCTGCGGCGCCTGCCAAACCACGCATTCTTCTCTCCCCCGTCATCGCCCCCGGAAGGCTATCAGCCTGGACGGCGGGGGGAAAGGGATCACGGCCCCGTCCGCGCCCGCGCGGCGGCGTGGCGCAGGGCCGCTTGGGCGGCGGCGAGGCGGGCGATCGGCACGCGGTAGGGCGACGCGCTGACATAATCGAGGCCGACCCGCTCGCAGAAATCGATCGAGGAGGGGTCGCCGCCATGCTCGCCGCAGATGCCGAGCTTGATCCCCGGCCTGGCGCCGCGACCGCGCTCGGCGGCCAGCGCGATCAGCTCGCCGACCCCGTCCTCGTCGATCGACACGAACGGGTCGCGCGCGAAGATGCCCTTCTCCACATAGGCCGTCAGGAAGCGGCCGGCGTCGTCGCGGCTGACGCCGAGCGTGGTCTGGGTGAGGTCGTTGGTGCCGAAGCTGAAGAAATCGGCGCCCTCGTCCCCCTCGGCGATGTCGCCGGCGCGCAGCGCCGCGCGCGGCAGCTCGATCATCGTGCCGACGAGATAGGCGACCTCCCGCCCCTGCTCCCCGAACACGGCGGCCGCCGTCCGCTCGATGAGCGCGCGGATGATGGCGAGCTCGGCGCGGGTCGAGACGAGCGGCACCATCACTTCCGGCACCGGCGCTTCGCCCGTCGCGGCCGCGACCGCGACCGCCGCCTCGAAGATGGCGCGGGCCTGCATCTCGTAGATTTCGGGATAGGTGATGCCGAGCCGGCAGCCGCGGTGGCCGAGCATCGGGTTGAACTCGTGCAGCTCGCCGACCCGCCGCTTCAGCGCCTCCACCGATGTCCCCGCCGCCGCCGCCACTTCGGCGAACTCCTCCTCGCTGTGGGGCAGGAATTCGTGAAGCGGCGGGTCGAGCAAGCGGATCGTCACCGGCAGCGGCGCCATGATCCGGAAGATCTCCTCGAAATCCCCCCGCTGCGCCGGGAGCAGCTTGGCGAGCGCGGCGCGGCGGCCCACCTCGTCGCCGGCGAGGATCATCTGGCGGACGTTCGTGATCCGCTCGGCGTCGAAGAACATATGCTCGGTGCGGCAGAGGCCGATCCCTTCCGCGCCGAACTCGCGGGCAGTGCCGCAGTCGAGCGGCGTCTCGGCATTGGTCCGCACCCGGAGGCGCCGCCGCGCATCGGCCCAGCCCATCAGGGTGCCGAAGTCGCCGACCAGCTCCGGCTGCACCGTCGCCACCGCGCCGAGCATCACCTCGCCCGACGTGCCGTCGATGGTGATCGTCTCCCCTTCCTGCACCTGCCTGTCGCCGACCCGCATCGCCCGCGTCCGATAATCGATGGCGATCGATCCCGCGCCCGAGACGCACGGGCGGCCCATGCCTCGCGCGACGACGGCGGCGTGACTGGTCATGCCGCCGCGGGCGGTGAGGATGCCCTGCGCGGCGTGCATGCCGTGGATGTCCTCGGGGCTGGTCTCGACGCGGACGAGGATGACCTTTTCGCCGAGCCCGGCGCGCTTCTCGGCGGTGTCGGCATCGAACACCGCCGCGCCGGAGGCCGCGCCCGGCGACGCCGGCAGTCCCTTGGCGATGACGTTGCGCGCCGCCTTCGGGTCGAGCGTCGGGTGGAGCAACTGGTCGAGCGCCTGCGGGTCGACCCGCAGCACCGCCTCCTCCTCGCCGATCAGCCCCTCCTCCGCCATCTCGACGGCGATGCGCAAAGCCGCCTTGGCGGTGCGCTTGCCGCTCCGCGTCTGGAGCATGAAGAGCTTGCCGCGCTCGACGGTGAACTCGATGTCCTGCATGTCGCGATAATGGCGCTCGAGCAGGTCGAAGACGCGCGCCAGCTCGGCGAACACGTCCGGCATCGCCTCCTCCATCGACGCCGCCTTCGCCCCCGCCGCCTCGCGCGCGGCCCGCGTCAGGTATTGCGGCGTGCGGATGCCGGCGACGACGTCCTCGCCCTGGGCGTTGATCAGATATTCGCCGTAATAAGCCCGCTCGCCGGTGGACGGGTTGCGGGTGAAGGCGACGCCGGTCGCCGACGTCTCGCCCATATTGCCGAACACCATCGCCTGGACGTTTACCGCCGTCCCCCAGTCGCCGGGGATGGCATTGAGCCGCCGATAGACCTTGGCCCGCTCCGACTGCCACGAGCCGAACACCGCGCCGACGGCGCCCCACAATTGCGCGTGCACGTCCTGCGGGAAGGGCCGCCCCCACAGCTCTTCGACCAGCGCCTTGTATTCGCCGGTCAGCCGCCGCCAGTCCGAGGCTTCCAGCTCGGTGTCGAGATGGACGCCCTTGTCCTCCTTGGCGATCTCGAGCGCCTCCTCGAAGCGGCCATGGTCGAGGCCGAGGACGACGTCCGCATACATCTGGACGAACCGGCGGTAGCTGTCCCACGCGAAGCGCGGGTCCCCCGAGGTCGCGGCGAGGCCCTCGACGGTATCGTCGTTGAGGCCGAGGTTCAGCACCGTATCCATCATCCCCGGCATCGACACGCGCGCGCCGGAGCGGACCGAGACGAGCAGCGGGTCGGCCGCGTCGCCGAATTTCTTGCCGGTAAGGCCCTCGATATGGGCGAGCCCCTCGGCCACTTCGGCGCTGAGGCTGTCGGGGAAACTCTCCCCTTCCCCATAATAACGCGCGCACATTTCGGTGGAGATGGTGAAGCCCGGCGGCACCGGCAGCCCGATCGACGCCATTTCCGCGAGGTTCGCACCCTTGCCGCCGAGCAGGTTCCGGTCCCCCGCCTTGCCGTCCGAAATGCCGCCGCCGAAGCGGTAGACGTACTGGCTCATGCGGCGGCTCCGGCGAACGGGACGAAAGGGAGGAACGGGACGAAAGGGATGAAAGCGATACGATTTCGCGGGGGGTCCCCCGCCCCGTCAGCCCTCGATCCGCGAGAAATCGGCGACCAGGTGCACGGCGTCGCGCATCCGCGCGAGGAGGGCGAGGCGGGCTTCGCGCTTGCTTTGGTCGGGGTCATTCACCGTCACCTTGTCGAAGAACGCATCCACCGGACCGCGGAGGGTCGCGAGCGCCGCCATCGCGCCCTCGAAATCCTCCGCCTCGACCGCCGCCCGGGCGCGCGGCTCGGCCGAATCGAGCGCGTCGATCAGCTTTTGTTCCTCATCCTCGGGGGTGTAGGAAAGTGTTTTCTGCTCCGGGGTGGAGCTATCCGTCATCCCGGCGTAAGCCGGGATCTCGTCGCGACTTGCCGCGGTGCTTTCACTCGTGGAGATCCCGGCTTTCGCCGGGATGACGGGCGAGGCTTTTGCCGGGATGGCGGGCGTGGCCCACCCCTCCTTCCTGAGGATGTTCGCCGCCCTTTTGTACCCCGCGAGCAGGTCGGCGCCCTCCGCCGTCTCGACGAACGCCTGCAGCGCCCGCACCCGCGCGAGCAGGCGGACGAGATCGTCCTCCCCGCCCAATGCGAACACCGCGTCGATCAGGTCGTGCCGGACCCCGGCCTCGCGCTGCTGGACCTTGAGGCGGTCGGCGAGGAACTCGGTGATCTCGGCGGCAAATTCGGCGTCGCTTCTCCTGCGATACGTCACCTCCTCAAGCGGCGCGTCCGTCCGCAGAGTCAGTCCGGCGAAAAACGCCACCAGAGAAGCGAGCTCCAATCGAAGATTCGAAGATTGAAGCAATGCCAAAGTCGCCAAGCCGGAACGACGCAGAGCGAAGGGATCCTTCGATCCGCTCGGCTTGAGATCGAAACGGAAGAACGAGAGCAGCGTATCCAGCTTGTCCGCCAAACTCACCGCCACCGTCACCGGCGCGGTGGGGACCTCATCCCCCTGCCCGACCGGCTTGTAATGGTCGCGGATCGCGTCGGCCACTTCGTCGGGCTCGCCTTGGGCGCGGGCGAGGTAGCCGCCGATGACGCCCTGCAATTCGGGGAACTCGCCGACCATGCCGGTGACGAGGTCCGCCTTGGCGAGGCGGGCGGCGCGTTCGGCGAGGGCGGCGAGGTCTTGCTCCTCCCCGGCACGGGGAGGGGGACCGCGCCCGTCAGGGCGTGGTGGAGGGGGCCCCGCGTCCGGTCCGGCGGAGAGGCGGGCCCCCTCCACCGGCTTCGCCGGTCCCCCTCCCCGTTCCGGGGAGGAGCGTATGATCGCCTCCTCCACGAGCCAGCGCGCCAGCTTGGCGACGCGCTCGACCTTGTCGGCGACGGTGCCGAGCTTTTCGTGGAAGACGATCTGCGACAGCTTCTTCGCCTGGTCCTCGAGCGGGATCCTGAGGTCCTGCTCCCAGAAGAACTTGGCGTCGGCGAGGCGCGCGGAGAGGACGCGTTCGTTGCCGGCAATGATGGCCGCGCCGCCGTCAGCGGGTTCGATGTTGGCGGTGCAGACAAAGTTCGATGCGAGCTTCCCACCCGCCTGCGTCAGCGCGAAATACTTCTGGTTCGTCCGCATGGTGAGCTGGATCACCTCGGGCGGCACGCCGAGGTAGGCGGGATCGAAGCTGCCGAGCAGCGGCACCGGCCATTCGGTGAGGCCCGCATTCTCCGCGACCAGCGCCTCGTCCTCGACCAGCGCCAGGCCGGCGGCTTCGGCGACGGCGCGGGCGCCGTCGCGGACCAGGCGGCGGCGCTCCTCCTGGTCGACGATGACGTGGCAGGCGTGGAGCTTCTCGACATAGTCGTTGGCGCTGCCGATGGTGATCGCGCCGGGATGGTGGAAGCGGTGGCCGACGGTGGCGGCGCCGGAGCGGATGCCGGCGATCTCGAACTCGACGATCTGCTCGCCGAAGAGGGCGACGATGCCCTGAAGGGGCCGGACCCAGCGCAGGCTCTCGGTCGAAGCCGAGGCCTCGCCCCAGCGCATCGACTTGGGCCAGGGAAAGGCGCGGACGATGGCGGGGATGGCTTCGGCGAGGACCGCGGCGGCGGGACGGCCGGGCTTCTCGACCACGGCGAACAGGACGCCGTCGCGCTCCTCCAAGTCATCGCGGCTGAGACCGGTCTTGCGGAGGAAACCGTCGAGCGCCTGCGGCGGCGCCGACGCGCGCGGACCCTTGGTCTCCTCGCGGACGGCCGCGGTCTCGGCGGGCAGGCCGCGCGCGATGAGCGCGAGCCGGCGCGGCGTCGCATAGGCTTCGAGCGCCCCGGCCGTCAGCCCCGCCTTGCCCAGCTCCGCCTCGAACAGCCGCGCCAAATCCGCCCGCGCCTTGTCCTGCATCCGCGCCGGAATTTCCTCGGAGAGAAGCTCGAGGAGGAAGTCAGTCACAGCCCCTCTCCCATTTCGGGAGAGGGAGGGGCCCATTGCGCCAGCAATGGGAGGGTGAGGGAACGAGCGGTTGAGGACAGACCCTCACCCTCCCACGCCTTCGGCGCGGGCCCCTCCCTCTCCCGTAAAGGGAGAGGGGTTGATCCAGTCGCACTCACGCCGCCCATCCGTTCTTTTGCATCCAGCTCTCGCAGGCGCCTTTGGCGAGGTCGCGGACACGGCCTATGTAGGCCTGGCGCTCCGCCACCGAGATGACGCCGCGGGCCTGGAGGGTGTTGAAGATGTGGCTGGCCTTGATCGCCTGGTCGTAGGCGGGAAGGGGCAAGGCGGCGGCGATGCAGCGGGCATTCTCCTCGGACGCGTCCTTGAACCAGCGCAGCAGCGTGTCGGTGTCGGCCTGCTCGAAATTGTACGCGCTGAACTCGCGCTCGTTCTCGAGGAAGACCTCGCCGTAGGTCACGCCGTCATCGTTGAAGCGGACGCCA
>Ga0213876_10000394_pt1 | contig 36679 bp, 22 predicted proteins | sample BarmaccomBMRX_R9_FD_160113 | JGI IMG/M metagenome (GOLD analysis project Ga0213876, IMG submission 160113) | Root-associated microbial communities from Barbacenia macrantha in rupestrian grasslands, the National Park of Serra do Cipo, Brazil - RX_R9 | ecosystem: Host-associated > Plants > Roots... | reverse complement strand
CGGCGGTGCATGCGCAGGTTCTCGCGGATGCGGTCGAAGATGACGATGGTGTCGTTGACCGAGAAGCCGACGAGCGTGAGGAGCGCCGCGATGACCGTCAGGTTGACCTCGAACTGGAAGATCGAGAAGAAGCCGAGCGTGACAAGCACGTCGTGAAAGACGGCGATGACGGCGGCCGCGCCGTACGTCCACTCGAAGCGGAAGGCGATGTAGAGCAGGATGCCGACGAGCGCGAGCAGCGTGACGGCCACGGCCTGGTTGCGCAGGGCCGCGCCCGCGACGGCGCCGACGGCGTCCGTGCCGATGATCTTGAAGGCGTTGCCCTGGTCGGGGTAGGGGGCGGTCGTCTCGACCTGCACCCCGTTGGTGAGGGTCTTGAGCCCCGCGGCCACCTTGGCGCGGCCGATGTCCACCTGGGTCGTCCCCTTGGCGACCTGCTCGCCGGTCTCGATCTGCGGCAGGCGGATGAGCACCTCGCCCGGCTTGTCGGTCACGGGCTGGATGATCGGGTCGGGGATGCCCTGGGCGGCGACGGCGTCGCGGATGGCCTCGGCCGACGGGCGCTGCTTGAAGTCGGCGGTCACGACCGTCCCGCCGTTGAAGTCGATGCCGAGGTTGAACGCCTCGGTGCCGCCGGGATGGTAGGCGTGGCGGAAGAGCGCCGAGCCGAGGCCGGCCAGCATGATGACGGTCGAGATGAGAATGAACACCTTCCGGTAGTTCAGCCAATCGAGGTTGACGTTGTGCAGTATCTGAAACATGGCAAATCAGTAAATGGTGAATGGTAAATGGTGAATGGTGAAGAGCAGTTCCATTTGCTTTTCACCATTCACCATTCACTGCCCTTAGATGCTGAGCGTCTCGACGCGGCCGTGCTTGGAGAGCTTGTGCGAAAGCTCCCACATGAAGATGGTGCGCGAGACGTAGACGGCCGTGAACAGGTTCGCCAGCAGGCCCAGCACGAGCGTGACGGCGAAGCCGCGGATGGGGCCGGTGCCGAAGACGAACAGGAACGCCGACGAGACGATGGTCGTGACGTGCGTGTCGATGATCGTGACGAAGGCGCGGTCGAAGCCCACGTCGATGGCCGAGGGCACGGTCTTGCCCGAGTGCAACTCCTCGCGGATGCGCTCGAAGATGAGCACGTTCGAGTCCACGGCCATGCCGATGCCGAGGATGATGCCGGCGATGCCGGGTAGCGTCAGCGTCGCGTTGAAGATGATGAGCGCCGCGAGCGTCAGCACGGTGTTCAGGAGCAGCGCGACGACGGCGTTGACGCCCGACCAGCGGTAGTAGACGAGCATCGTCAGCACGACGAGCGCGAGGCCGACGAGCGAGGCCGTCACGCCCGCGCGGATCGAGTCCTGGCCGAGGCTCGGGCCGACCGTCCGCTCTTCGAGGTAGACGATCTTGGCCGGGAGCGCGCCCGAACGCAGCGTGAGCGCGAGGTCGCCCGCCGAGTCCTTCGTGAAGTTGCCGGAGATCTGCCCGGTGTCGGTGATCTGCTGCTTGATGAAGGGCGCCGACTTGACGTGGTCGTTGAGGACGACGGCCATGTAGGCCCCGACGTTCGCCGCCGTCCACGCGCCGAACTTCTGCGCGCCCCCGGGCTTGAGGGTGAAGTTGATCTGGTAGGCGTCGTCGCCGCCCGCGGGGTTGCCGGCGACGGCGTCGGCGCTGCGCAGCTCGCTGCCGTCGATGACGGCCGGCGACTCGACGACGACCCAGGAGGAGGGCTGGCCGGGCGTCTTGGGCGTGGCGTCGGCGGCCTTCGTCGGCTCGTTGCGGTCGTCGTATGGCAGCACCCGCCGGTTCGGGGGCACCGTGCCGCCGAGCGAAGCCCTGGCGGCCTCCTCGGTCGGGTAGGTCGTGATCGGCGCCGGGTTGTTCGAGCCGACGACCTTCATCAGCTCAAGGCGCGACTCGCTCTTCAAAAGCTCCTTGATGCGCTCGGGGTCGTCGATGCCGGGCATCTGGAGCAGGATTTGGTGCGAGTTGGTCGAGCCGTGCGCCTGGATGGTGGGCTCGGTGACGCCGAGGGCGTTGATGCGCGTGTCGATGATCTTGAGCGCGTCGTCGGTGGCGCGCTTGCCGAGGTCAGTCTTGGCGCGGTCGCTCAGCTCCCAGGTGATGGTGTTGCCGCTCACCGAGGAAGTCCAGTCGCTCGCGTTGAAGTCGTTGACGCGGCGCGGGAGCTGGTCGCGCATCTCCTGAATCCGCGACGGGTCGCCCGCGACGACGACGACGCGGTAGGTGTCGCCGTCGATCTCGGGGCGCGCCTCCTTGATGTCGAAGCCGAGGTCGCGGGCCGCAGTCTGGACGCCGTTGTAGACGTTCTCGGTCACGCGGCGCAGGTAGTCCTGCACCTGCACCTGCATGACGAGGTGCGAGCCGCCGCGCAGGTCGAGCCCGAGGTTGATGTTGTGGCGCAGGATGTTGTTGACGCCCGCCAGCGTGAAGTCGTTGCGGGTCGGCTTGCGCCCCGGCCAGAAGATCGCGGCCAGCGCGAGGAGCGTCACGACAACGATGATGATGACGCGCTGTAGAAGGTTCTTTTTCATGATTCAGTAGGCGGTAGGCAGATGGCAGTAGGCAGTTAAGAACAGCCACCTTGCTAACAACCAGTTTTCAACGAAGACGCTTGACATCCGGAACACTAGACCCTCGGCGACGGCAAACTGCCTACTGCCATCTGCCTACCGCCTACTGTTTTGCCTCCTCCTCCCCCTGCATGCCGGAGACGGAGGCGCGGGAGATTTCGAGGAGCGACTTGTCGGCGCTCATGACGAGCAGAGACTTCTCCTTGACCTGCTTGACGGTGGCGTAGATGCCGCCCGAGGTGATGACCTTGTCGCCCGGCTTCAGCGCCGAGACCATGTCGGAGAGCGCCTTCTGGCGCTTGCGCTGGGGGAGAATGATCAGGAAGTAGAAGACGCCGAAGATGAGCAGGAAGGGCATTAAGCCCCCCAGGAGGCCGCCCATGCCGCCCTGGAAGATGAAAGCGAGATTGGTCATCGGAAGTGTACGGGTGCCTGCAACCTCAAATTTGGAATCCGCCGCGCGGCGCACGACGCGGCGGCCGGCGCGCATGCCCGACGCGCCCCGTGGCTCCGGCCGAAGCGGAATTGTTCAGGGGATAAAGCGACGCCGGACGGCCCGCGAGTCACCCGACGCCGGAGTTGATTCCCTCAAGAAACTCCCGCCGAAATCGCGTGAATTCGCCAGACCGGATAGCTTGCCTGACGCGCCGCATGGTGTCAAGGAAGAACGCAAGGTTGTGGTGCGACAGGAGCACCGCGCCCAGCATCTCGCCCGCCAGATATAGATGACGCAGGTAGGCGCGCGTATGCCGGCGGCAGACGGCGCACCCGCAAGCCTCGTCGAGCGGGCGCGTGTCGGTCGTCCAGGTCGCGTTCTTGATGTTGAGCCGGCCGCGCGAGGTGAACGCCTGACCGTTGCGGCCGTTGCGCGTCGGGATGACGCAGTCGAACATGTCCACGCCGCGCGCGACGCACTCGACCAAATCCTCCGGCGTGCCGACGCCCATCAAATAGCGCGGGCGCGTCGAAGGCATCAGCGGCGCGACGTGCTCGACCACGTCGTACATGACCGGCTTCTCCTCGCCGACGCTCAGGCCGCCGATGGCGTAGCCGTCGAAGCCGACCTCGACCGTCCTCTCCAGACTCTCGCGCCTTAAATCAAGGTGCGTCGCGCCCTGCACGATGCCGAAGATGGATTGTCGTGTGCCCGGCCCTTCCCTGCCCGCGTCGAAACCTTCGCGCTGCAATTCGTCAAAGCGCGTGCGCGAGCGGCGAGCCCAGCGCGCCGTCAGTTCAAGCGAGGTGCGCGCGATTTCATGAGAAGCCTGCCCCGGCGGGCACTCGTCGAAAGCCATGACGATGTCCGAGCCGAGCGCGGCCTGCACCTCCATCGAGACCTCGGGCGAGAGGAAGCAGAGGCGCCCGTCCGTGTGCGCGCGGAACTCGACGCCCGCCTCCGACAAACGCCGCATGTGGCTCAGGCTGAAGACCTGGAAGCCGCCAGAGTCGGTCAGCATCGCGCGCCTCCAACCGACGAAGCGGTGCAAGCCACCCAACTCCCTGATGACCTCCGGCCCCGGCCGCAGCCAGAGGTGGTACGTGTTCCCGAGGATGATGCGCGCGTCTAAATCCTCCGCCTCAAGCTCCTCGAACCGCACGCCCTTCACAGACCCGAGCGTCCCGACCGGCATGAAGACCGGCGTCTCGACCGCCCCGCGCCTCGTGCGGAGCAGGCCCGCGCGCGCCTCGCCCTCTTGAGCGAGGACTTCCCAACCGAGCGCCTCTTCAGCCACGCGGCGCTCTCCCCCGACGAATCTCTGAATGCGTCATGAGGCGATTTTATATCAAGGCGTGACGGGCGTCAGGCGCTCCTCGCCGAGGCCGAGCACGAACTTCTCCCAACGTTTTTGGAAGCCGTCCATGTCAGTCTCGTTAAGAACTTTCTTCAAAGTGTCGAAGCCGGTGGGGTCGGCGGCGCGGTTATTAAAGAACTCGCGGTAGAAGCGCGTGAGGAGGCCACGCTCTTGCAGGTAATAGCAGAGGTAGCGCGCCTGCGCGTAGTGCGTGCCCTGCGGGTCGTCGTCGTAGAAGGCGCGGCCGTCGAGCGCGAGGAGTTTTTGAAAAGAAGTCAGACCGCCGCGGCGGATGGCTCGCTGGAGGCCGGGCAGGCGCCAGTTGGTGTAGCCGACGATGTGGCCGTCTTGCTCGCCGCTCTGCTCGTAGAGCGAGCCCAGGCCCTCGTTGAGCCAGGGCGGGCAGTCGGGGAAGTTGGCCTCGACGAAGGGGTGGACGATCTCGTGGACGAGCGTGCCGCCGCCGGTCTCGATGTTCATGACGAGCGACTTGTGCGCGGGCGAGTAGTAGCCGTAGGGCGTCGTCGGCCTGCCGCCGAAGAGGTTCGTCGCGTGCAGGTTGTAAGAGGCCGAGTCCTTAAATAACCAGATGTCGAGAATCTCCTTCGGGTCTTTCGCGAAGAAGTCCCGCTTGAGCAGCGTGACGGCCCAGCGCACCGTCTCGCGCGCGTTCTCCTCGACCGCCGCGCGCCCGCCGTCGCCGACGACGACGAACGGCTTCTCAATCACTATCTCGAACTCCCTCGAAGGCAGCCTCTTCTTAAGCCGCTCGACGTGGCGCGCGTAGTCGGCATCTGTGAAGGCGGCGGGCGCCGGCGTGTTGGTGTTAACCGATGCGCGGACGTTCGCGTTCGCGCCGCGCGCGGCCTGAGCGGCGTCGCCCGAAGCCTGCGCGCAGCCCGCGGAGAGCGCGAGCGGCACGAAGAGAACGGCGGTCAGCATCCTTCTCATGCTTCGACCCCCGACAGCTCGTCGAGCCGGATGACGGGCAGGCGCACGGTGAAGCGCGAGCCGCGCCCCTGCTCGCTCTCGGCCTCGATCTGTCCGCCGTGCGCCTCGATCAGCTCTTTGACGAGCGAGAGCCCTATCCCGAGGCCGCCGTGGCGGCGCGTGGCGGTCGCGTCGGCCTGCCGGAAGCGCTCCCAGATGTGCGGCATGAAGTCGGCCGGGATGCCCTCGCCCGTGTCCTCGACTTCGACCTCGATCCAGCGCGGCCGCGCGCCGTCCTCGCCCGTGGACGCGTCCTGCGAGAGGCGCGTGCGGACGCAGACTTCGCCGCCCTTCGGCGTGAACTTGATCGAGTTCGAGAGCAGGTTCCAGAGAATCTGCTGGACGCGCTGCGCGTCGGCGATGGTCGGCGGCAGCCCCGGCGCAAGCTCAAGCCGCAGTTCGAGCTTGTGCGCGCGCGCGTCCTGGCGCACGGTGCGCTCGGCCCCGCGCACCAGCTCGTTGACGTCGAGCAGGTCGCGGTGCAGGCGCAGCACGCCGCGCTGGATGCGCGAGAGGTCGAGCAGCTCGTTGATGAGCTGCGTCAGAGACATGGCCGAGGTACTGATGGCGCGGATGCCGTCGGCGAGGTCGCCGTCGCCGCGCATCAACTCCGGCCTCTCCGAAAGCATCTCGACCCAGCCGTTAATCGCCGTCAGGGGTGTGCGCAATTCGTGGCTTAAGGTGGCGAGGAACTGATCCTTCAGGCGGTTGGCCTCGCGCAGCTCGCCGATGAGGCGGGCGTTCTCGAGCGTCGCGCCGACGTGTGTGGCGACGGCGACGAGGAGGTCAACGTCGTCCTCGCTCCACTCGCGGCGGGCGCGGGTCTGGTGCCCGCTGATCGAGCCGATGACGCGCCCCAGGTGCATGACGGGGACGACGACCAGACTCTTCACGCGCGTCCTTTCGAGCAGCTCCCTGTTGCCCGCGGCGAGCGGGTGCGCGTGCACGTCCGGGACGACCTGCGGGCGGCGCGTGGTGCGCAAGGCGTAACGCACCGGCGAGCGCTCGCGCAACTCGGGCCAGTCGGTGACGGGCTCGACGCCCTCGGCGCACCACTCGCCGTAGAAGTCTTTGTGCTTGTCGTCAGCGAAGAGGACGGCGACGCAGCGGTCTAAGTCCAGGACTTCGCCGACGCGCTCGATGACTTCGCGCACCTTCTCGTGCGGCTCTGTGCCGCGCTGGAGCGAGAGGAGCAGGCGGTTGACGACGGCCTCGCGCTCGGCCTGCGCCTGGATGGTGGCGAAGAGGCGCGCGTTGACGACCGTCTCGGCCGCCTGCGTGGCGAGTATCTCTAACAATCTTAATTCGCGTTCCGAGAAGCCGCCCGCGCGGTTGGCGACGTAGATGAAGCCGATCAGCTCGCGCTTGATTTTCAAAGGCACGCTCAGCACGGAGCGCACGCCCCAGCGCTCGGCGAAGGCGCGGTTGAGGCGTTCGTCGGCGGTCGGGTCGTTGGAGACGAACGCCTCGCCGGTCTGGTAGAGCGGCGCGTCGCGGTTCTCGCGTTCGAGCTTGAAGTGGAACTCTTCGACGAGGCCCGCGGGCGTGTTGCAGCCCGGCGCCTCGGCGCGGACGAGGTTGGTGCGGCGGTCGTAGGTGGCGATGAGCCCCATCTCCGCCCCCGCGAGCTTGCAGATGGCGCCGGCCAGCCGCTCGGAGATGACGCCGATGTCGGCGAGCGTCGAGAAGGTGCGCGTGATCTCGTAGAGGCCGCGCAGCTCGCGCTCGCGCTCCCAGCTCTCTTCGAGGAGCTGCGTCTTTTCGATGGAGATGGCGAGCGGCACGGCGAGTCTTTCCAACGCCAGGAGGTGTCGGCGCTGGTAGGCCGCGCCCGCGCGGCTCGTCAAATTCAGGCTCCCGACCGCGCGCCGCATCGAGAAGAGCGGCACGCAGACGGCCGAACGGAATCCCTCGCGCCGCAGGTCTGCGTAGGCGTTGAAGCGCGTCTCCTCGCTCAGCTCGGGGATGGAGACCGTGCGCCGCTCGGTCAAAGCAAGCTCGGTCACCGAACCCTTCAGAGGGCCGCGGTCGCCGACCGCCAGCGAGCCCGCGCGCTCGCCCGTCAGCGCGTAGACGCGCAGCGTCTCGCCGTCCTCTTCACATAGAGCTATCGACGCGCGGTCGAAGGGGACGAGCGTGCCGATCTGCACGGTCGCCAGCTCGAAGACCTCCTCGACGGTGCGGCCGGTGTTGACGGCGGCGACGATGCGGTTGACGGCCTCCAACTGCTCGTTCGCCTCGCCGAGGTACTCGACGAGCGCGCGCAGCCGCTCAAGCTCGCGCTCGGGCGCGCCGCCTTCGGCCGTTTGTTCGCTGTCGTCAGACATCTTCAGACACGGGCGCGTCAGCCCTTCTTCTTGTGGCGTTCGATGATGCGGAGCGGGGTGGCGAAGAAGTCGAACTCCTCGCGCAGGCGGTTTTGCAGGAAGCGCTCGAAAGAGAAATGCAAGCCCGGCCTTCCGCCCGCGGTGAAGACGACGAAGGCGGGCGGGCGCGTGCCGACCTGGGTTAGATATTGCACGTGGAGGCGCGACTGGCCGCCCTTGACCGGCGCGGGCGTCGTCGGCGCGCGGCCCGAGGTGATGACGCGCTCGTAGAAACTGTTGAGCTGCGAGGTCGGGACGCGCCGGTTGCGCGCCTCGTTCGCGCGCAGGGCGAGCGGCAGCAGACGTTCGACCCTCTGACCTTTCAAGGCCGAGATGGTGACGACCGGCGCCCATTCGAGGAACTTCATCTTGAAGCGCAGGTCGCGCTCGAACGCGGCGGGCGTGCCGGTCTCTTTGTCCGGGACGGCGTCCCACTTGTTGACGGCGAGGATGATCGAGCAGCCCGCGTCGAGCGCGTAGCCCGCGATGTTCGCGTCGAGCGCCGTCACGCCCTCGACGGCGTCGATGACGACGACCGCCACGTCCGCGCGTTCGAGGCTCCTGCGCGCCATCACGACCGAAAGCTTCTCCGCCATCTCCTCGGTCTTGCCCTTGCGGCGGATGCCCGCGGTGTCGATGAGGCGGAACGTGTGGCCTTCGGACTCCAACACCGTATCGACGGCATCGCGCGTCGTCCCCGCGACGGGCGAGACGATGACGCGCTCCTCGCCGATGAGCTTATTTAAGAGCGAAGACTTCCCGACGTTCGGCCGTCCGACGATGGCGAGACGCACTTCGCGCGCCCGTTCCTCATCATTTTCGTCCGACGCTTCACGGGCCGGAAATCTCTCCACGACCGCGTCGAGCAGCTCGGCCACGCCGTCGCCGTTCTCGGCCGAGACGGGCAGCACGTCCTCGAAGCCGAAGCGGTGGAACTCGCCCGCGAGCGCTTCGAGCTTGGCGGCGTCAACCTTGTTGGCGACGACGAGCACGCGCTTCCCCGTCGAGCGCAGCAGCCGCGCCAGCTCTTCGTCCAGCGGCGTCGCGCCCGCGCGCGCGTCCACGACCCAGAGGAGCGCGACCGCCTCGGTGATGGCGAACTCGGCCTGCCGGAAAATGCTCGCGGGGATGAGTTCCTCGTCGTCGGGCACGATGCCGCCCGTGTCCACGAGCGAGAAGCGGCGGTTCGTCCACTCCGACTCGCCGTAGATGCGATCGCGCGTGATGCCCGGCTCGTCGCCGACGATGGAGCGGCGCTCGCCGACCAGCCGGTTGAAGAGCGTGGACTTCCCCACGTTCGGCCGCCCGACAATCGCCACCAGCGGCAGCGCCGCGCCCCGGTTGACTTCTGTGCCCTGCTCGCTCGACATCTCGGTTTCGAAGTTTAACGTGCGGCCGTATGCGCCGCAAGGAACTCTTCTCTGCAAAGATAAAACCTTGCGCCCGAAACGCGTTAGCGCTATCCTGCGCCGCGCCGATGCTCTCGCTCCAGACACCACGAAAGCTTTTCGAGAAGGCGCGCGCGCGCCTCGTCTCGAAGCCCCCGGCGGTCGCGCCGCACCTCGACCTCGGGCGCCGCGGCGAGCGCCTGGCCGCCGAACATTTGCGCGCGCGCGGCTTCGAGCTGGTGGCGTCGAACTTCAAGCTCAACGTCGGCCGCAACCGCCGCGGCGCGGTCGTGCAGGCCGAGATCGACCTCGTCGCCTACGAAGGCCCCTTGCTCTGCTTCGTCGAAGTCAAGACCCGCGCCTCCGACTGGTTCGCCGCGCCCGAGGCCAACGTCGACCTGCGCAAGCAGCGCCAGGTCACGCGCGCCGCGCGCGCCTACCGCCGCCTCCTCGGTTTGCAAAACGCGCCCCACCGCTACGACGTGGTCACAGTCATCCTCCCCCCGCCCGACGCCGAAGGCCGCGCGCCCGCGCCCCGCGTCGAACTGCTCCGCAACTTCTGGACGGAAGAGAAATTCCGCAAGCGGCGTTGGGGAGAGAGTAGGCAGTAGGCAGATGGCAGTAGGCAGTTAGGACAAATCCTCTTCAACTGCCTACTGCCATCTGCCTACTGCCTACTTCTGTTCATGTGCTATGCTTCGCGCCTCCCCGGCACGACCTTTCACGTCCGTAGTCCGTCAAAAAGATGAGCATCAGAAGAATCTTTCTCCCTCTCGCGCTGCTCCCCGTCGTGGGCCTCGCGGTCTGGTCTGTGCTCGCGCACGAGGGCGAGCACCACAGCCCGGGCGGGAACGGCCAGCCGAACGACGAGCCGCTCGCGGCGATGTCGAACGTGCCGTGCGTGAACGGCTTCGCCGGCACCTTCCCCTGCAACAAGGTTGACCTCGCGGCCTTCCTCCCCCTCGCCGACATCGACGGGACGAACGCGGCGGGCGTCACCGCCAACGACATCTGGGGCTGGACAGACCCTCTGACGGATAAGGAGTACGCGCTCGTCGGCCTCTCGAACGGCGTTGCCTTCGTGGACGTGACGAACCCGACCGCGCCCGTCTACCTCGGCAACCTCCCGACGCACGCCGACGACCCGAACCTCCGCCTCTGGCGCGCCGTCAAGGTCTACCGTAACCACCTCTACGTCGTCAGCGAGATCACCAACCACGGCATGCAGGTCTTCGACCTGACGCAGCTCCGCAACGTCACGTCGCCGCCCGTCGTCTTCGGCGAGACCGCGCACTACGACAACGTCAGCCGCGCGCACACCATCGCCATCGACGAGGAGACCGGCTACGCCTACCTCGCCGGGAGCCGCCCCGCCGCCGGCCGCACGCCCGGCGTGGACACTTGCAGCGACGCCGTGACGAACTCCACGGGCAAGCTCGTCGGCCGCGGCCTCCACGTCGTGGACATACGCAACCCCGCGGCGCCCAAATTCGCCGGCTGCGTGGACGACGACGGCTACGTGCACGAGACCGAGTGCGTCATCTACCGCGGCCCGGACGCGCAGTACCAGGGCCGTGAAATCTGCTTCAACGCCAACGAGGACACGCTGACCATCGTTGACGTGACGGACAAGGCCGCGCCGCATCAACTCTCGCGCACGACCTACGCCGGGCGCGGCTACACGCACCAGGGGTGGCTGACGGGCGACCACGCGCGCTTTCTTTTAGACGACGAGCTGGACGAGCAGAATTTTTCGCTCCCGAAGAACCGCACCTTCATCTGGGACGTGTCCGACCTCGACGCGCCCTTCGTGCAGGGCGTCTTCCAGGGCTCGACCCAGTCCATCGACCACAACCAGTACGTCCGCGGCACACAAGCCTTCCAGTCGAACTACCGCAGCGGACTGCGCGTCGTGGACGTGCGCAACGCTTCCTCGGCGAGCTTGAACGAGGTCGGCTTCTTCGACGTGTACCCGTTGGACGACCAGGCGCTCTTCAACGGCACCTGGAGCAACTACCCCTTCTTCGCGAGCGGCACCGTGGTCGTGAGCGGCATCGAGCAGGGCCTCTTCGTCCTGCGCCCGCAGACGGGGATGCCCGTGCGCATTGACTACGAGCCCTTCTTCGTCCGCCAGCAGTACCGAGACTTCCTCGGCCGCGACCCGGACGAACCCGGCCAGGCATTCTGGACGCAGGAGATCGAGAAGTGCATGGGCGACGCCGTCTGCCGCGAGGTGAAGCGGATCAACGTGAGCGCCGCCTTCTTCCTCTCGATTGAATTCCAGGAGACGGGCTACCTCGTCTACCGCATGCAGAGGGCTTCGTTCGGCACGCGGCCGACCTTCGCCGGCTTCACGCAGGACGCGCGGCAGGTCGGGCAGAACGTCGTCGTGGGCCGGAACGGCTGGGAGCAGCAGTTGGCCGCCAACAAGGCCGCCTTCGCCGAAGCCTGGGTGCAGCGCCCCGCCTTCCTCGCAGACTTCCCCGCCGGGATGGCGGCACAGGATTACGTCTCGAAGCTCTTCCAGCGCGCGGGCGTCAACCCCACGGCCGCGGAGACGCAGGCGGCGGTCGCGGCCTACGGCGACGGCAGCACGCAGGGGCGCGCGCTCGCCCTGCGCTCGGTCGCCGAGGGCGCGACCGTCACGCAGGCGCACAAGAGCCCCGCCTTCGTCCTCATGGAATACTTCGGCTACCTCCGCCGCGACCCCGACGAGGAGGGCTACAACTTCTGGCTCAGGAAGCTCGACGACTTCAACGGCAACTACGTCGAGGCCGAGATGGTCAAGGCTTTCATCACGTCGCTTGAGTACCGGCAGAGGTTCGGGCAGTAACTCAGGCGGGCCGCTTGACAAAGGCGTTCGAATCAGTAGAATTTCAGACGCTCACGCGGGAGTAACTCAGCGGTAGAGTGCGACCTTGCCAAGGTCGAAGTCGCGGGTTCAAATCCCGTCTCCCGCTTCGAAACGGTGAAGTCGGAACGCTGAACGCGGAACTAGGACAGACACAGTTCATCGTTCAGCCTTCCGACTTCGTCGTTTATACGGCGGCGTAGCCAAGTGGTAAGGCAGAGGTCTGCAAAACCTTTATTCGTCGGTTCGATTCCGACCGCCGCCTTCAACAGAATCAATAACTTAGGGCGTCCGCAACGGACGCCCTTTGTCATTTGGTCTGCCAATAGTCTACCAAAATCATAAGCCGTCATTTACTGTCTCTTGTATCAACGCACCTTCCTGATAGATTTCATCATGAGCAAAGTTGTATTAGAGTGCGTTCATTCCAGGAGCGGGGCGCTGAATCAGTTCGCCATCCTGTTCGACGGTAGAGTGCCGATGGGCGGCCTCAGTTCAAACTCACTTACACAGAATGCTTAGAACCTCCTAGGATTTTACTACCGCCTTACGCAACTGCTCCTCGCCCTTCACGTCGTGGTAACCGAGATCTTCAGCGCTCACCTCCAGTTTTTCGCCCGTCAGCTCTAGAAGCTCCTTCACGGTGAAGCTGGCCGCGTCGCTGGCCCCGAGCACGTTCATGTCCTCTTCATGCTCGTAATCTTCGAAAATGTCTTCGAGCTTAAATAATTTCGGTCGCATGCGCCTCACGCTCCATCACTCAGGCCGCGGCCACTTCCGGGGAAGGGGCATACGGCAGGGCGGCTGGCAGGGCTTCCTTTATCACGGATAGTCATCACCCTCGTGAACTCTTCGCCGCCTTAGAGGCGGATGCGCACTTCGCGCATCCACATTTCACGCCTTGCGCCGCGAGGTATTTTTTAACGAACGCTTCTCCGTAGTCGAACATGATCTCTTCCCCGGCCCGGATGGCCCTCTTCGACCAAATCCAGATCCGCTTACCGTCGGCATAGGCAACGGCGTTCGGCCGGCATGAGTGGTTGAGGTAACGGGCGAGGTTGGTCCGCGCAGAGCCGTCGATATAGCAATCCTCGTTGATCTCAAAGAGGTATTTACCGCCTTTGACCTCCGCCTCTGCGCCGTTGATGAGCTTGCCGACGAATTCGATAATTCGTCTCCCGGCCGGGATCGGCCGTAAGGTAAAAAGGCCCAGCCCCGTGACGGAGCGCTTGACGGCTAATGTGCTATGACGCTTCGGCATTAAGCCCCACGCTCGTCAGACGAACGCGGCAGGGCGCGCGCGCGTACAGCGAGCCGCCGCCGGCCGGTTCCGCCGGCAGTGATAGTTCACGCGGCAACGGCTGTCCGGTTCAAGCCCGCCGGGCGGCCTCGAAGAATTCGGCGAACAGCGGGTGACGAATCAAACTGCCCTTGACCGGACTGTTGCCGGCGTGCCAGTTCGCCACGGCTTCTTTCATCTGGGCTAGCCCCCAATGCTCTTTCGCCGCCTTCGCCCCCCGCCTTACCTCCCCGATCCTCCGCAGCACCGCCCGGTTGACCTTGGCAAGCAGCTCCTTCGGTACGATGTCGAGCGTGTCGTAAATGATCCACCGCTCAAGTGACCTGAGGTAGCTGGGCAGGGCGACGTGGAAACTGCCGACGCCGAGGTAGTGTTCCAGCGTGATCACCTTGTGCGCCAGGTTCCCCGGTAAAAAGAGGGTCTGCCCAGGCCCGACGGTGAACCAACCGGAACTCGGCAGCGTGAGGAATGTTTCGAGGTCGAACGTGGCCTGCTCACAAACCGGGTCGCGGTCTACGTCCTGGAACCCCGCGGCCCTCCCCTCGAGCCTGTCCCACGCCAGCCAGAGCTTTCTGCCGAGGAAGCAGTGGTTGGTGCCGTCGCAGTCGTCGGCGTGGATGTCCGTTAAGTTCCCCTCGGAGCTGATCACGAGGGTCATCATCTCGATGGTCTGCCTGAAGACACCGCCGGACTCCGGGTCGTTGCACAGGACGTTAAAATCGCTGAGCGCCGTCGTGTCTATCAGGTCGTCGAACTTCGTCTCGCGGAAATGGAGGTCGGTGACGCTCAGGATTGAGCGGCCGCCCTCCCACCGCCGAATCACTTCGGGGATTCTCATGCGGCAGCGCTGGCGTGAGCGGCCTTTCTGAATGCGCGCGGTACGTGACTTAGGGAAGCCGGACCTGATTCCCTCGGCGAGCACCTCCCGGAGGTCTCCCCCGTCGCCGCCCCTGACAGGGACTCGGAGGTTTTCGAACAAACAGACCTGGCCGCGCGACATCTGAGCAAACATCAGCGGACGTGAGTACGGAGTCGGCTTGACACGTTTCCTCTTCAAGAGCGGGAGGTCCCGCTCGTGTACTCTCAAGGTTCTGTCTATGGACGCGGCCTTTTCCCACAACGTGATCAACTCGGCAGACATAAAATCCTCCTTCTTTGCCAAGCCAGTTACGACCGTTGATTTAAGGCAGCCGGCTGCGCACACCCGCCGCAGGTCTACTTAGTGCCGTGCGTGCACTGCGGGGTGTGGCCGGTGTAGGTAGCGGCCGCTCGACAGATACGCGCGACGCCGTATGCAGCGGGTGGGGCAAGGGTCGGCCAGCGCCAGCAGCAGCGAGGCGGGCGCCTGCACCACCAAAGGGCACATGAGACGTTGGATCGATTTCGAGTTTCTTAACCTCGAAGTGCCGCGGCCTCAGGCAGTAGACGCGTCGCGCTCCTGCTTCGGCATCAATACGCCGCCGGACTGCTGCTGCGATGTTAGACCCGCTCGTGCCTACAAAGGGTCACGCGAGCCGCGTTGCACTGCAACCTTGAGCGCCTGCGACTTGCGCAGCAGTCCGCGCTCGTAGAGCCGCATCATCTCATCCAGTTCGTGCCAGCCATCCGCGTCGAGCGCCCCCTTCCGATTCCGCTCAAGCAGCTCGCTCAGGCGCGCGTCCTGCTCGCCGGTGAGGCCGAGTTCGGCGAGGGCCAACACCTCTTCGTCCGAGAGCCCTTCGACTGGTCTTTCCACCGTCACAGACTCCAGCCGCGCGGCTAGCACGTCTTCGACGCTGCGGTGGGTTTGCGCCGCCACCTGCCCCGCCGCGTGCGGGGTCGTTGTTGACGTAGGAGTAGCGGTTGAACGTCTGCGGGTTCGCCAACTCCATGCTCCCGCCGGAGGGGTCGGGCGCCGTCCACCGCGCCGACGCCGAGTCGAACTCCCGCCACAGCGTGTGGCCCATCCCCGTCGCATCGTCCCGCTCCATCCCCGCGTACTTCTGCCTCGCACTCCCGACCTGCCCGTAACCCGCCACGCCCGCCCGCGGCCCGGCCGTCCCCGGCACCTCCTCGCCGAAGGGGAGGTAGTCCTGCCGCGCCGCGACGAGCTGGCCGCCCACGGGCGCGCCGTACATCGTGACGCGGGTCGAGCCCTGCTGGTCGGCCATCACGTACTGCGTGCCATTTGTAGACACACTCCCGCCGTACTCCGCCACCAGCGCCCCCGACAGGTCGTAGACCATGACGCTCGTGAGGGCGCCGGCCGCCTTCAGCGCGACCCTCTGCCCCAGCCCGTCGTAGACGCTCTGCACCACGTTCGTGTCGGTCAGGCTCGACGACTGCTTCTGCCGGTTGTTGGCGTCGTACTGCAACTTCAGCATCCGGAACCGCTCGTCCCGCGTGACGTTGCCGGCGTCATCGTAGGTCAGCCCCGACGTCAGGCGGTTGGTGAGGGCGTCGTAGGCGTTGCCCTCGACCCAGCTCTGCGCCACCTGGTTGTTCAGGTTGCTCGACTGCTTCTGGAAGCGGTTGCCGTAAGCGTCGTAGTCGTAGTTCAGCAGGTAGGTGCGGTTCTGTAGATTGTCCCCGTAGTATTCGCCCGCCGACGAGAGCCGGCCGAGGCTGTCGTACTGAAGGCGCTGCTGCCACTGCCGCTGCGTGCCGATGACGGACTCGACACTGCCTAGCTGCCCGTTGTTCTTCGTCTCGTCAACCGCCCCCGTCGTCATGTTCACCTGGCCGTACCTGTAATCGTAGCGCTGGAGGGTCGTCGCCCCCTGCGCGAGCGTGATGCTTGAGAGCTGGAGCCGGGTGGGGCTGTAGCCCATCGTGAGGGTGGTGCCGTTGCCCAGCGCGACCGACTCCAGCCCCCCGAACGGCTTGTAGGTCATCCCGCCCGCGTAAACCGTCGCGCCGCTGCTCACACTCTGGAGCCGCGCCGCCGCGTCGTATGCGTACGAGACGACCCTCCCGGACGGATACGTCTCGGAGGTGAGGGCGCCGCCCGGATTGTACGAGTAGGAGAGGCTGTAAGTGTTGGTGTCTACCACCTGCTGCTGCCTCACCGTCCGGCCCACGCGGTCGTAGTCGTAGAGCTGCGAGGTCTGCGGCGCCGCCGTCGTGGGAGCGGTCGTCACCTCCGTGAGCCGGCCCACGTTAAAGTAGTTCGTGCGCGCCTGGTCGTAACTGCTCGTCACGGTGGGCGTGCCGTCCGAGTAGGTCACGCGGGTCGAGCGGCCGAGCTGGTCGTAGTAAAGATGCGTGACGACGTGGCGCGCGTCCTCGGCCGTGGTGAGCAGCCCCTTGTAGCTGACGCCCTCCAGCGTCTCGTCGTAGGTGAGGCGGCGTGACCAGGCGGTGTTGCCCGTCAGCGGGTCGGCCGCCGTCGTGGTCGTGCCCGCCTGCTCGGCCTGCCGTTCGTAGGTCAGGCGCGAGAGCGAGTCGTACTTGAAGTAGCGGTGCTGGACGTAGCTGTCGGCGTTCTCCGGGCTCGCGCCCTGTTGGGCGAGCCCCTGGCTGATGCGGACGACGTTCCCCAGCGCGTCGTACTCGTAGAAGCTCGGTTGCAAGGGGGAGTTCACGTTACCGAGGTCGAGATTACCGCCCCCGTCCGGCTCGTCCACGCGGACGGTGCGGCCGAGGGCGTCCACCTTCTGCCGCCTCTTTTTGCCCGCCTGATCCGTCACCGTCGTGTAGACGCCCGCGTACTCGGTCACCGCGGTCGTGTTGTCCGGCAGCGTCACCTGACGGACGCGCCCCAGGGCGTCGTACTCGGTCGTCGTCCAGACAGGGGTCTCCCCCAGCGTCGGCCGGTAAGGGTTCGACGCCCGCGACGCCCCGCCCGGCAAGTCATACTCCGTCAACGTCTCGATGTACTGCGTCGTGGTCTCGTACCGCCGCGTCTTCACGACGCGACCCAGCCCGTCGTAGAAGGTCGTCGTCTTGAGCTTGTTGTCGCCGTAGGCGCTCAGGTCGCTCGTCGTCGTGACCTTGCGGTTCGTGTCGTCGTAAGCGTAGGTCGTCTGGCCGTGCAGCTCGGGCTGGGCTGGTGGATAGTTGGCCGCCTGTTCCACCTGCGCCAGGCGGTCGAGCCGGTCGTTGTTCAGCCCGTAGCTCAACTTCGTCACCGTGCCGTTGGCGTCCTCCGTGTTGACCGCCTGCCCGGTGTAGTAATCATACTGCGTATGAGCAGCGTGGCCGAGGGCGTTCGTCACCCTGGTCGGGAAGGCGTACGTATGGATGGCCCCGGACGGCGGGGACAGTTCGGGCGGGGCCGTGTTCGACTGCGCCTCGGCGTCCGGCGAGCCGAAGCGGTCGGAGAAATCGAACTCCGTCGCGTTACCGCGCGCGTCAAAACTCTTAACCACGTTCCCCGCGATGTCGTACTTGGCAGAGGTGGTAATCTCCCCCGTCTGGCTTTGCGCGTCTGTATAGCGCGTGACTTTCGTGACGTTGCCGCGCGCCGTGTAGGCCGCCCCGTAGGCGGCGTCGTGTCCCACTATGTCCGGGCAATCCTGGAGCGGGTTGGCGGAATAATCGTCGTACTCATATTTAGTAAAGGCTACCTTCGCGTTCCCGTTAACGTCCGAGGAGACCCACGACTCCTTGGGCAGCAGGAGGATGTAGGGCTGGGTGTAGGAGAGGTATTCGCTATGAGAACGACTTAAAAATGGGCCGGGGACTCCCTGGCCGTAGCCGTACTGCAAAGTGTCCGTGAGGACGTTGAAGGGGGCGTTCGCCCACTCCCCCTGGTTATACAGGTATTCGGTTCTGGCGATCAGGTTCGGGGAGACATCGGCCAGGGTCGTCTGCCTACTCGCCACCCTCGCGTCAATGTTAATGTCCAGGCTCGGAAAGTTGGGGACAGTCCAGGTCACGTGGCGCGGCGAAACCCACTCGGTCTCCTCCTTCCGGAGGAGCGTCGCCCCGTCACCGCCCGCATAGAACTCCGTCAAATACTCTTTTCCCTTAGTCGCGTCGATCTCATCGGCGGCGGCATCCGGCCAACTCGGGTTCGAGGGCGGGACGGGCGGCACGGGGTTGCCGTGGAAATAGTGTTTGCTCCGCGACAGACGGTTGCCGAAGCCGTCGTAGGTGTCCACCTGGGTCATCCCGTTCGGGGTGCTGAAAGTCATCTTCGAAGACAGGTTTACCCCGTCGGCCTTCACCCGCCGCTCGGTGACGTAGCGGAAAGGGAAGGCGTTCGGCGGCAGGCAGTTCTGCTGCTGCGTCTGCTGCGGGATGTCGCCGCCCCACGTGTACTCGTAGGCCCCGCCCGTCGGCAACTCGACCCGCTCTAATTCGAGGTTATCGTTATACGCAAAGTTGTAGGACTTGCCGTCGGGCAGCCACACGTTTACAGCGCCGACATCGATGACTCGGTCTTGGCCGTTAAAGCCCTTGTAGGTGATCTTCGTGACGTTACCGTGCTGAGGATCCTGCTGGTTGATGGCGATGGTGACCGTCCTCCCCAGAGGGTCGGTGATTCGGTTAACGCCATAAATGCTCTCGGTGAGCCAGCCGGAGTAAAACGTGATGCGATTACCGTTCTTGTCTTCGAGCCACTTTGTCTTGTCCGGCTCCAACCGGTAGCGCGTGCCGTTCGGGAAGAGGAACGTCCAGCCGTTAGGCAGGGGCGGGCCGTTCGGCGACGCCCGCATCGTTAAGTTGCCGTTATAATAGACGTCGTAATCGGCGACGAGTTTTATCTCACTCCCGTCCCAGGTGACGAACTCCTTTCCCAGGTTCGTCGAGGCCCCGTACCCGGGGCAGGCCGGCAACTGAACCGGTCCGCCCGAATTGACCACGGGGTGGAACTTATATCTCGTGCCATCCGCCAACGCCAGGTTGAAGGCGACGACCGCCTTGGTAGGTAAGTAACCGGTGGGGTTGCAGGTAGTGCCGGGGTCGGCTGCCTCCACGTAATCAGAAGTCGTGGTCGCGTCTTCCAACTCGCCGAAACTCGGGCTGATGTACATCCCGCCGACGGGGGAGTTGCCCCAGACCGGACATGACCCATTGTAATGAAGGATCTGTTGCCACCTCGTTTCGACAATCAAGGGCATCGTAAAACTAACATCCCCCCTGCCGCCGACCTTCAACAGGGGCAGCCTGAAGTTCAGGTTCCCGTTGAAGAGGTTGACGTTGTCGAACCCGCCCAGGTCGTAACTGCCGGCTGGCCTTCCGCCCTGCGTGGTCGAAGAGGGCGGGTCGGCATAAATTATCGCCCGCGAGGAGACGAGCATGAGGAGCGCGATTAGCACTTGGGAAAATCGGTTTTGTCGGCCTCTTCCAAGTTTCATAAAATAGTCGGACATTTAGTCCGCCTCCCGTTCGACCTTATGAACTAACTCGCTCCCTCTGTGTGAGGCTTTATCAATCAATTAACCATTTCCAATGGCTCCAGCGCCTTGCCTTAGACTTGCGGGCGCGCGGCCACTCACTGCGGGGTGACCTCCAGGCGGCACGTCCACTCCGGGTGCGCCACCTCCGACAGCGTGTAGGCCCCGGCCGCCAGCTCCACCGGCGCCGTCCAGTCCCGCACCTTCTCCGTCAGCTTCACCTCCGTCACCTTCTCCCCCGCCGAGTTGCTCAGCCGCAGCACCGCCTCCCGCAGCCCGCTCTGGTTCCGCACCCGCAGGTTGAAGTGGCCCGCCGCGCGGCTCAGTTGGTTGGGGCTGAAGCCCGTCGCCGTCAGCGTCGTTATCAGCGGATCGGCCTGCGCCTGTGCGGCCGGGGCCGCCGGCGCGTTCATGCCACCGCCCCCCGCCGAGGCGCGGCACGCCCACCCCACCGTCACCGACGCCGCGGTCGCCGACGCCGCCAGCACGAGTAACAGGGCGCGCGCGCGCCTCACACTCCGCCCTCCCTCCACGGCGCCGCGCCCGCACTCCGCCGCCTGCAACGCTTCCGTCCCCTTCGTCATCTCCGCCTCCTCCCACGCCGGCCCCGCCGGCAGATACAAGTGACCCCGGCGGCCGTCACGCCGCGGCCGTGAATCCCCGGGCCGCTCCGTCATTCCCCTCCGCCGCCCCCACCCCCGCCCTTGCAGGGGTGCACCAGGTTGAGCGTGAAGACCTGGCAGGAGCTGCTCCCGTCCATCTGTGCCGTCAGCGTGTAACTCCCGCCGTAGAAGACCTGGGGGACGACGCCGACCATCCCCGAAGCCCCGAACGTCCCCAGCGGCGACCCGTCCATATCGTCCGTGATCGTGACGCTCGCCGCTCCCGGCACCCCCCAGCTCAGCGTCACGTCGCCGCCGCAGTTACCCGTCGGCGGGCTCGACGTGAAGTACGCCCCCGGCGCGCACTCCGCGGGCACCACCTCCACCGTCACCTGCTTCTGAAAGGCGGCGCACCCCTGCGCGCCCGCGACGTTCAGGGTGTAGGTGGTCGTCTGCGCGGGCGACACCGTGACGGCCCCGCCGGTCGAGGAGCCGGAGAAGACGGAAGGGTTGCACGAGTCGTCGTTCGGCGGGCACGCGCCCTCGGCGACGATGTTGATGGCGGTCGCGTTGGGGGCCGACCAGATGAGGAGCGCGCTGCCGCCCTGCTGGATGGTGATGGTGTCGTTGGGCGGCGGCGGATCCATCGTCGTACCGTCGCCGACCTTGAAGGAAGACCCGGCCGCCGTCGGGCAGCCCTGGACGGCGACGCTCGTCTGCATGGTGAGCGCCGGGCAGACCGCCGCCCCCGTCGCCGTCAGCGTGTAGGTGGTCGTCGCCGCGGGCGAGACGCTCGTGCTGCCCGTCGCGCCGAACGTCCCCGCCACCCCGCCGATGGTGACGGCGGTCGCGTTAGGCACGCTCCAGCTCAGCGTCGAAGGCGTCCCCGGCGCGACGGGCGAGGGCGTCCTCGTGAAGGAGGAGCCGACGGCCTTCGGGCAGGCATAGACGTTGATGCTCACGCTCGCCGACGCCGGGTTGAAGTCCGCGCCGTCGGCCGGCGTGAAGCTCATCGAGAGCGTCTGGTTGAGTCCTGCGTTTAGTACCGTCCCGGCCGCGGGCGTGTAGGCGAACGTGCCCGAGGTGTTCGCCGTCGCGTTGAGCTGCGTCGCGGAGAGCGCGGTGCCCTGGGCGATGTCCGCCGGGTTGTTCCAGGTGATGACCGGGGTCGCCTTCGCCACGGCCATCGTCCCGCTCACGGCCGCCGCGCTGTAGTTGGCGTGCGTGAGCGTCGCCACGACCGCGTAACTGCCCGCGGCCGTCGGCGCCGCGGCCGACCCGTTGTAGGTGACGCCCACGCCGCTCAGCCCCGAAGGGGTCGTCGTCACGGTGACCGCCTGCGGCGAGCCGTTATAGACGTGCCCCGTCAGCCCCGAGAGCGTGAGCGTCGCCGTCGCCTTCGCGACGACCAGCGTGCCCGAGGCCGAGCCCGCGTAGTTCTGGTGCGTGAGGGTGGCCGCGACGGCGTAACTGCCGGCGTTCGTCGGTGCGGTCGCAGACCCGTTGTAGGTGACCGAGACGGTGCTGAGCCCGGCCGGGCTGGTCGTGACCGTGACGGCCCTGGGCGAGCCGTTGTAAGTCTGCGACAGCCCCGACAGGGTGAGTGTCGCCGCCGCCTTCAGGATGCGGAAGTCTTTGCTGCCGGCGCTCCCGTTGTGGTTGGCGCCGCCGCCGAAGCTCGCCGACGCCGTGTAGTCGCCGGCGTTAGTGGGCGCCGTCGCGGACGGGCCGTAGACTGTTCCGTTGCGCCCGCCGTAGCTCACCGCCAGGCCCTGGCTGAGCCCGCCGACGCCCGTTACGACGGCCGTGCCGCCGTGCGGCTGCCCGTCGTAGGTCGCGTCGGCGGCCGTGACTGCCGTCGTCGAGGCCGCCTTGGCGACGGCGAAGGTGCGCGCGACGCTGGCCGCCGCGCTGTAGTTGGCGCTTCCGCCCTGCGAGGCCGTCACGGTGCAAGTGCCCGCGCCCGTGATGTGCATAGTCGAGCCCGCGACCGTGCAGTTGCCGGCCGCGGCGAAGCCGACCGCCAGCCCCGAGGACGCGCTCGCGCTCAGGGCGAAGTCGGCGTCGCCGTAAGTCCTGTCGGGCGGCTGCGCGAAGGTGATCGTCTGGGCGAGCAGCGGCGCCGGCTCCTCGGTCGCGACCAGGCGGCCGCCGGAGTAGACGTACTCCTTCGCGGGGCTCGTCGGGGAAAGGCTCTGCGGCGGGGGCGGGGCGGGCGCGGGCGCCGCGGGCGCCGCGGGCGGGCGGGCGCCGTACGGCTCGGCCTTGCGGCTCACGCCCGAGCGCCCCCACCCGGCCCACGCCAGCCCCGAGGCCGTCAGGCAGAGGGCGAGCGACACCAGCACGACCTTACCCCTGAGCGCGCGTCTCCCGCTCCCGGCTGCCGCGCGGCGCACGGCACGTCTCTTCGGCATGAGACCTCCTCCCCGGAGGGCGAAGTACCGCCGCGCGCGTCGGCCGCTGACAAAGTATTACCTGCGGGCGTGCTGAAAGGGCGGGGCACACCCCGGCGACTTGTGACGTGTGGCGGTTGAAGCCTGCCGCGGGGTGGGCTAAGATGCGGGCTGTCCGTGCGACGCATCCCTTACGCCCACAAGGCGGCAGGGGCTGTGTTGTACCGAAAGCCCCGCCGGCACCGGCAAGTGCCGGCGGGGCTTCTCTATCTCCGCGTGACGATTAAGACGGCGCGCCGTTCTGCGCCCCGCGCGTTGACGAGTGAGATGAAATCGGGGCTCGACGCCGGGGCATCTCTATAAAGTTGTTGTGAATGTTCGCGTGAGACTAGCGACTGGTTAAAGCCGTATCGGTAGCTCGCGTGAGTTAAAGGTTCGTTGGGGGAGCGAGCTGAAATCTATAGCAGCGACCCCGCGCCTGTCAATAAAATTTTATGCAAGGCTTCGGTCAGCCCCGGCTCGCCGTGGATAAAGGACTGACCGGCGCTATCGCCTCCGACGACAACGCGACGGGTCAGAACCCCGTCGGGCGCGACACGCTCGACTTCCGGGGCTACAACTTCTGGCTCTCGAAGCCGAACCAGTTCAACGGCGACTACGTCTCGGCCGAGATGGTCAAGGCTTTCCCGGAGTCGGACGAGTACCGCAAGCGCTTCGGGCCGTGAGCCTTTCCGCCGGGAAGGGGCTCAGCCTGACGCGAGCATCTCCAGCGTTCTCGTGTTGAAGGAGCGCGTCCTGCCGGGGCCGCTCGGGTTCAGCATGACGCCCGCCACGTCCAGCCGCGCCAGCGACGGGAACATGACCGCGCCTTGCAGCAGCATCTTCTGCCATTGGGCGTGGTCGCGCGCCTGCTCCGGGGTGGCAAGTGCGAGGTGCGCGTCCAAAGCCTCCTCGGAGGAGAAGAGGCCGACGAACGGGCGCCCGCGGCCGTCGCGCGCCAGGAGGTTGTGTATCTGCCCCCCGGACACGAGCACCCAGAAGCTGTAGGCGCGCAGGGCTTCGAGGTCGAGGCGGCTCCAGTCGCAGGCCGCCAGGTCGAGCGCGACCTCGTTCGCGACCTGCCGAAGCCGGGCGTGCATCTCGCGCGGGTAGTTGATCGTCTGCGGCGCGTCGGGGTCGTCCGTGGGGTCGATAGTGATGACGTCAACGTCGGCTTCGGGGAGCCAACGGAAGAGCGCGACGCCCCTGAAGGTGAGGTAGAGTTGATCCACGGTACTGCCCGTGTGCACGAACGCGGGCTGCTCGTCCCGCGCCCGCGAGTCGCCGAAGACCAGGAACACCCGCTTGTCGAAGACGAAGAAGCGCGGCCGCGGCTGTCCGTCCTCTCCGAACAGGCACGGGGCGCTCCAGCGGTAGTGCTCGCAGAGCCGCCGCATCAGCTCGCCGCCCGACATTCTCTTGTCGCGCCACGCGCGGACTGAGTCGCGCGGCGTCCCGCGCACCGCCGACTCCAAAGCGCGCGCGCACTCTCCGAGCTGCGCCTGAATCTTCGCCAACTCATCTGCCGCCGAGTCGTCCGGCGCGCGCGCGGCCGCCTCCACCGCGGCACTCAGCGCGCGCGTGATGTCAGACCCTTCGCCCCGCACGGTCGGGCAGTCGCTCGTAACGTCTGGCGATGACGCGAGGCTCGCCAACTCTTCTCGGATGACGCCGCCGCGCCCTTCCATCCGCGCGTCGCCCCGCGCCGCGGCCCACAGCGACCAGTACAGCGCCGCCGTCGCCGCCATGTGCTCCGCGGCCCCGACCCGGTTGCCGAGCGCGTAGGCCGTGCGCCACCCGCCCGCGTCCGCACGGCACGCGCCCTCGAACGCCTCGCCGACCGCGCGCGAGAAGTCAGCGAACTCCTCGGCAGACCGTGGCGGCTCCGGCAACTGTGCGCGCAGCCGCTCGCCCAGGATGCTCTCGATCTGCCAGACGCACGAGACCACTTCGGGGCCGCGCTCGGGGAGCGAGCGCAGGCCCGCCTCGACGCGCGAGGCCAACTCGCCGGCGGCGCCGGTTTGCGCGTGGAGCAGAGCCTTTAACGCTAGGAAATGGGCGCCGACGCGATGCGGCAGGTAGCCGAGCAGGAAGGCGTCCACGTCGCGAAATTCCTTTTCCGTGTCGGAACTCGTTGTCATCCGCTAACTCTCCCACGAAACGGATTGTGTCGGCCCGCCGGCGGCGAACTCATCGCGTCCCTCGGGTACGCCCACCGGCCGTCGCCCCCGAGGTAGGAGACGAGGTGGAAATTCTCGTAGCGCCTGAAGCCCGACATCCCTTCGCCGGTTCATTCGGAGCGCGCTGATTCAGACCCGGTCGGGCAGGCTCTGAGAGCCGGAAGGCGCGGCGCCGCCGGTCTTCGTCTCCCGCACGAGCTCGCGCGCCAGGCGGCGGATCAACTCCGCGACCTCCTCGCGCTTCTGCGGCGACCACTCGGGCCACAGCTCCGCCAGACGTGCGCGCCGCGCTTCGACGAGCCGGTTGAAGACGCGGCACCCTTCCTCCGTCAGTCGGCGCCCGCCCTGCCCCGCGGGGCCGGTCTCGGCGACGAGCCCTTTGCCCTTAAGCTCCGCGAGCGCCTCGCCGATGCGGCCGGGCTCTACGTGGTGGGCGCGCGCGAGGGCCGGAGGGTCGAGCGCCGGGTCTTTCTCAAGACGAACCAGCAGCCACGCCGCCGCCGGGCTCAACTCCACGCCCGCACGTTCGACTATCTTCTCGACGGAGCGCCGACGCTCGTCGCGGTTAGCGAGGACTGCCAGCCCGCGCTGCACGTGCACGAGCGGGTCGGTCTCCGCCGGCATCCCGAACGCCTGGCCCACGTCGCCGCCGATGTCCCCTTCGGTCGCGGCGGCGATGGTCTCGCGCAGGGGGCGCTCGGGCAGGAGCCACGTGAGCAGGAAGCCCAGGAGCGCCACCGCCGTCGCGACGAGGAAGACCGTGCCGAGCGAGGCCGTGAACGCCTGCGCGTACGCGGCGCGCACGCCCGCGGGGAGTTGCGCGAGTGCCTGCGGGCTCACGCCCGCGCCGAGCCCTTCGCCCCCAGAGCCCTGCGCCAGGAGTCCCGACAGGTTGTTTGCGAGCCGCGCGGCGAAGACCGCGCCCAGCGTGGCGGTGCCGAGCGAGCCGCCGACGAGGCGGAAGAGCGTCGCGCCCGAGGTGGCGACGCCGAGGTCGCGGTACTCGACCGAGTTCTGCACGGCGATGACGAGCACCTGCATCACCATCCCGAGCCCTAGGCCGAGCACGAGCATGATGAGCGACGCGGCGAGCGTGCCCGTCTCCGTCGTCATGCGCGAGAGGAGGAAGAGCCCGAGCGTCGTGCAGGCGGTGCCGGCGAGCGGGAAGACTTTATACCGCCCCGTGCGGCTGATGACCTGCCCCGAGAGGATCGAGGTGACGAGCGAGCCGCCCATCAGCGGCAGCATTTGTAAGCCGGAGGCCGTCGGGCTCGCCCCCTTAACCACCTGTAGGAAGAGCGGCAGGTACGTCACCGACCCGAAGAGCGCGAAGCCGACGATGAGCCCGACGGCCGAAGTCACCCAGAAGGCGCGATTGAGGAAGAGGCGCAGCGGGAGCACCGGCTCGGCCGCGCGCCACTCCGCGAAGAGGAAGCCGGCGAGCGAGACCAGCGCGACCGCGACCAGCCCCAGCACGAAGGGCGACGACCAGGGGTAGGCCGTCCCGCCGAAGTCCGTGACGAGGACGACCGCCGAGAGCGCGACGGCCAGCAGCGCCGCGCCCGCGTAGTCAACCGAGTGGCTCACGCGCCTGCCGCGCGCGGGCAGTGTCGCGGCCAGCACGGCGAGCGCGACTACGCCGACGGGAAGGTTGATATAAAAAATCCAGCGCCAGGAGAGGTGCGTGGTGAAGTAGCCGCCGATGAGCGGGCCGGCGATGCTCGCCGCGCCGAAGACGGCGCCGAAGACCCCCTGATAGCGGCCGCGCTCGCGCGGGGCGACGATGTCGCCGACGACGGCCTGCGTCGTCACCATCAGCCCGCCGCCGCCGAGGCCCTGCACCGCGCGGAAGAGGATGAGCTGCGTCATGCTCCGGCTCATGCCGCAGAGCGCCGAGCCCGCGAGGAAGAGCACGATGCCCGCCTGGAGGACGCCCTTGCGCCCGTAGAGGTCGCCGAGCTTGCCGTAGAGGGGCGTGGCAATCGTCTCGGCGAGGAGGTAGGCGCTCACCACCCAGGAGATGTGCGCGAGGCCCCCGAGTTCGCCGACGATGGTCGGCAGCGCCGTCGCGACGATGGTCGAGTCGAGCGCGGCCAACAGCATGACGAGCAGCAGCCCGCCGAAGACGACCAGCACCCTCTCGCGCGCCACCGGCGCGGGGACTTCCGCGCCCGCTACAGTTGCCATCTCAGCCCGCCCCTTGTTTCCGGTGTCGCGACAGACAGTCCTACTCACTGCACGCGACTTGACGGGCTAATCTTACACCTCATCGTGTCCCAGGAAGTTCACGGCATTTTGCTCCAAGTTTTCGCGCCCGTGGCCGTAGCGCATGACGGTCTTCGGGTCTCTGTGCTTACTCATAAGCCCGGATTCCAGCGCGCGTGATGGCCGTCCTCCTCAGGTCGTGAGGCGGGAGGTCGCTGAGCCCGGAGTAGTCGGCCCGCCGCAAGAGTCGGGAGCATCCGGTTCAGGCCCTGTCGAGGAAGATGGTGTCGTAGACGGAGCGGAGCTTGAAGCCGCTGGAGCGGTAGAAGCGGTGCGCCCGCTCGTTCTCCTCGTTGACGAGCAGGCAGACGGTGCGCGTGCGGGCGAACATCGTCCGGCACAGCTCGGCCATGTACTTCCGCCCCGCCCCCGTGCCGCGCACCGACGGCGCGACCCAGACGCCTTCGAGGTAGATGACCTCGGGCGTGTCCGCCTGCACCTCGGCCTTGAAGAGCAGGCGCCCTTCTTCCACGATGACCCAGGTGCGGCCCATCCTGATCCGGCGCAGGCACCTCGCGCGGAACCCCTCGGGGTCTGTGTCGAGCGGGTTGAGGCGGCTCTCCAGCTCGACCAGGTGCGCCTGCACCGGCACGATCAGCTCCAGGTCGCCCGGGGCGGCGAGCCTCAGCCCTTCGACCTCGCCCGCCGCCTCGACGGGCCGCCGCAGCTCGAAGAGCAGCTCCCGGCAGGCGAGCCGCATCGGCCTCCCTTCGTCGGCGTAGTAATTCCAGAACTCTTCCACCTTATCCAGCTCGCCCATGATCAGGTGCGTGTTCGGGCAGCACTGCGCGACGAGCGCGAACTCTTTCGAGGCGCGGCGGGTGCGCGCTTCGACGAGCGTGTGGTGGCCGACGAGCGCGACGCCTTCGAGGCGCCCTTCGGAGTTGCGGCAGCCGTAGAACGTGCCGCGGTTGTGCGGGCTCACCAGCCCGTTGTCGCGGATGAGCCCGGCCATGCAGACGGTGTGCAGGGGGCGCTCCAGGAGAAAGGAGAGGACTTCGGCCGTGTGCCTTTCCGTCAGCTCCTCGGCGGCGACCGGCAGGTCGGCCGAGGGGAGGAAGGGGGACGCCTCCATCACTTCACTCATGGCCCGCGCGAATGACATCAGCGGTGCGGGCGTGTTTGGGGATCTCATCGGTTCGTCCTTCGGGAACTCCCGCCGCCGTCCCGGCGGCCGAGGCGGCCCGCCGGCTTAGGCCGGTGAGTGCGTGCCCGCCCGCGCTTTCGCCTCGGGAAGGCTCTTGTCGGTGACTAATTCGTCGGGGTGAAAGAACAGGCCCGCGCGCCGAGGGCTTACGACGTGCCGCGGCGGCGTGCGCTAGTAGCCGAGGTAATCGACGCCCGTATCGACCGTGATGCCCATCGAAGGGGTGACGTCGCCTGCGGCCTGCGCCGACTGCGCCTGGAGCGTGAAGTCGCCCATGATCGCGCTGTCGCCCATCATCACGCTGTCGCTCATCATCACGCCGTCCGAGAGGATGCACCCGTCGCCCAGGATCACCCCGTCGCCCAGCAGGACGCTGCAACTCAGGAAGGGCGTGCCGTCGCTCATGATGACGCCGCTGCTCGTCAGAATCTGGTCGCTCATGATCACGCCGTCGCTGAGCAGCGAGCCGTCGGACAGGATGACGCCGTCGGACAGGATGACGCCGTCGCCGAGCAGCGCGCCCGCCCCGTAGACCTTCTGGTACTTCGTGACGAGACTCGCGCCGGTGGCGAAGGCGTTACCCATGATGACGCCCTGCGACCAGGTGAAGGTCTGGCCGCCGATGGTCGTCTGCGGCGTCGGCGGCGCGGAGGTCGTCAGGAGGGCGCTCCCGAGGAGGCTCGACAGCAGGTCGGTCTTGAAGAGCTTCGCGAGCCTGACCGCCCCCTCGACGTTCAGCTCGCCCGCGCCCTGCTCAAGCTGGTTGAAGCCCCTGAGCGGCTGCGCCGTGTACATCATCGCCACCTTGACCATGTTCGGCGTCAGCTTCGGGTTGAGCTGGAGCAGCAGCGCCGCGGCGCCCGCCGCCACCGGCGCGGCCATCGACGTGCCGTTGAGGTACATCTCCTCGCGCGCCGGTGAGCCCGAGACGCCGGCGTCGAGCTGCGGATTCTGCGTGACGAGGAGGTTGTTCGCAGCCTCTGCATAGACCAGCCTGTTGCCGGGCGCGACGAGGTCGGGCTTAATCAGGTTGTCGTGACGGACGACGCCGGCGTCGTCCGTCCAGGCGCCGCGGGTCGGCCCGCGCGAGCTGTAGGTGGTGACGGCGTCGTCCGAGCGCGCGTCGGTGCCGAAGGTGTTCGAGGCGCCGACCGTCAGCGCCGAGGGCTCGTCGCCCGGCGAGTGAATCTGCCCGTAGAGCTTCCGCCCCGAGGAGTCCTTCCCGTTGTTCCCGGCGGCGGCGACCACCACCACGCCCGCGTCCACGAGCTTCCGCACGGCCTTGCAGAGCGGGTCGTTCCGGTAGGAATCGACCGCCGGGGTGCCTAAGGAGAGGTTGACGACGCGGACGTTATAGGCCGCGCGATTCTGCAAGACCCAGTCGAGCGCCGCGAGCAGGGCCGAGGTCGAGCCGGCGCCCTTCGAGTTCAGCACGCGGAGGTTGATGATGTTCGCGTTGGGCGCCATGCCGACGTAGGCCGCGTGCGAGATGCGCCCGTTGCCGGCGGCGATGGAGGCGACGTGCGTGCCGTGCCCGTAGGGGTCGTCGGTGCGACCCTCGCCCGTGAAGTCAACGCTCTTGACGACGCGCACGCCGTTCGACTTGTCGAGGAACGAAGAGTGGTTCGTGTCCACCCCGGAATCTATGATCGCGATGCCGACGCCCGACCCGTCGAGCGTCGTGGTCGTGGTGCCGAGCAGCGTCTTCGTCGTCTGCGTGCGGACGGCGTCGGCGCCCGTGGTCGCCGAGACGTGGCCGAAGGAGGCTACGTCCGCGTCGGCCGAGACGAACTCCACCTCCGAGAAGGAGGCCAGCTCGTCGAGCGCCGAGGCCGGCAGTTCGACCGTTATCGCGTTGAGCGCCTTGAGCTGCGCCCGGACGTGGACGCCCGAGCGGCTGAGCAGGGAGTTGAGCTTCCCACTCGGCTTGCCTTTGAGTTGGAGGACGACGCCGACGCGCTGGTCGCCGCCCGCGCGCAGGCCGGCGGAGAGCTTGGCCTTTCGCGCTGAGTCCTTGCCGCCGTCGGCGTGAACCGGCCGGACGGCGGAGTTGTTCTCTGCGAGGAGAATGCCTGCGCACAGGCAAAGTAACAGTAGGGGAAAGATGCGGCGTTTCACGTCGGGGCTCCTGACTTTATTTGCGGCCGATTAACCCGGCTCTTTATTCGTGAAGGTAGGTGGGTAAAGGGTGAGACTTCGGTGCCCCCTCAACAAGCCCCGTGCCGCGCCCCCGCGAAATAAAATCATGTAATTTCCGGACGCTTTAATGAGGGGTTGCGCGGCGAGAATGTTCGGGTCTGTCAGGTTGATTTCACGCGCGGTCAGCCTGACATGCGCGCGCCGACACCTGACCTCCTTTTTCGTTAAGACACCCCGCGTTCGGGAAAACACTCTCTTCGGGAAGAAGTATCAGGTCAACGCCTTATGGAAACTGCGGTCAGAGAACTCTTCATGCGGGCATTAACCGCCCGGGTCGGGCATCACACAAAAGCCTTAACCCCCGGCTTTGAAAGGCCGCGGTCTGTCTGTATAATCCGCGATTCATCGCGTGCACACCACGAGATGATTTGTCACAGTCCTCCCCGATCAGGCGCGTGACCCCTAGCACAGACGAAAGTTCCCGCACGGCTGAATAATGTCGGCGGACTCTTGACCGGCCCGGCACGTATGTAACTCGTCCCGGCGCCGTAGTGTCTCGGCGAACGTGTGTGTTGCCGGAAGGCTGACCTGACCCCACTACTCAGAAGGAGTTGATTTCATGCCCCGCATCATCACCCGGCGCGTTAACGCCCGCCGGCCGTCGTCCCTGCTCACCTTGCTCGGGCTGTTCGCCCTGCTCGCCTGCGCGCTGACGCGCGTCGGCGGCGTCTCCGCACAGGGAGGCTCGCCGGGCACTCTGTCATTCTCCCAGGCCGAGTACGACGTGAGCGAGGGCGTCGGGGTCGCGAGCGTGACGCTCAAGCGCGCGGGGGGGACTGCCGGGGCGGTGTTGGCGAAAGTCTCGCTCACGGACGTGACCACCTCCCCCGCCGATTACGTGTTCAAGCCGGGCTCTCTCGACACCACCTTTCAGACGGGGACGGGCGCGAATCAGGAAGTGAATGCGGTGGCCTTGCAGCCGGACGGCAAGCTCATCGTCGGCGGGTTCTTTTCCACCTATAACGGCGTGACCCGCCGCAGCGTCGCCCGGCTGAACCCCGACGGCTCGCTCGACACATCCTTCGATGCGGGCATGAGTCTGGACGGCCCCGTAAATACGTTGACCGTCCAACCGGACGGGAAGATTATCATCGCCGGGGGCTTCAATAGCTACAACGGAATCCCCCAAAGAAACATCGTGCGGCTCAACTCCGACGGCTCGACGGACACTTCATTCGACCCAGGCTTCGGCGCTTCCGGTACTGTGTTCGTGACGACCTTGCAGCCCGACGGCAAGATTTTAATCGCCGGGGACTTCACCTACTACAATGCGGTATCTCGCAATCACGTCGCGCGCCTGAACCCCGACGGCTCGCTGGATTCCACCTTTAACGTGGGCACGGGCTTTAATTATGGGGTGGCTTCGTTCGCCGTGCAGCCGGACAATGAAATCATCGTCGGGGGCGGGTTCACCAGTTACAACGGCACCACTCGAATCGGCATCGCACGGCTGTACTCCGACGGGACACTTGACACCTCATATAATTCGGGCGGGGGATTATATTTTCCGAACGCGTTCGGCATCGGAAGTATCGACACCATATCCTTACAACCCGACGGCAGAGCACTCATCACGGGACTCATGACAATGTTCAACGGCGTCGTGCGCAACGGCGTCGCACGGCTGAACACCAACGGCTCGCTCGACCCTTCCTTCGACCCGGGCACGGGCGTCCGAACGAACGGTACCGCAGGTTATGGGCTGACCGGGGCGGCGTTACAGCCGGACGGTAAGCTCATCATCTGCGGAAGCTTCGACACTTACAACGAGACACCCCGCAACGGCGTCGCGCGGCTGAACACCGACGGCTCGCTCGACACCACGTTCAATCCCGTGACCGGCTTCAGCAAAGGCCCGGCGACGTTAGCGCTTCAACCGAACGGCAAGGTCGTCATCGCGGGCTATCTGAACGGCCCGCCGACCGCTTACGTCGCCCGCCTGACGGGCGACTACTTCGTCAACTGGGCCGCCGGGGATGCCTCGGACAAGACCATCTCTCTGCCCATCGTCGAGGACACCGTTGCCGAGCCGGACGAGACGTTGGCCCTCACGCTGACTCCCCTCTCCGGCGGCGCGGCGGCGGGCGCGATTCCGACCGCCAACCTGGTCATCAAAGACAACGACTCAAGCCTCTCCCCGGTCTCGGGCGGCGGCGTCTATAACGGCACGGCGACGCTGACGGCGACGCTGACGGGGCGCGGCTCCGGCCTGGGCGGCAGGGCGGTCAGCTTCACGCTCAACGGCGCGGCCGTCTGCGGCGTCAACGGCACGCCCGCCTGCCCGACGACCGACGCGGGCGGCGTGGCGACGCTGGCGAACGTGAGCCTCTCGGGCGTGGGGGCCGGCACGCATGCCAACGCCGTCGGGGCCGCCTTCGCGGGCGACGCCGACTTCGCGGGCAGCAGCGGGACGGGGCCGCTCTCCGTCAGTAAGGCGGCGGCGGGCGTCACCCTCGGCGGCCTCGCGCAGACGTTCGACGGCGCCGCGAAGTCGGCCACCGCCACGACCGCGCCGCCGGGCCTGAACGTCTCGTTCAGCTATAGCCAGAACGGGCAGGCCGTGCCGTCTCCCACCAACGCCGGGAGCTACGACGTGACGGCGACCGTCAACGACAGCAACTACCAGGGCTCGGCCACCGGCACGCTCGTCATCGGCAAGGCGAGCCAGACGATCACCTTCGCCCCCCTCCCGAACAAGAGCTACGGCGACGCGGACTTCACCGTCAGCGCCACGGCCTCCTCGGGGCTTCCCGTCACCATCAACATGAACTTCGGCCCGTGCACCGTCAACGGCTCGACCGTCCACATCACCGGCGCCGGCAGTTGCAGGATCACGGCCGTGCAGTTCGGAGACTCCAACTACAACGGGGCGGCGGCCGTCCCGCGCGATTTAACTATCGCGCCGGCGCCCACCTCGGTCGCGCTCTCCTCCTCCGCCAACCCTTCGGGCGTAGGGCAGAGCGTGACCTTCACGGCCACGGTCACCTCCCCCGCGGGCACGCCCCCCAGTGACATCTTCGGCGGCGTCTTCTTCTACGACGGCGGCGTCATGATTGCCAACTGCGGCACCTTCTTAAGCTCCGGGCAGGCGGCCTGCACGACCTCCGCACTCTCGCCGGGCGGCCATACCATCACCGCCGAATACACCACCAACAACCCGAACTTCACGGGCTCCAGGGGCACGCTCCAGGGCGTGCAGGCCGTGGGCGGCGTCTTCGACTTCTCGCAGTCGAAGTACACGGCGGCCGAGCGCGGCGGCTCGGTCACAATCACCGTCACGCGCACGGGCATCACGTCGCAGGCGATGACGGTTGACTACTCGACCGACGACGGCAGCATCTCTTCGGTCTCCGTCCCCTGCTCGGCGACGACGGGGGCGGCGCTCGAACGCTGCGACTACACGCGCGCCGCGGGCACGCTCAGCTTCGCCGCGAACGAGACGCAGAAGACCTTCACCGTGCTGTTGAACGACGACTCCTTCGCGGAGGGGACGGAGACGCTGACGCTGCGGCTCCTGAGCCCCGGCGGCGGGGCGGGGCTCGGCGCGCAGTCGGTCTCCGTCTTGCAGATCAACGACGACGTGACGGAGTCTTCGGGCAATCCCCTGGACGACGCCTCCTTCTTCGTCCGCCAGCACTACCACGACTTCCTCAACCGCGAGCCGGACGCCGACGGGCTCGCCTTCTGGGCCGACCAGATGAGGAGCTGCGGCAGTCCCAACCCGGAAGTCTGCCGCGTCAACGTCTCGGCGGCCTTCTTCCTCTCCATCGAGTTCCAGCAGACCGGCTACTTCGTCGAGCGGATGTACAAAGTCGCCTACGGCGACGCGACCGGCACCTCGACGCTCGGCGGCGCGCACCAGCTCGGCGTCCCCGTCGTGCGGCTCAACGAGTTCCTTCCGGACACGCAGCGGATAGGGCAGAACGTCGCCGTCGGCCTCGGCGACTGGCAGCAGCGTTTGGAGAGGAATAAGCAGGCGTACTCGCTCGAATTCGTCCAGCGCGGGCGGTTCGCCGCGACCTTCCCCGCGACGATGACCGCCGGCGAGTTCGTCTCGAAGCTCGACCAGAACGCGGGCGGCGTGCTGACCGAGTCGGAGAAGTCGGCGCTCGCGGCCTCGCTCGGCGCGGCGCCGGCCGACCCGTCGCAGCGCGCGCAGGTCGTCCGCGCGGTGGCCGAGAACGCCGCGCTCGCGTCGGCGGAGACCAACCGCGCGTTCGTGCTGATGCAGTTCTTCGGTTACCTGCGCCGGAACCCGAACGACGCGCCGGACGCGGACTACACGGGCTACGACTTCTGGCTCTCGAAGCTCAACCAGTTCCAAGGTAACTTCGTCAACGCCGAGATGGTCAGGGCGTTCATCAACTCGGACGAGTACCGGAAGAGGTTCGGTCAATAACAACGTCAACGTCGCAACACGGCCCTCACCCTTGCGGCGGAAAAAGCTGACGCAAAGCGCGCTTCACTTGTCGTCCACCCTCGACTCGAACGCGGCCTGCGCGGCGGCCGGGGCGGCCGAGAAGAAGTCGTAGCCGGTCAGCCGCTCCACCTCGTCCACGCTCACGCGGAAGGCGCGCCAGTCCTGATTCTTGATGCCCTGGCGGTTCGGCATGATGACCGCTATCGCCCGCGCGTCGGCGCCCGCCTGCGAGATGTCGGCCCCCTCGGGCAGGACGAGGATGACCTTCCACGTCTGCGCCGGGACGGTCACCTTCCCGTTCGGCGTCTTGCCCGCCGCCCCCTTCGAGCCGGCGCCGCCCACCCCGGCCGGCCCGGCCACGACGTACAGCTCGTTGCCCTGCGCGGCCAGGCCGCGCTCGTACTCTTCGAGCTGCTTCCAGGGCCCCTGATTATTGTCCGGCGCCTGCGGCACCATGTTCGTCATGAGGAAGGTGTCGGAGTTAGACTGCGGGTCGGCCGAGTGGTCGGCCGAGGGCGACATGTGGCCGCGGTCGAAGCCCGACCCCGTGTAGTCGGAGGGCGTGACGCGGTACCAGCCGGCCGGGAGCGCGTCGTCCGGGCGGAAGTCGTTCTGCCGCTCGGCGTCGCCGAGGTCGGAGCGTTCGAGGCGCCAGGAGACCCAGTTCGGCGTCCCCTTACTCCGGTTGTAAGAGAGCGCGTAGCCGGCCCGCTCCAGAAGGTAGTTATCGGGGCTCGCGCCCGCGCCCGAAGCGGCGCCGCTCGGGTTGCCGGCCAGGAGGTTTGAGGCCGCCGAGCCGGGCGGGCGCGGCGCGGGCTGCGTGCGCGGCGCGGGGCCGGCCTTGTCGCCCGGCGCCGGGTGGAGGTAGTAGCGTTTGTAAGCCGCCCAGGCCAGCCAGAGGGCGATGACGATGAGCAGCGTAAGCAGACTCTGCTGTTTTCTTCTCGGCACGCGCAGAAGGTACCACACCACGCGGGAGGCATTAAGGGGGCGGCCAAACATTTGGACTTAATCCCGCCGCTTAAGCGGCCGCCGTAAAATTTAAATCGATTCCTTGACGCGACCCCGTCTTTCGCATAGTCTCACTCACCGTTCATACCCGTTCTCGTTCATTTCGCGTCCGAAGTAAGCCGTCAGACAGCTTATCCGAGACTGCGTGTGCGGTCTCCTTTCCGCCCGACGTCCGGCACGGCTTAATCCACCTCGCCTTTTAAGAGCCCCGGCCCGGTGAGTCTCTCCGCCGCGGGTCGTCCGCTGTTCAACTACAACCCCCGAAGGAGGCATCTGATGCGCCGTCAAGGTTCCGTGCTTTTTCTGTTAGCCGCCGTCTTCGCGCTGAGCAGTTGCGCGCCCGCCCCCGAGGTCGCGAACGCCCCGGCCCCCGCGGCTTCGCCCGCCGCTTCCCCCGGCGGCGGGAAGATACCGGTCACGACCTCTTCGGAAGAGGCGAGGAAGGAGTTCTTGCAGGGGCGCGACATGGCCGAGAGGCTTCTGGCGCAGGACTCGATTCAGCACTTCGACAAGGCCATCTCGCTCGACCCGAACTTCGCGCTGGCGGAGCTGGGCCGGGCCAACGCCGCGCAGACCGCGAAGGAGTTCTTCGAACACCTGAAGAAGGCGGTTGACCTCTCGGGCAAGGCTTCGGAAGGCGAGCGGCTGCTCATCCTCGCAACGCAGGCGGGCGCCAACGGCGAGGCGGCGAAGCAGAAGGAGCAGCTCGACAAGCTCGTCGCCGCGCACCCGGACGACGAGCGGGCGCACTTCAACCTCGGCGGCTACTACTTCGGCCAGCAGGACTTCGCGCAGGCCATCACGCACTACAA
>Ga0213876_10000393_pt1 | contig 36736 bp, 25 predicted proteins | sample BarmaccomBMRX_R9_FD_160113 | JGI IMG/M metagenome (GOLD analysis project Ga0213876, IMG submission 160113) | Root-associated microbial communities from Barbacenia macrantha in rupestrian grasslands, the National Park of Serra do Cipo, Brazil - RX_R9 | ecosystem: Host-associated > Plants > Roots... | reverse complement strand
GACTATCCGAAGCTTCTGCGCTTCATGGCTGATGGTTCTCTGCTTTCGATGAGCGGCGATCGCCGCATCTCAGTCGTCGCACGCAATCTGCGCGGAATGCAACTGGAGATAGGGCGAGTGTTGCCCGAACAGCTGCAGCATCTGGTAAGTCTTAACGATGGCAGCTTCAGTCATCCTGAATTTTCAGGATTCAGCGAAGACCATATCGTGGAGCGGTTCCGGGATGCGCGATCATTCCCACCTGTGGCACCGGGTGAAGCGCATTACGAGGGCGTTGATCTCGGCCAGTACTTGAAGGAGGGACGGCGCGGCGTCTTCCTGCTGCATCTTTCCGCCTACAATCCCAATGCGGAGAACCCCACGGAGACAGAGGACGGAGAGGAATCTGAAGAAGAGTCGTCAAGCGAGGCGGATGCCCCATCGGACACCCGGCTGATCGTCATCACCGATCTCGGCATGATCGCCAAGCGCGCGCTTGATGGCAGCCGGGATCTTTTCGTGCAGTCTATCCGCACCGGCCAACCCGTGGAGGGAGCGGCCGTGTCCGTCGTCGCGGTGAATGGCGAGACGCTCTACAGCGAGACCAGCACCGCTGGCGGGGCCGCGCACTTCCCAACACTCAAAGGGCTGGAACACGAAAAACGTCCGGTCATGTACATTGTGCGGAAGGGAGACGACCTGTCGTTTCTGCCAATCGATGGTCGGGATCGCAGGCTCGATTACTCGCGTTTCGACACCGGCGGCGAGGTCAATCCGGAAACCGAGGGCGAGTTGTCCGCTTACCTGTTCTCGGACCGCGGCATCTACCGGCCCGGCGATTTGATGCACATCGGAATCGTGGTGCGCACGGCGAACTGGGCGCAAAGTCCTGCCGGCGTGCCGCTGCAGGCGGAAATTGTTGATGCGCGCGGCCTCACTGTGAAGAAGATGCCGGTGTCGGTCGATGCTACCGGCTTTACGGCGATCGACTACACGACTACGGAAGCCGCGCCAACGGGCACCTGGGCGGTCAATCTCTATATTGTGGGCAAGGACACCGAGGAACGCTCGATCGGGTCCACCACGGTTTCCGTCAAGGAGTTCCTGCCGGACAGCATGAAGGTGGACGCGAGCCTGTCGGCGCATATCGCCGAGGGCTGGGTAAGGCCCGACGGGCTCAAGGGCCTTGTCGACGCGCGGAATCTTTTCGGCACGCCGGCTGCGAACCGCCGCGTGGAAGCCACGCTGACCCTCAACCCGAGTTTTCCCGCTTTCCGCAAATGGCCGGACTACCAGTTCTACGATGTGCGTCACGCGAAAGAGGGCTACACCACGAAGCTTCAGGACAGCCGCACCAACGACAAGGGCCACGCCGAATTCGATCTCGACCTGAAGAAGTATGCCGACGCGACCTACCGCCTTGCGTTTCTTACCAAAGTCTACGAAGCGGAGGGCGGCCGGAACGTGGCCGCTACAGCGGACACGCTGGTCTCGCGCAACGCCTGGCTGGTGGGCTATAAATCCACCGACGACCTTTCCTACATCAAGCGCGGCAGTGCCCGCGGTGTGCATCTCATCGCCATCGATCCGCATGCCGCGTCTATTCCGCTGTCGAATTTGCGGGCTCAGCTGATCGAACGCCGGTATGTGTCGGTGCTGACGAAACAGGAGTCCGGCGTCTACAAATATGAGTCCCGCCTCAAGGAAATACCGATCAGCGCCACGGCCCTAACCATTCCGGCAGGCGGCATGGACTACGCGCTGCCGACGGAGAAGCCCGGCGACTACGCGCTGGTCATTAGGTGGGGAGAGCAGGCGGTGAACCGGATCGAGTACTCCGTGACCGGCCAAGCCAATCTCTCGCGTTCGCTGGAGCGTAATGCGGAGCTGCAGATCAAGCTCAACAAGGAGGATTACGCGCCTGGCGAGCCGATAGAAATTTCCCTTCGTGCACCCTATGCCGGCAGCGGCCTCATCACCATCGAACGCGACAAAGTGTACGCGCATGCTTGGTTCAACGCGGCCACGACGAACTCCGTGCAGCACATCACCGTACCCGCCGGCTTCGAGGGAAGCGGCTACGTGAATGTCCAATACATCCGCGACCCTTCCTCGGACGAAATCTTCATGAGTCCGCTCAGCTATGGCGTGGCCCCGTTTTCCGTAAACGTGGATGCGCGGCGCAATCCGCTCCACATCGAAGCGCCGGAATTGGTAAAGCCCGGCGAGGCCGCCACGTTTCGTCTGACGGCAGGCCGTCCGACCAAGGCAGTGCTGTTCGCTGTCGACGAAGGAATCCTGCAGGTTGCCCACTACAAATTGGGCGATCCGCTCGCGTTTTTCTTCCGCAAGCGCATGTTGCAGGTACAGACAGGGCAGATCCTCGACCTGATCCTGCCCGACTTCAAAAAGCTGATGGCATTGGCCGCGCCCGGCGGCGATAACGGCGACGCCCTCGGTCGGCAACTCAATCCATTCAAGCGTCGCCGCGACGCGCCCGTCGTCTATTGGTCGGGTATCGTCGACGTCGATGGCACGCGGGACTTCCGGTATACTGTGCCGGATTATTTCCACGGCAAGCTGCATGTGATGGCGGTCGCGGTGTCGGCACAGCTGATCGGCACGGCAGAAGGCGGGACCACTGTGCGCGGCGACTTCGTGCTTTCGCCGGACGCGCCGACAACGCTGGCGCCGGGGGATGAGGCTGATGTCGGCGTCGGCGTCTCGAACAATTTGAGCGGGACGGGCAACCAACAGGTGCCAGTGACGGTGCAGCTGAGGACCGGCCCGCAGTTGCAGGTAGTGGGTGGAAACGCGCAAAAGATCACCCTCGCCGCCATGCACGAGGGCGTAGTGACGTTTCGCGTGCGCGCCACGCAAGCGTTGGGTTCCGGCGCGCTGTCTTTCGTGGCGAGCTATGGAAACAAATCGGCTTCGCAGCGGATCGATATTTCCGTGCGGCCAGCCTCGGCGTACCGCACCCAGATCGACATCGCGCGCGTGTCCCCTGGTGGCATGAAGGTTATAGCCGGACTGCGAAATCTCTACGCGCCCTACAGCCGCCGAGAGGCCACCTTCTCGACCGTGCCGCTGGTGCTGGCACAGGGCCTGACAAGCTGGCTGGTGAACTACGACAACTACTGCAGCGAGCAGATCATCAGCGCCGCGATGCCGCGACTGGTTGCGGATAAGTGGAGTTCGATACCAGCGTTTGCGCGCGCGCTTGAGCCGGGACTTGGCAGTGGACGCCCAAAAGGCTGGGACGCGCTGGCGGCACAGATCGACGTCCTGCGCTCGCGGCAGAACGCCCGTGGCGGCTTTGGTGTGTGGAGCGCGACGCCGGAGCCAGATCCGTTTATTTCGGCGTATGCAGTGCACTTCCTGCTTGAAGCGAGAGATCGCGGAGCATCCGTTCCAAACCAGATGATCGACGACGGCGATCGTTATCTGCAGCAGCTCGCCGCCGACGAAACCCTCGCCACGCTGGAAGAGGTGCGGCAGCGCGCCTATGCCGTGTATCTGCTGACGCGGCAGGGCAACATAACCACCAACCAACTCGCCGGCGTACAAAAGCGGCTGCAGGACGCTTACCCAAAGGCGTGGCGGAATGATCTGTCCGCTGCCTGGCTTGCGGCTTCGTACCAACTGCTGAAACAGGACCGGCAAGCGAGCGCATTGATTGATCCGCTCCAGCGCACGCTTGAGCGAAATGTGGATAGAGAGCCCTACTGGTTCAGATACTACGAAGATCCGCTAATCCGCGATACGACCGTTTTGTATCTCTTGGGGAAGCATTTTCCGCAACGCGCGAAAATGTTGTCACCCCGCGTGCTGGAGAACGTCGCCGGGCCGCTGCAGCGCCACGAGTTCAACACACTTTCGGCCTCCATGACACTTTTGGCCCTCGACACGTACGCGCGGACGAGTACGGCGGCGCTCGACAAATTGCGCATTGAGGAAGTTCGAAACGGCGCGGCCGCGAAACTGGTTTCCAGCCCACAGAATAATCTGTTGCAGGCAGGCAGCTGGAGTTCTTTGGCGACGGGGCTGCGGTTCACGGACGCAAGCGACCAACCCGCGTGGGCGGTACTCGATCAGGCTGGTTACGACCGCGACACGCCCACAACCACGATCAAGAGCGGATTGGAGATTGTACGCGATTATACGGATACGAAAAATGCTGCCTTGGGCAGTGTCACGCCAGGACAGGAGATCGATGTGCACGTGAAAATTCGTGCGACGGGTCAAAAGGGCGTAAACGACGTGGTCATCGTCGATCTGCTGCCCGGCGGCTTCGATCCGGTGTTGCAACGACCGGGCGGGAACGGCGCTTCGCTTCGGGCCCCCGGCTCGACCTGGAACCCGGTGTACACGGATATTCGCGAGGACCGCGTGCTGATCTATGGCTCTGCCACGTCCGATGTGAGGGAATTCGTCTATCGCATCAAGGCAAGCGCGTCGGGCAAGTTCATGGTGCCTCCGGCATACGCGGAGTCGATGTATGACCGGCGCGTCCAGGCGCGCGCGCCGGGCGGGCAGGCGCTGACCGTGGTGCGTGTGCATTAGGACAGCGACCGTGACGCGTATTCCGTCCGCGCTACATCGCATTCTCCGCATCGGGGCGCACGGACTTGCGCGGGCACAGAACTGGTTCGCGGGCTTGCTGCTGCTTTTCGCGGTTCTGATCGGAATTCGATTGTGGCCGCATCCGCTGCTGAAGGACTGGAGGCCGACTTCTGTCGCTGTGTATGATGATCGGGGTCGTCTGCTCCGTCTTGTCCTTGCAAGTGATGACCGGTATCGCCTGTGGCTGCCGCTGAACAAGATGGCGCCGCAGCTTGTGCAGGCTGTTTTGCTGCACGAGGATGGCTGGTTCTGGTGGCATCCGGGGTTCAGTCCTTATGCTCTCGCACGCGGCGTATGGGCGACGTATGTGCGGCACGGTAACCGTCAGGGCGGCTCCACGATTACCATGCAGCTCGCGCGCCTTCTGTGGTCCCTGAACACCCGCACGCCTGCAGGCAAACTCAAGCAGATCGTCCGCGCCGTCCAGCTCGAGTTGTTCTATTCGAAGCGGCAAATTCTGGAAGCGTATCTGAACGATGCCCCGTACGGCGGAAATGTCGAAGGCGTAGGCGCCGCCAGCCTCATTTATTTTGACAAGCCGGCGCTCCGATTGAGTTTGCCCGAGGCGCTTGCACTCGCCGTCATCCCCCAGAATCCCGGGCGCTTCGTGCGGCGCGGTTCATCGGCGATCAGTGAACGGATAAACCGCCGCCTCACTGCCTCGCGCAACCGCCTGTACGCACGTTGGCTGCCTTTGCATCCCGAGGATGATGCGACTATGAAATCGCTGCTCGCTTTGCCGCTGACCATGCATCCAGCGTCTGCGCTCCCCTTCGAAGCGCCGCACGCGGTGGAGCAGATTGTCAGAATGCAGCGGTTCGCAGGCGAACATACCGATTCCCGCCTCGATACGACTCTGGATCTCGATATTCAGCGCCTGCTCGAACGGCAAATCGGCCGTTATATTACCCGCAACAGCGACAGCGGCATTCGCAATGCCTCCGCAGTGCTCGTGGATACGCGTGACATGGCCGTAAAGGCGCTGATCGGCTCCGCCGATTATTTCGACAAGGAGTTGGCAGGGCAGGTGAACGGAACAATGGCCCGCCGCTCGCCGGGCTCGACGTTGAAGCCGTTCATCTACGGGCTGGGGTTCGATCAGGGTGTGTTGCATCCAGAGACTGTGCTGCGTGATGTGCCAACAGCGTTCGGGCCTTACACGCCGGAAAACTTCGATGGACGATTTCTTGGCCCCATCACGGCAACGGATGCATTGAACCGCAGCCGCAACATTCCGGCGGTGTGGGTGGCGGCGCAGTTGCACTCGCCAAGTTTCTACCAGTTCCTGCAAGGCGCGGGTGTCGGCCATCTGGCAAGCGAGGAACATTATGGCCTTGCGCTCGTGCTTGGCGGGGGCGAGATCAGCATGCAGGAGATTGCGGCGCTCTATGCGATGCTGGCAAATCATGGTGTGCTGAAGCCGTTGCGCTTCCGCATTTCGGAACAGCAAACGGCGGGAACCAAACTCCTCAGCGCGGAAGCGAGTTTCATGGTGCTGAACGCGCTTGGAGAACATGTACGCCCGGACGAGACAACGGGCGCGCAGCCGGTGCATCTGCCGGTCTATTGGAAGACGGGAACCTCGTGGGCTTTTCGAGATGCTTGGACCGCTGGAATATTCGGGCCATATGTCCTGGTCGTGTGGGTGGGAAACTTCGATGGCTCGGGCAATTCTGCTTTCGTGGGCGTGGACGCCGCCGCGCCGCTGTTTTTCCAGATCGTCGATGCGGTGCGAGAGGAAAACCCGGCTCTTCCCGAACCTGACTTGCGTCCGCCGCCGGGCGTGAAACGTGTGGAAATCTGTCTCGCAAGCGGCGACCTTCCAAACCGCTGGTGCCCGCAAACGGGCTACACCTGGTTCATTCCGGGCAAATCGCCGATCCGCATGAGCACGGTGCATCGTCCTGTCATGATCGCCGACGACACGGGCTTGGCCGTATGTCCGCCTTACGCAGGAAAGCGCGTGCATGAAGAGATCTTTGAGTTCTGGCCTTCGAATCTTGCCGATGTGTTCACGCAGGCGGGAATCCCGCGCCGCAAGCCTCCCCAGAATCCGACCTGCGGCAATACTGAGGTTTGGCAGGGGGCCGGGCCGCAGATTACCTCGCCTTCCCGTGCCAGCGCCTACGCGATGCGGCTTGTGCAGGGTGGTCCACAACCCGTTGCCCTGAATGCGGTTGCCGATGCCGATACGCATGCGCTCTACTGGTTTGTGGATAAGGCCTATGCGGGCCGTACCGCACCCGGCGAGACGCTTTACTGGCGAGCGCCGGCGGCGGGGGGATATCGCGTGCGAGTGGTCGACGATCGCGGCCGCAGCGATGAGCGTCCGCTCGCTCTTACTCTGGTCAATTAGATCGCTCGTTCTGTCAGCGTTTGATGGCAGGACGGGGATCGACCGAAAATTTCCACCGGCAAGAGGGTACCGCGAACGGGCGATATACGGGTACCCTATCTGGATCAGGGAGACATTGCAGGTGCCAGACGAGCCACAATTGGACCGCCTATGGTTGGGGCACCCGGTTGAGGAAGGGCGGGATCATATCCGCGGCAACCTAGCCGCGGAGAATGCCATTACTTTCGTTTTGTATGGCGACTACCTCTGCCCCTTCTGCAGGCGGCTGCGTCCGGTTGTCCTCCAGTTGCGCGAACTTCTGGGCGACAGGTTCGTGTATGTGTTTCGTCATTTTCCCAACGAGAAGGCGCATCCCGGCGCGACGTTCATTTCACGCGTGACGGAAGCGGCAGCCCGGCAAGGCTGCTTTTGGCAAATGCACGACTGGCTCTTCGACAATCCGCCGCCGAGCCAAGAGGACGTGCTGGGGCATGTCCGGTCGCTTGGCATCGACTTGGATGCCTTTCAATGCGATTTGGACAGCGACGAAGTTCGGACGCGGGTCGAATCGGACAAGCGGCGCGGGCGGCACAATGGCGTGACCGGGACGCCAACCATCTTCATCGATCGCCTGCGCTATGATGGCGCCTGGGATTTTTATTCCATGCTGGAAGCGATCGAGCAGCCGATCGCTGCGCGGGTTCAGCGTTCAGCTCGAGCGTTCGCAAGCCTTCCCGCGTCGGGTGGGCTTGCCTTGCTGGTGGCGGCAGTTTTCGCGCTTGTATGTGCGAACACGCCGCTGGCGCCTCTGTACCGCATGTTTGTCAATCTGCCGTTAGGGATCGGTGCGCCGGGGAACCTGCTTTCGATGCCGGTCGCGGCCTGGTGTTCGGAAGGTCTGCTGGCCATTTTCTTTTTGCTCGTAGGGCTCGAGATCCGTCGGGAATTGACAAGCGGGTCCCTCACCAAACCGCGCGCCGCGGCGCTGCCCGTTATTTCCGCCCTTGGGGGCATGGTCGCGCCGACAGGGATCTATCTTTTTTTCAACTCCGGCCCTACCGCATCAGGGTGGTCCGTACCCACCGCAACGGATATCGCGTTCGCGCTTGGGGTCCTCGCGCTTTTCGGCTCCCGTATTCCGGCGAGCCTCCGCGTGTTTGTCGCGGCTTTCGCGGTGGTTGACGATATTCTATCGGTCCTGACGCTGGCGATCTTCTACCCACACGGGTTCAACCTGGTGTGGATCATGGCTGGTCTTGGAACGATTGCGATCTTGTATGTGCTGCATCGATGGCGTGTTTATGGGGTCTGGCCATATGTCGTCACCACAGCCGTGCTTTGGATATGCCTTCACTCGACGGGGGTTCACGGTGCGCTTGCGGGAGTCATATTGGCCGCATTTCTTCCAACCCGACCAACGCCGGCCGTCGGTCCTCTGCTGGCCCAGGCTGCGACTGCGCTTGCGACGCTCGAAGCGGAGCAAAACGGAGCAGCAAAAGCGGGCTCACAGCGGCTCCGCCTTGAAGAGGAAGCCGTCTGGGATTGGGCAAGCCGGAATCTCTCCGCGGCCAGCGACAGGCTGCTCTCTCCCGCGGACCGGATCGAGAGAGCTGTGTCGCCATGGACGGCCTATCTTGTCCTGCCGCTCTTTGCGTTTTCGGCGGCCGGCATCGGTTTCAACGTCAATCTGTCGGCGGCGGGGGCGGCCAATGTCATTGCGGGTGTCGTACTCGGCCTTGTGATCGGGAAGCCGCTCGGCATTTCGATAGCCTCATGGGTGGCCGTCAAATCCGGCATTGCAATTGCGCCGGAAGGAATTAGTCCGCGCTATTTTTTGGGCGCGGCGTGTCTTTGTGGAATTGGAGATACCGTATCTCTGCTATTGGCAGACCAGGCGTTTCCCCATGGTCCGATCGCTGACGTCGCAAAAATCGGCGTACTGATCGGTTCGGTGCTTGCTGCGCTGACCGGTGCCGTTATCTTGGCGGTGAGCAGTCCCGCGGCAGCCAAGACAGATGCGGTCGCCGCTCGTTCCTGAACCGATCACCATCATGCGGCCGGCAGAGGCCGAATGCTCCGGTAGGCTTCGACTCGCTTCGGAATGTTTGCGCTGCCGGGCTCTACCAAGCGCTCTTCGGGGAGGTGCAGCCGCGCGATGGTTCCCTTGCCATGCTCGCTGTTGATCGCAAAGCTGCCGCCATGCAATTCAACGAGTGACTTAACGATCGCCAGACCGAGACCGCTTCCGCCGTGCGAGCGCGCGTAAGAGCTGTCGGCCTGAACAAATGGCTCCATGATGCTCGAGAGCTTGTCGGCCGGAATACCTTGACCACTATCCTCAACCGCTATGTCGACGCCCCCCTCGACGCGATCGATGCGAATGTCGATGGAGTCGCCTTCCTTCGTGAACTTCACCGCGTTCGAGAGGAGGTTAATGATCACTTGCCGGAGTCTCACCTCGTCAACATGGACAAGAAGATCCATTTCTCCCGAAACGCTGAACGCTTTTCCGGTCCGCGCATTCAGGCCCCCCAGCACCGATAGGGCATAGTGCACGACATCCCCCAACCTGACGATACTGCCTTCAAGATCGACCTTGCCGGATTCGATACGTGCCAGGTCGAGAATATTATTCAATACGGCCAGCAGGTGGCGTCCCGCTTCCAAAATGTCGCCGGCGTAGTCGCGCACGTCATCTGATTTCATGCTGCGGACAAGCATGAGCTCAGAAAATCCGATAATGGCGTTAAGCGGTGTGCGCAGCTCGTGACTCATGTTTGCGAGAAAATGGCTCTTGGCGCGGTTCGCCTGCTCGGCGACCTGCACGGCATCGCGCAGATGCGTCTCAACGGCTGTGCGCCTTTGGATTTCACTGTCTCTTTCAGCCAGGGTTTTGACGAGTTGCGTATTTTTCTGCTCGATGGTGTTACGGTGCTGGCTGAGGATCGTGTGGCGCCAGGCGATCCAGCCAAATAGAAGGATGGCTGCGACAATCACGCTGGCGAAAACCACGGCTCCAGTTTCGGCTTGGGATTTTCGTAGCTTGATGTCGCGCTCGAGTTTGGCGGATTTGAGGTGCTCGATTTCAAGATCCTGGGTTGCGAAATCGAATTGCGCGGCAAGCAAAGCGAGATTGGCTGACGCGGCAAGCGACCGGCCCTGATCGTCGAGCCGCTTCAGGGCCGCGAGATGAGCAATCGCCAAGGGCAGATTGCCGATTTTGCGATACACCTTGTACGCAATCTCGTGAATGTCGCGGAATATCGGCGTGGTCTTCTTCACGTCGAGGTCGCGAAAGGCCTGCTGCAAATTGGCGACCGCGGCATCGAAATCCCCACGCCGGTACGCAATCTCCGCTTGGGCGCCCCATGCGGATCGGGTTTCTTCGGCCTCGCCCTTCTTACTCATCAAGCTCAGGGAACGGCGTGCGGCGTGCTCCGCCTCTGGAAGTCTCTGAAGTCTCGCATAGCTGACGGCAAGATTGTCGAGGATGTTTGCCTGGAGCAGCGGACTTTTAAGCAATACGGCAGTGCTGAGAGCCTTGTCAAAAAACGGGATCGACTGATCGTAGTGGCCCATCTGCTGATAGGCAAAGCCAAGGTTATTGGCGGCTGCGAACGCGATGGTCCGGTCACCGGAATAGGTTCTGACCGCCTCGCCATAGTAACGGATTTCACGGTTGAAATCCCGAGCCTTTCCATACAGGTCGCCAAGGCCCAGCAGCGCGAGTGCCTGGCTGCGGGGTACTCCGATCCGCAAGAAAATCGCATGCGCTCGCTGATAACTCCTGAGCGCGTCCGCGAAGTCGCCGCTCGATTCGGCAATTCGAGCGTGCGTCAACGCGAGGTCGCCATCGAATTTGGTGACCGTTTTGTCGTCCGCTGCAAACTGCTCCGCCTGGTTGACGGCGATGCGAGCTTCGGGGAGCCGGCTCGTTCGCATCAAGGCTTCTGCTTCCAGCCAGAGTGCGGTTGCAGCAGCACGACGGTAATGCGGAGATTGTTTGTACCGGTTGGCCAGGGCAGCTGCGTTTTGTGCGGCTCGCATCGCATCGTTTGGGTTTGCGAGCATGAGTTTTTGGGCGGCGGCGATCTTGCGGTCGAACTCCGCCCAGTCGCTCCGGCCGATCTGGGCCGCATGCATCTCAGGACAAAGGGCCGAAAGTGTCACAAAGGCGAAGCACGCAAGCCGGAGACCAGGAAAAATGACTCGGCGCCGCAGAAACCCGACAATGCCGGGCGGGTGTCGGATAGGCGGCCGACCCGTTTTCGTTGGTGCGGTACTCATCGCAGGCTTCGTGTCCAATGCCTGATCCTGGTGCGCTTGCCCGCCAGCGCGCCGCAGCAATGACGTCCCGGGCCCCGGCTATTCTGATCTGTCGAGCTTTACGGCCCGTAAAATTGAAGGAATTTGGTTGGCGGCAAGCAATGCGGCCGACAAAGAACCGGAACCCCCGATAGACTTTCATTATTTTCAATACCTTAGCGAGATAGTGAGAAGTTGTTGACATCTCTTAAGGAATCGCTAACTATATTGCGCGATCCGGTCGAAGGGGCCGGACGCTGGACAAGGCTGTCCGCGCGAAGGTGGCCGCGTCTGCATTTGGGGACTCAAATCGCGCGAGGAAGACCAATGAAAACCGAGAAAAGCGTAATCGCGGACCTGGACGTGGAACTGTCGGCAATCGGCGGGTACGACCCCATCAGCGGCATGCCCTGCGGCAGCCTCTACGGCCCCATTCGTCCATTCATCCGTCCTGAAAGCGCTGGCGACGTTACCAGCCTCGTGCCGACGCTGGACGAATAAGCTGCTCATTTTGTGAGCGGAGGGCAGTTTCGACCTTGGCTGGATATTTCCGCCAAGTGGGAGGGGCTGTCCGGATTGATGTGCGCGGGAGTGGGGGTCGAATTATCCCCTCACTTCTGTGTGCTATGTTGCCGATTCCGCCAAGCGGTTCGGTCTGCGCGTTACGTGCGGGGCGTATGGAATGTCCGCCGATACGGACAAGTTTGTCCGGATAATCCGTGATCTTGATCGGTTGCTCGTTCCCGGCGCGGGAGAGAAGTTCTGGTCCGCTCGCGCCATATTTTCGGAAATGGACAGCGCCTTCCTCAACGGGTGGAGCCATTACCGCCTCCAAGAAATTCTGGACGACAAGGAATTCTTGGTCTTCCGAGACCGCAATTCTCTGACGATCAATGTGACCAAGGGATATGCGGTTTCATTGGCCATGATCGACCGTCCGCCCAGCGGGCTGTACCTTCACCCACAGCATTATATGGCAAGAAATGTCGGCCGCGTCCCGGCCACCATTCATCGCTACAAGCCGGACCGTCCGCTTCAGAACGACGTCTATGACCCGAACGCCCGACTCGAACTCCTCGATGTGATCCAGTTGCAGCCTGGCGAGGCGCTGGAGCGCAACGGGAATACGGATGTGCTGGACTGGAAAGCCGACGGTGAAATGGCCTTTGTGCTTCGCCTGCACTCCGAATCCGTTGGCGATTATGAATGGGCTTTCGATCGAGAAACGCTGGCGCCCAAAGGCGTAACGGTACTCGACCGTTTTTCAAGTCAGATGACGACCGCAATGCAGATGCTCACGGCGCTTGGTGCGCCCGTGGGCCGCGATTTCATCGAAACAGGCCTGAGTTCGCCCCAATTCCACGTGCGATGGGAAACGGTGAAAATGATCAGCCAACTTTCCCCCGACCTTGTCCGGGAAGCGATCGAGCGGTTGAAAGAGGATCCCCACCCAGCGATACGGCGTGCGATCGAAAAGAGCGCCGTGGTGCCTTCGCAAAAGGCCGGTCACTGATATGGCCTATTCATTCGAAGCCAGGGACGACAATGGCCCGATCGCCGTCGAAGATGTCATTGAGGCGATGAGGAAGGCATACAAAGGCAACAATGGCGTCGATGCGATGCAATGCGTGGCCGAAAAGTTCCAGAGCCTCGCGGCGAACCGCGAATTCATTCGAGATGCGCTGGTGGCGGAGCTGAAGCGCATTGCGGAAGAGCGCAATCTCGGAAGCTTCGCGCCCCAGTCGTTTATCATTCACAGGGCACCGCCATTTTCCTTGCGGCTGAACCTCTGGCTGCCCTCCGTCGGCACCTCTCGAAAGGTCGAGCAGGAAGCGCGGATCTATTCTTACGGGCGCGCGCACGATCACAATTTCAGCCTTTTGACCGCCGGCGTTGCCGGTCCGGGATATCGGACGCGCATTTACGAATACGATTGCCGGTCAATCGAGGGCCGGGCCGGGGAACATGTGGAAATGACGTTTCTGGAGGACACGAAGCTCACCACCGGGAAGGTCATGATCTATCGGCCGCACCATGACATTCATGTCCAAATTCCTCCTGTGGAAGCATCCATGTCGCTGAACCTCCTGATCGAGGAAAAGGACATCGTCGAAACGCCGCAGTATTATTTCGATCTGGAAACAAGCGCTCTTGTCCCCATGAACGACAACGAGGTCGGGCGGCGGGTAAGCTTCCTTGAAGCGGTTGGGCACTTTGCGAACGAGGACTGCGCGGGCGTGCTGTTCGACGTCGCACGTCAAAACCGTGATCCCTCCATTCGCGCTGCTGCTGTCCAGGCAATCCGCACGGGATTTCCTGATCGCCAGCCGGAAATTGAGCGCCTGGTAGCGGCTGACCCGCATCCACTGGTGGCAAGCGAAACGAATACGCCACTAGCCTGACGCGCAGTCTTTCCGGAGGCGCTTGCGATCGATCTTGTCACGGTCGTTGCGGGGGAGGAGATTGTCTTCGAACCGGATCCAGTGGGGCGCTTTGTAGCGCGCTAGCCGCGCCTTCGCGAAAGCTATCAGCTCCGCTTCAAGTTCATTCGAGGCACGGAACCCTTCTTTCAGCACAACCAGCGCCAGCGGTTTTTCCAGTCCATGATCGTCCTTGCGGCCAAGCACGCAACACTCGCGCACGGCATCGTGCTGGATCAGGCAGTTCTCCACCTCGTGCGGACTGACATAGATGCCGCCGCTTTTGAGCAGGTCATCGCCGCGACCTTCATAGTACCAGTAGCCCTCGGCATCCTGCCGGAACTTGTCGCCGCTCACGATCCAGCCGCCCCGCAGATGTTCTTTCGATTTGTCATACGCGGCATGATAGTGGAGCGCGGCGGAGTCGCCTTTCAGCCACAGCGTGCCGACGTTACCTTGCGCGACTTCGCGCCCTTCGTCGTCCATCAGCTTCGCTTCGTATCCCGGCACGAGTTTGCCAAGGCTTCCGGGGCGGATATCGCCGGGCCTGTTGCTGATGTAGATGTGGAAGCTCTCCGCGCTGCCGATGCCGTCGATGATGGGCACGCCGAACGCGGCGTCCCAGCGGATGTGCAGTTCGTTCGGCAGCGGCTCTCCGGCACTCCACATGAAACGCAGACTGGAAACCTGGCTGCGCGTTTCATGTGGCGCCTGCATCATCTTGTTGATGAGCGTCGGTACGCTGGTGAAAACCGTGGCACGGTGCTGTTCAATTTTCTTGAACAGAACGTCCGGGGTGGGCTGCTCGCGAAACAACACTGTCGACGCACCCACCGCGAACGGGAACATCAGATTCGTGCCGGTCGCATACCCGAAGAAAAGGCGCGCGCCCGAAATGGTTACGTCGGTCTCTCCAATCCCGATGAAATTCTTTGCATATACTTCGGTGCTAAAGGGGAAATGGAAGTGGCAATGGACGGCGCCTTTGCTTTTCCCGGTCGTGCCGCTCGTAAATAGCCAGACGGCCGGATCGTCTTTCTTTGTTGGCCAAGGCACGGCATCGGTCTTGCGCGCCTTCCAATCATCGAATCGCCTGTAGGCAGGTGAATCCGTTCCAACAACAATGACATTGTCGCCGCAGTTAGAGTGGCGTGAATTTGCCAATGCTTTGCTGAGGCTCGGCAGGCTCTGCTCATCGACGAAGGTGAACTGTGGCTTCACGTAGCCAAGGTAATATTCGTAATCCGTCACAGGTAGCAGCGGATTGATCTGCGTGACGACGGCGCCGGCCTTCAGGGCGCCAAACCAGGCATAGGCGAATTCCGGCCGGTCCTGCATGCACACAAGCACGCGCTGCTCCGGTAACAAGCCATCGGCCATGAGATTGCGGGCAACCTGCATTACGTTGTCTGACAGTTCGCGATAGCTGATTTCGCGTCCCTCGAAATAGATTGCCGTTTTCTCACCGCGTCCGGCTTCGATGTTCGAAAACACGTAATAGTCGGCCATGTTGAAATCGTCGGGGAATGCAGGCGGATGAAAGGTCATGCCAGCTTCACGCCACTTCGCCGCCGTCGATCGGCAGCGCGATTCCGTTGACAGCCGCCGCTTCGTCCGATGCGAGCCACACCACCGCGCCGGCGACCTCTTCCGGTCTCACCAGCCGCCCCTGCGGATTGACGGCGGTGAATGTCGCCAACGCCTCTGCAGGCGCACGTTGCGTTTTTTCGCTGATCCGCCTGACGGCGGAGGAGATGATGTCGGTATCAACGTAGCCCGGGCAAACAGCATTCACGGTGATGCCGGATTTGGCTACTTCAAGCGCCAATGTCTTGGTCAGTCCCACCAGCGCGTGCTTGGCCGCCACGTAGGCGCTGAAGTTACGATAGCCGATCAGGCCGGCCGTGCTGGCGATATTCACGATGCGGCCCCAACCCCTTGCCCTCATACCAGGTAACACCGCCTGAGTGCAGTGAACGGCACCCAGCAGATGCACATCCAGCATCGCGCGCCAAGCGGCAGGATCGGTTTTTTCGAATGGTGCGGAAATCACGCTTCCGGCGTTGTTCACCAGCAGCACGACAGGTCCGGAGAGCTCTGCCGCCGCGTCGACAGCAGAGTTCACCGCACTCTTATCCGTTACATCGAACGGCCGAATCTGCGCGCCGGAAACGGTGGCGGCGGCCTCGCGTAGCCGCGCTTCGCCACGGCCGGCGATGGTGACGCGCCACCCGGCCCCAGCCAATGCCTTGGCGATTGCCAGCCCGATGCCGCTCCCCCCACCGGTGACGAAGGCGTGTTTGTCCACGTTGCGGTCTCCTTCGCGGCGACGTTAGTCTATGTCATGAGTCCACGCCAATGATCAGCGCCCTGATTCCCGCCGCTTTCGAGCCCGAGCATTTCCTCTGGGCCTATGCCGACGGCATCGCCACGATCACGCTCAACCGGCCGGAGCGAAAAAATCCTTTGACCTTCGAGTCCTATGCCGAGCTGCGCGATACCTTCCGCGCGCTCGTCTACCAGACAAAAGTGAAAGCTATCGTCATCCGGGGTGCGGGTGGGAATTTCTGCTCCGGTGGCGATGTGCACGAGATCATCGGGCCGCTGGTCGAAATGCAGATGACTGGCCTGCTCGCTTTCACCCGCATGACCGGCGATCTGGTGAAGGCCATGCGCGGGTGCCCCCAACCCATCATCGCGGCGGTGCAGGGCGTGTGCGCCGGCGCAGGCGCCATCATTGCGATGGCCAGCGACATCCGGCTGGCTGCGCCAGATGCGAAGACGGCGTTCCTCTTCAACCGTGTGGGCCTTGCCGGTTGCGACATGGGAGCTTGTGCCATCCTGCCGCGCATTATTGGCCATGGCCGCGCCTCCGAACTTCTTTTTTACGGCCGCAGCATGAGCGCGGAGGAGGGGGAACGCTGGGGATTCTTCAACCGGATCGTCCCTGACGAAGATCTGGAAAATGAGGCGCAGGCCTGGGCGGAAAAGCTGGCTGCCGGCCCGGCATTCGCGAATGGGATCACGAAGAACCAGCTCAATCAGGAATGGAGCATGAGCCTGGATATGGCGCTGGAAGCCGAGGCACAAGCGCAGGCGATCTGCATGCAGACGAAGGACTTCGAGCGCGCTTATCTCGCCTTCGTCGCCAAGCAGCCGCCGATCTTCGAAGGGGATTGATATGCGGACGCTGCAGCCCGCGCATTGGCCACGACCGAAAGGATACGCCAACGGCATCGAGGCGGAAGGGCGGATTGTTTTCGTTGGCGGCCAGATCGGATGGGACGATGAGGAGAAATTCGGTGACCGAGATTTCTCGGGCCAGTTCAGGCAGGCCCTCCAGAACACGCTGACCATACTAAAGGAAGCGGCGGCCGGTCCGGAACACATCGCGCGCATGACCATCTTCGTCAGCAGCCGGGAAGACTATGTCTCGTCCCGCGCTGAGTTAGGCGTGATCTGGAAAGAGCTGATGGGCAAAAGTTTCCCTGCAATGGCAGTGATCATCGTGAACGGCTTCGTGGAGCCGGAGGCGAGGCTGGAGATCGAAGCCACGGCCGTCGTCCCGCATTGAATGAAGAATAAACCATTCAAAATTGCTATAGTCGGCGGCGGTCCAGGCGGGCTTTATCTCGCGGTGCTCACAAAAAGGGCGCGGCCTGACTGGCAGATCGATGTCTATGAGCAGAACCGCGCCGATGACACCTTCGGCTTCGGCGTGGTGTTCTCCGACGAGACGCTGGAAGAGTTCTTGAGCCGCGATGCAGAGTCGTACGCGGCCTTCACCAAGGCATTTGCGTATTGGGACGATATCATCATCCGCTACAAGGGAAGTGAGATTCGTTGCTGCGGCAATGGTTTTGCCGGCTGCTCACGGTTGACGCTGCTGAAGATTTTACAGGAACGTTGCGGTGAACTCGGCGTTGGCTTGCATTTTCAGTCGCCCGTTCACGACCTCTCGCGCTTTGCCGATTGCGATGTGATTGTGGGCGCCGACGGCATCAACAGCCGCGTGCGGGAGGCCTTCAAGGAGCATTTCCAGCCAGAAGTGCGGACCCAGTCCAACAAGTTCGTCTGGCTGGGCTCCACGCGGCCGCTGGATGGATTTACCTTCTTCTTCAAACAGACCGAGCACGGTCTGATTGTTGCGCATACCTATCAGTATGAACCGGGCCATTCGACGTGGGTAATCGAAATGAGCCCGGAGGCGTGGACCGCATTCGGCTTCGATCGGCTGGATGAAGAAAAGAGTGCGCGGCTGGCCGAACGCATCTTCGCGGATGAGCTGGAGGGCCACCCTCTCATTACCAACCGCTCGCTGTGGCGCAACTTCCCGCGCATTTTCTGCGAGCGCTGGTGGCACGACAATGTCGTGTTACTGGGTGACGCCAAAGCCACGGCTCATTTCTCGATAGGCTCGGGCACCAAACTCGCCATGGAGTCGGCTATCGCGCTTTCCGCTGCGCTGGTAACGCATGGCGAACAGTCCGTCGAGCAGGCGTTCCAAGCGTACGACTCCGCGCGACGCACCGAAGTGCAGATCACCCAGCACAATGCCGATGTCAGCCTTGCCTGGTTCGAGCACATGGAACGCTCGGGCGACATGAAGCCGATGCAGTTCGCCATGGTCGTGATGTCGCGGGCGAAAAGCATTACGTGGGACAATCTGCTGCTGCGCGACGAGGCCTTTGTTCGCGCTTTCGAGGACGAGTGGTATCGGACTTACTACGAAGAAAGCGGTTTCGATTGCCGCGAGACCCGTCCGACGCCGATGTTCACGCCGTTGCGCCTTCGCGGCCTTACCTTGAACAACCGGGTGGTGGTTTCGCCGATGGCGCAGTATTCCGCCTGTGACGGTGTGCCGAACGATTGGCATTTCACGCACTACGCCTCCCGCGCTATGGGCGGGGCGGGGCTGATGTATGTGGAGATGACATGTCCGTCCGCTGATGCGCGCATTTCCCCGGGCTGCACGGGACTGTGGAACGATGAGCAGGAGCGTGAATTGAAACGTATCGTCGATTTCGCGCATACATTTTCGGACACGAAGATCGCCATGCAATTGGGGCATGCTGGCCGCAAGGGCTCGACGCAGTTGGGGTGGGAAATGCCGGACCATCCGTTGCAAGAGTCGGACGAGAACTGGCCGGTCTATTCCGCCTCGCCAGTTCCTTATCTGGCAGGCATCAGCCCGACGCCCGCGGAGATGGATAGCGCCGCCATGGATCGTATCAAGGTGGACTTCGTGCAGGCCACCCAGCGTGCCAACCGCGCCGGATTTGATCTGCTCGAACTGCATTGCGCGCACGGCTATCTGTTGGCGAGTTTCTTATCGCCACTCACCAACAAGCGCACGGACGAATATGGCGGCCCTGTTCAGAATCGATTGCGCTATCCGCTGGAGGTGTTCGCGGCAATGCGTGCGGTGTGGCCCGAAGATAAACCGATGTCGGTGCGCATCTCGGCAAATGACTGGGTGCCTGGCGGCATCACCGAAGACGACGTGCTCGCCATCGCGCGAGGGTTCGAAGCTGCCGGCTGCGATTTGATCAGCACGTCTTCCGGGCAGACGGTGCCGGAGCAGAAGCCCGTGTATGGCCGCATGTACCAGGCGCAGTTCGCCGAAACGATCCGCAACGTAGCGCGCATCAAGACGATGGCCGTCGGAGCCATCACCGAGCCGGCGCAGATCAACACCATCATTGCCTGCCGCCGCGCGGACCTTGTGGCTCTGGGCCGGCCGCATCTGATCGATCCATATTTCACGTGGAAGGCGGCCGCCTGGTATGGCGTGAAGACGCAAGCTGCGCCGCCGCAATACCTCTCCGGCATGGCTCAAGCCTTCCGCGAAGCGCAGGGCATGCGCGAAAAGCAGACGGTACTTCAGCGCAAGTCCAAGCCACGCCGTTTTTGACGGCCTAAGCTTGCAACAGCGCTTCCAGAGCCGCGCCGATATTCAGCAGACGTCTGTCCGACATAGCCGGCGCGATCAGCATCAGGCCGACGGGCGCTTGCCCCGCTTCGTGGCATGGGATGGTTAGCGATGGCGCATCCAACAAATTCGCCACGGCGGGATTGCGAAGGATGAGCGTGTTGGCGTGACGGTACATCTCGTCGTCCTCCATGTCGGCGATCGGTGGCGGCAGGATCGGCACCGTCGGCGCGATCAGCGCATCGAAGGCAAACATCATTCGTTCGAAACGTTCGATCATCGATGCGCGGGCCCGCAGATTGGCGATCCAGTCTGATGCTGAAATCGTCCGTCCACGCGCGATCCGCTCGCCGATCTTGGGATCGATGTCGTAGGGGCGGCTTTCGATCAGGGCACCGAACCGCTCCCACGCTTCCGCGTTCGCGAAGCTGCCCCGTGCATAATAGCCTGTCAGCTCCGCGAAGATTCCGGCTGGCAACGGTTCGATGCTCGCGCCTGCATCAAGCAGTGTCCTTTTCGCGCGGGTATAAGTGTCGATAGTCTCGGGATCAGCCTCCTCCAGCATGAAATCGTCCGCCGAGCAAAAGCGGAGCCTGCCACCAAACGGGATGAGTGATTCATCGTCATCGGCCAGAATGTTGTCCAGCAGCGCGCAGTCGGCCACGCTGCGCGCCAGCGGCCCAACGCAATCGAGCAGGGTGGATAGCGGTAGCACGCCTTGCAGCGGTACCCGCCGCTGTGTGGGTTTGAAACCGGTTAACCCCGTCAGCGCCGCGGGAATGCGCACCGAGCCTCCCGTATCGGTGCCAAGCGCCGCCACTGCCATGCCATCGGTGACCGAAATCGCCGCGCCAGATGAAGAGCCACCGGGAATGAGCCGACGCGCGCGCTCGAACGGATTGGCCGGCGTGCCGTAGAACCGGTTATAGCCGATGCCGGAGAAGGCGAGCTCCGTCATATTGGTGCGCCCGACAATGACCGCGCCGGCGGCGTGTAGCCGTTCGACCACTGCGGCATGGGCCGTGGCCGGCGGCGCACCTTCCAGCAATTTGCAGCCCCCGCCTGTCACTTCACCGGCGAAATCGATGTTGTCTTTGATCGAAACCGGCAATCCGGCGAGGGAAGATGCAGCGGCCCGGGTGTTTCGGAGTAAGTCGTACGCGCGTGCCTGCTGCACAGCCTGATCTTTTCGCAGACTTCGGAAGGTTGCAGCGCCTTCACCGTGCGGATCCATTGCGCGCGCCAGCGCCGCTCCGACGATTTCCTCGCACGATGTAGATCCCGCCGAAATATCAGCGGTAAGCGATTGGATTTTTCCTGTCAGCATTGCCCTATGGCGTGCAGCATCGCCAACACGCTATCGGGCATTCAGGAACGGCGCCAGACGAGCCGGCACCGCTCCGATGTTTTCGATCTCAGGGCCTCGCCACCACCAGCGGAGCCATCTGATCTGCCCAGCAGCCGTCACCGGAATGGACGCGGCCACGGCGTCGCAGCTCGATAGTGGCGCCCGCTTCCACGGCCTGCTTAAGGGCGGTGTTCAACTCCTCGATGCTTGCCTCGACACTGCGCAATGCCTCGCGCAGCGCCTTGCTTAGCTTCACGCCTTCGAGCGAGAACCCTTCGCCGGTCGTGACGGGGATACAGTTCCCGGTATGCGTGTTCGCAATGACTTCGGTCATAGGTTCCTCTCCTTACGCTGCGGCGATGCCAAACTGATCGGCTTCGGTCGAGCCATGCATCGCCGTGGTTGAACTGGTGCCTCCGCCAATGGCGAGCGACACGGCATCGAAATAACCGGTACCGACTTCGCGCTGATGACGCGTAGCGCTGTAGCCATGCTTCTCGCTGGCGAACTCCGCCTGCTGCAGCACGGAATAGGCCGCCATCCCGCAATCGCGGTAGTGACGTGCCAGCTCGAACATGCCGTGGTTGAGGGCGTGGAAGCCGGCCAGGGTGACGAACTGGAATTTGTAGCCCATCGCCGCCAGCTCGCGCTGGAACTTCGCAATGGTGTCCTTCGAGAGATTGGCCTCCCAGTTGAAGGACGGCGAGCAGTTGTAGGCCAGCAGCTTCCCTGGATATCTCGCGTGCACGGCCTCGGCGAATTTCCGTGCTTCCGCTAGGTCTGGCTTGGATGTTTCCCACCACAGCAGATCGGCGTACGGAGCGTAAGAAAGGCCACGGGCAATGCAGGCGTCCACGCCGTTGCGCACGTGGTAGAAGCCCTCCGGCGTGCGCTCGCGCTTCTGAATGAAAGGGTGGTCGCGCTCGTCGATATCCGACGTGATGAGCTTCGCCGCTTCCGCGTCTGTGCGCGCCACGATCAATGTCGGCACGCCCATGACATCGGCGGCCAGCCGCGCGGCGCAGAGGTTGCGGATATGTGCGGCCGTGGGGATCAGCACCTTGCCGCCCATGTGGCCGCACTTCTTTTCGGATGCGAGTTGATCCTCGAAATGCACGCCGGCGGCGCCAGCCTCGATATAGGCCTTCATGATCTCGAAGGTGTTGAGCGGCCCACCGAAGCCAGCTTCGGCATCGGCCACGATCGGCACGAACCAGTCATCCACAGTCTTCTTGCCTTCGCTGTGCTCGATCTGGTCGGCGCGCTGCAGCGTCCTGTTGATGCGGCGCGCCAGCTCCGGCCCGGAGTTCGCGGGATACAGACTCTGGTCCGGATACATGGCTCCGGCGGTGTTCGAATCCGCCGCAACTTGCCAGCCGGACAGGTAAATGGCCTTCAGGCCTGCCCGCACCATCTGCATCGCCTGGTTGCCGGACAACGCACCAAGCGCAGGCACGTATTCTCCCGAGTGCAGCAGGTGCCAGAGCTTGTTGGCGCCACGTTCGGCAAGCGTGTGCTGAATACGCACCGACCCGCGCAGCCGCTCCACATCCCTGGGGGTGAACGGACGCTCGATGCCGTCGAAGCGGCCACGCGGGGCGGAAGGAACAAGATCGGCAGTGCTGGTCACGTTACTCTCCAGTGGTTGGAATGGTGTGCTCGGTTTCGAGCAGACGGCGGTAGGCGGGCTGGGTGAGGAAGGGCGCGAACTCGTCGGCGAGGCAGAGTTCCTCGAAGAGTCCACGCGCGTCGTTCAATGTGGGTGAGGCGCTCCGCGCCGCGAGCAGGGCGTCGATTTCTTCCGCGATAATTGTTTTTAACAGCGCGCCGTCGACGACACGACCGCCGTCGAGCCTTACGCCATGTTTGCGCCATTGCCAGATTTGCGTCCGCGAGATTTCGGCTGTGGCCGCGTCTTCCATCAAATTGTAGAGCGGCACGCAGCCGTTTCCGGCGAGCCACGCCGCGATGTACTGAATCCCCACGCGGATATTGGTGCGAAGGCCTTCCTCGGTGATCGTGCCTTGCGGCGCTGCCAGCAGATCCGCAGCCGTGACGTTCACATGGTCACGCTGCCGGTCGACTTGGTTCGCCTTCGGCATTAACACGTCGAACGCTGCCTTCGCGATGGGAATGAGGCCCGGATGGGCCACCCAGGTGCCGTCATGGCCCTCGCGGGCTTCGCGCTCCTTGTCTGTTTTTACCCTCTTCAGCGCCACCGCGTTCGCCCCGGAATCGTCGCGGATCGGGATCTGCGCCGCCATGCCCCCCATGGCGTGCGCGCCGCGGCTATGGCAGGTCTTGATCAGCAGCCTGCTGTAGGCGGCGAGGGCGGGTGACGCCATCGTCACTTGCGCGCGATCCGGCAGGATGAAATCGCGGCGCGTGCGCAGGGTCTTGATCATCGAGAAAATGTAATCCCAGCGGCCGCAATTGAGCCCGACGATATGGTCCTTCAGCTCGTGGAGAATTTCGTCCATCTCGAAAGCGGCCGGCAGCGTCTCGATAAGAACCGTGGCGCGGATGGTGCCGCGCGGAAGGTCGAGCGAGCGTTCCGTGAATACGAACACATCGCGCCACAGAGCTGCTTCCCGATGGCTCTCGATCTTGGGCAGGTAGAAGTATGGACCCGTGCCGCGCGCAAGCAGCTCTTGCGCGTTGTGGTAGGCATAGAGCCCGAAATCGAACAGCGACGCGGAAATGGGCGCGCCGTCAATTTCGATATGTGCTTCGTCGAGGTGCCAGCCGCGCGGACGGACAAACAGTACCGCGAGTTTCGGATTGAGAAGGTAGCGCTTGCCGCTCGCCGCGTCCTCGTAGGACAGCGTACGCCGCACAGCCCGAATCAGATTGGCCTGGCCGTCGATATTGTTTGCCCAGGTCGGTGCGTTGGCATCCTCGAAATCCGCCATGAAACAATTCGCGCCCGAGTTCAGCGCATTGATGACCGTCTTGGCGTTGACCGGGCCGGTGATTTCGACGCGCCGGTCTAGGAGGTCGGCCGGGGGCGGGGCGATTTTCCAGTCGCCATCCCTGATGCTCTGTGTTTCGGCCAGAAAGCCCAACTCCTCGGCACCGGCATCAAGCCGGGCCTGCCGTGCGGTACGTGCAGCCAGCAGCTTCCGGCGACTGTCATCGAAGCGCCGATGCAATAAGGCAAGAAAGTCCAACGCCTCGGCCGTAAGGACGTCCGCTTTGCCGAGTGCAACCCCGCGAAAGGCGATATTGGATTCTTGCTGCACCTGCGAAATCTCCATCTGTCACAGTCTTTACAGAAGACTCCCAACGATCAATGTTGACATCTCCACAAAAGAGTTGAATTGTCATAATTGTGACAGTGTTGTGTGGAGAGTTGTCATAGCTATCGTGACAGAAGCACAGCGGCGGGATGCGGGCGAGCGGAAGGTCTTCGCTGGCCCGCGCCTACGGCATCTGCGGATCTCGCTGGGTCTAAGCCAAAGTGCGATGGCCCGTGACCTCGGCATCTCGCCCAGCTATCTGAACCTCGTCGAGCGCAATCAGCGCCCCCTCACCACGCAGCTCGTTCTGAAACTTGCCGCCATCTACGACCTCGACCTGCGCGAGCTGCACGGTGACCGGGAGGCCGAACGGGTAGCCGAACTCACCGAGATATTTGCCGACCCGGCGCTGGGGAAAATGCCGGCCGCGACGGTGCTCGGTGATCTGGTCAATGGCTATCCGGATATCGTTTCTGCGTTCTCGTCTCTCTATAGCGCCTATCGCAAGACGCTATCGTGGCCCGCCGCTGCAGAAGGCGAGTCGGAAGGAGCGGACGCTGTCCCGCACGACGCCCGCTATCCGGTGGAAGACGTGCGCGGCTATTTCCACGCGCGAAACAATTATATCGCCGCGCTGGATCTCGCCGCTGAGTCGTTCCATGCGTCGCTGAATGCCGGCGATGACCTGCTCGCCGCGCTGCGCGCGCATTTGCGCGACACACATCAAATCCGCGTCACCATTCTGCCGATCCATGCAATGCCGGACGAGCAGCGGCGCTATGACCGCCACAACCGGCGGCTCTTTCTTTCCGAGATGCTGCCGCCAACCGCGCGCGTGTTTCAAACGGCGGCACAAATTGCGCTGCTCACCTTGGGCGACGATGTGGAACGACTGGTTGCGGAAGCCGCGCCTGCCACACCGGAAGCGGCGCAATTGCTACGCATCGCGCTCGCCAACTATTTCGCGGGGGCGCTCATGATGCCGTACGGGCGCTTCATCGAAGCGGCAACCTCGGTGCGCTACGATCTGGACGTTCTGGCCGCGCGCTTCGGCGCCAGCGTCGAGCAGGTCGCGCACCGCATCACCACCTTGCAGCGCAGCGAGCGGCGCGGGGTGCCCTTCTTTTTCCTCCGTATCGATCATGCCGGCAATGTGCTCAAGCGGCTGTCCGCAGGAGGCTTTCCGTTCTCGCGTTACGGCGGCATCTGCCCGCGCTGGCGTGTGTTCGATGCCTTCGCGGCCCCCGGCGAAATCTTGACGCAGCACATTGCTCAGCCGGATGGCACGCGGTTCCTCACGATATCATGTACGGTGGAGAACGTGCGTACGCGCCGTCCCTTCACCGGACGGCGGGTAGCTTTGTGCATCGGCTGCGATGTCAGCCATGCTTCCTCGGTGGTTTACGGCGATCGTCTCGATCTTGGAAATCCAGGAAGCGCAGAGCCCACCGGCGTCGCCTGCCGCGTTTGCGAAGTGGTCAATTGTCCCACCCGGGCCTCTCCCGCGCTCACGAAAGCCCTGAGGCTTGATCCCTGGCGAAAAAGCGGCTGGCCGTTCGAGTTCGCGTAGTGAAGCGATTCTACAAACAAGCAATCGCGTCCGGGTCGCCGGATGGCTGCTACGCGGTTCTGCTTGACGGTAAGGCAGTGAAGACTCCGAAACGAGCATTGCTCTTGCTGCCCCATCTCGCGCTCGTTGAATCGATCGCCGGGGAATGGGACAGCCAGGACGAGGACATCAATCCGCAGACCATGCCGCTCACCCGCTTGGCTTTCGCCGCCATCGATGTGGTCGTGCCGGAAAGGGAAGCGGTAACAGAGCAGCTGCTGAACTATGCGAGGCACGATCTCCTCTGTTATCGCGCGGAAGGCCTGCCGGAACTGACGGCGCGACAGGCGCAAGTTTGGGACCCGTTACTCGACTGGGCGGCGGAAAGCTATGGAGCACGCCTGAACATCGGCTCCGGCATTCGGCACGTGGAGCAGCCGCTCAAATCGATAGTTGCGCTGGAACAGGCCATCGCGCGCTACGGCGAATTCAAACTCGCGGCGCTGCACGCCGCTACTACGATAACCGGCTCGCTGATTCTCGCCCTGGCGCTGGCCGCAGAAAGAGTGAAGGCTGAGGAGGCATTCGCGGCAGCAACATTGGACGAAGTCTTCCAGGCCGAGAAATGGGGCAGGGATATGGAAGCCGAACAGCGCCGCCTCCGTTTGCACTTCGAGCTTGCCGCCGCCGCGCGGTTTCTGCGCCTGCTGGAGGCTTGACCGCGGAGTTATGGCCTCACACTGTCCGGCCACGGAACACGAGCGGGCGGTGAGATGAAGCACATCCTTCAGGAACTGGAAGCGCGCCGGGAACGGGCGAGAGCGGGGGGTGGAGAAGCCCGCATCGAAGCCCAGCACAAGCGAGGCAAGCTGACCGCCCGCGAGCGGCTCAATCTGCTGCTCGATCAAAACTCCTTCGAGGAGTTCGACATGTTCGTGCAGCACCGCAACACCGATTTTGGCGCCGACAAGAACATTATTCCCGGCGATGGCGTGGTAACCGGCTGGGGCACGATCAACGGCCGCATGGTCTATGTGTACGCCAAGGACTTCACCGTGTTCGGCGGCTCGCTCTCCGAAACCCACGCGCAGAAAATCTGCAAGATCCAGGACATGGCGATGCAGAATGGCGCGCCGGTGATCGGGCTACTCGATGCCGGCGGCGCGCGCATCCAGGAAGGTGTGGCGAGCCTCGCGGGTTACGGCGAGGTGTTCAAGCGCATTGTGATGACGTCCGGTGTGGTGCCGCAGGTCAGCGTCATCATGGGGCCGTGCGCGGGCGGCGATGTGTATTCGCCGGCGATGACCGACTTCATCTTCATGGTGCGCGACACCAGCTACATGTTCATCACCGGCCCTGAAGTCGTGAAGACGGTGACACAGGAGGATGTGACACCGGAAGATCTGGGCGGCGCGCGCGTGCACACGGCGAAATCGGCTGTGGCCGACGGCGCCTATGACAACGATGTGGTCGCCATCGAAGAGATTCGTCGCCTCTACGATTTCCTGCCGCTTAACAACCGCGAGAAGCCGCCGCACTGGCCGACCACCGACGATCCGCAGCGGGCGGAAATGAGTCTCGACACCTTGGTGCCGGAAAATCCCAACAAGCCCTACGACATGAAAGAGCTGATCCTGAAGGTCGCCGACGAAAGCGATTTCTTTGAGATCGGCGAAGCGTTCGCGCGCAACATGATCACTGGTTTCGGCCGCCTCGAGGGATCGACAGTTGGCTTTGTCGCCAACCAGCCCATGGTGCTGGCCGGCGTGCTCGACAGCGACGCCAGCCGCAAGGCGGCGCGCTTCGTGCGCTTCTGCGATTGCTTCAACATTCCCATCGTGACGTTTGTGGACGTGCCGGGGTTCCTGCCAGGTGTGGCGCAGGAGCATGGCGGCATCATCAAACACGGCGCCAAGCTGCTGTTCGCTTTCACCGAAGCGACGTGCCCGAAGGTGACGGTGATCACGCGCAAGGCCTATGGCGGCGCCTATGACGTGATGGCGTCCAAGCACATGCGCGCGGATGTGAACTATGCCTGGCCGAGTGCGCAGATCGCGGTGATGGGGGCGAAGGGTGCGGTGGAGATCATTTTCCGCAACGAGCGTGGCAATGCCGATGCCATCGCAGAACGCACCAGGGAATATGAGGACCGTTTTTTGAATCCGTTCGTCGCCGCGTCACGCGGTTACATCGACGATGTGATCCGGCCGCATTCCACCCGCTGGCGCATCGCGCGTTCCCTTCGCATGCTCCGCAACAAGCAGGTGCCGCACATCTGGAAAAAGCACGACAACATACCGCTGTGAGGCTTCAGCCTTATTCCACAACCATCCAGCCGGCATCTAGCTTCTGAAAATCAGTCGTTAGTTCCATACCCGACCTGTTGGAGCGCGAAGTTGTTTGGTTGAGGTTGGAAAAAATGTTGCTGCTTTCTCATAAAATCGTGAACTTCGATCCGTTTCTCGAAAGGTGACTACATCCGGTTAGTGCTAGAGAAGTCATTGACGTAAATACGAACCCGAACCTGATTGATCAATGCCATAAGCCGCGTTAGTCCCTGGATGGCAGCTCCGTTGTCCCACTTCTCCTTCCCTCTTGTGGGGGAAGGTGGATGGCGAGCGACGCGATAGCGTCGCGATGCCAGACGGAAGGGGACGTATGTTGATTTCCCTCCCCCTTGTGGGGAGGGAAGATGTGATTGGCGAAAGCCAATCACATAAGGGTGGGGGGCGCATGCGGACACGACTACAGCCATTTGCCATTGAACGTGCCCGGCAGCTTCGGCGCGATGCAACGAACGCCGAGGCGAAGCTGTGGTGGCGGCTCCGAGCGTTGCGTGTTCTGGGTTACCATTTTCGTCGGCAGGCGCCATTTCGCTCGTACATTCTGGACTTCGTGGAGCATAACCGGCGGGTTGTGATCGAACTCGATGGCGACCAGCATTGCCTGCCAGAGAATGCGCGGCGCGACGCAATTCGAGATCGTATGCTTGAGAGCCAACGCTATCTGGTTTTGCGGCTGGCGAATCGTGACGTGCTGGAAGACATTGAAGCGGTTGCAGATCACGTTATCCGCATTCTCGAACATCGGCCCCCCACCCGGACCGCTTCGCGGTCCGACCTCCCCACAAGGGGGAGGTGATAGTCCGCTTACTTCCCCGCATGCGCCCAGCATTCGAGTTCGACGCGGGCGCCCAGAGCCAAACCGGCAGCGCCGAAGGCGGAGCGAGCGGGCAGGTGGTCGGGTTTGAAATAAGTGACGTACACCTTGTTGAAGGCAGCCCATTCTTTCATGTCGGCCAGCATCACCGTGCATTTGAACACGTCGTCGAAAGTGAGTTCGTTCGCCTTCAGCACCGCGCCAATGTTCACCATTGTCTGCCGAGTTTCGGCTTCGAGGCCGCCGGGCACCAGCTCCAGCTTCCCGGGCACGTTTCCGAGCGCGCCGGAGAGGTAGAGCACGTCGCCCACGCGCACGGCTTGGCTGAAGGGCAGCCCGGCCTTCTTCGCGTCGGGTGAGTTGTAGAATTCCATCGTTGTTTCCCCTCCCTGTGCGCCGGCCGTGATGAAACCACAGGCAAGCATGAGTGCCGAACTCCAACCTCCGTTCACCGCATCCCTCCTCTAAGTCCCTGAAGCCGCCCCGCGAAAATAAATCCCTTCTCCACGGGGATTCCGGCCTTATTGTAGCCCGTTCGAAGAGGCGCCACGAGAAGGTCACGGGTCAACAGAGCAATGTCATCGCAACATCGGGATACCCCAAAAACAATTCATAGGCGCCGCACCACTATATCTTGTGCCGTGATGGGGCTGCTGCTGACGGCAGCCGGCGCCCCATATCCTGGCCACCCGGCAACGTCGCCGGACCTCGCCGCCGCCGATCTCTCCGCCCGGGACAAGGCCTTGGCGGACAATGCCTTTCAGGGCCGCGGGCCCGGGACACCGGAAGGGGAGGCGGCGGCGCAGTGGATCGCCGACGAGATGAAGCGCATCGGCCTCAAGCCGGGAAACCACGGCAGCTGGTTCCAGCCGGTGCCGGCGGTAAACATTGCGCTCGATCCGGCGAAATCGTCGCTGGTATTCAACACCGCAAAGGCCGGCGTGCTCGCGCCGAAGTTTGCCGACGAGCAAGTATTCTGGACCCCGGAATTCAAATCGGCGGATGTCAGCGTGACGAATTCTCCGCTTGTGTTCGTGGGCTACGGCGTGGTCGCGCCGGAGTACAACTGGAACGACTACGCCGGCGTGGATGTGAAGGGAAAGACCGTTGTCATTCTCGTCAACGATCCCGGCAATGAAGAAACCACACCCGACGCGAAATTCTTCAAGGGCAAGGCCGAAACCTATTACGGCCGCTGGATGTACAAATACGAGGAGGCGGCGCGGCAGGGCGCGGCTGCGGCGATCATCGTGCACGAAACGATTCCTGCGGCTTACGGCTGGCAGGTGGTGCGCAATTCGAATTCCGGCAACAAATCCTGGCTCGATGCGCCGGACGGAAACGCCGGCATGGTGCCCATCCAGGGTTGGATCACGCTCGACACGGCGCGCGACCTCTTCAGCCGCGCGGGTCTCGACTACGGTCAGTTGAAAGCGGCAGCCAACAAGCCGGGGTTCAAGGCCGTGCCGATGACGGGCGAAACGCTGACCGCACATCTGCACTCCACCATCTCGAAGATGATGACACGCAACGTCGTGGGTGTGGTTCGGGGACGCTCGCGGCCCAATGAGGTTTTTCTGTACACGGCGCATTGGGATCATCTCGGCGTGAAGCCGGACGTGGCGGGCCCGGACAAGATCTATAACGGCGCGGTCGACAACGGGATGGGGAGCTCCAGCATCCTGGAGATCGCAGAGAAATTCGCGAAAACGAAGCCCGCGCCAACACGCTCTGTCGCCTTCATCGCCTGGACGATGGAAGAGCAGGGACTGCTCGGCTCACTCTACTTCGCGCAGCATCCGATCTGGCCGCTGAACCACATCGTGGGGGGGATCAATCTCGATGCCAATCTGCCGGAAGGCAAGGCGCACGACATGGTGGTGGTCGGCAATGGCGCGTCTGAGCTTGAACACATCCTCGCTTTCGAGCTCGCTAACCAGAGCCGGCGTATCTCTCCGGATCCAGAGCCCGAGAAAGGCGCTTTCTACCGCTCCGATCATTTGAATCTGGCGAAGGTCGGTGTGCCGATGCTGTATCCCGGCGGCGGCTATGATTTGCTGGAGGGTGGCAAGGCGGCGGGGCAGTCGCTGCGGGACGATTATCGCGCCAATCGCTATCATCAGCCGACGGATGAATGGCGGGCGGACTGGGATTTGAGCGGACCGATTTCGGACCTTCAGGTGTTGTACGCGGTCGGCAATCGCATCGTGAACAGTAAGGATTGGCCGAACTGGTACGCGGATAACGAATTCCGCGCTGTGCGCGACAAGAGCATGGCGGGGAAATAGTGTTCTCCAAAATCCTCATCGCCAATCGCGGCGAGATTGCCTGCCGCGTCATCAAGACCTGCCGCAAAATGGGCATCGCCACCGTCGCGGTGTACTCGGACGCCGATCAGGACGCGCTGCATGTGGAGATGGCCGACGAGGCGGTGCGCATCGGTCCGCCACCGTCGGCGCAATCCTACTTGCAGGTCGAGCGCATCGTGCAGGCGTGCAAGGACACCGGCGCGCAGGCCGTGCATCCAGGCTACGGCTTTCTCTCGGAGCGCGGGGCGTTTGCCGAGGCACTTAAGGAAGCCGGCGTGACCTTCATTGGTCCGAACAACAAGGCCATCGCCGCGATGGGCGACAAGATCGAGTCCAAGAAGCTCGCGCTCGCGGCCAAGGTCAGCACAGTGCCTGGCTACGTCGGCGAAATCCGCGACGAAGCGCACGCCAGGAAGATCGCCAAGGAGATCGGCTATCCGGTGATGGTGAAGGCCTCCGCCGGCGGCGGCGGCAAGGGCCTTCGCATCGTGCACAAAGAGAGCGAACTGGCGCAGGCGATTCAATCCTCGCAGAACGAAGCCCGCGCCAGCTTCGGTGACGACCGGCTGTTCATCGAGAAGTTCGTCACCGAACCGCGCCATATCGAAATCCAAGTGCTGGGCGACAAGCACGGCAATGTCATCTATTTGGGCGAGCGCGAATGCTCCATCCAGCGGCGCCACCAGAAGGTCATCGAAGAAGCGCCATCGCCATTTCTCGATGAAGATACGCGCCGCGCCATGGGGGAGCAGGCGGTCGCGCTGGCAAAGGCTGTGGGCTACGACAGCGCCGGCACGGTCGAGTTCATCGTCGACAAGGATCGCAATTTCTACTTTCTCGAGATGAACACGCGGCTGCAGGTCGAGCATCCGGTGACGGAACTGATCACGGGACTCGATCTCGTCGAGCTGATGATCCGTTCGGCGGCGGGCGAAAAACTGCACATCAAGCAGTCCAACGTGACGCTGAATGGCTGGGCAGTGGAAGCGCGTATTTACGCGGAAGATCCTTACCGCGGCTTCCTGCCGTCAACCGGCCGCCTTATCCGCTACCAGCCGCCGCCGGAGGGTGAGTACGACGGCGCCATGGTCCGCAACGATACCGGCGTCTACGAAGGGGGAGAGATTTCCGTCTTCTACGATCCGATGATCGCCAAGCTCTGCACGCATGCGGGAACGCGCGCGCTGGCCATCGAAGCGATGGGCGAGGCGCTGGACGAATTCCACATCGAGGGCATCAACCACAACATCGATTTTCTGAGCGCCATCATGCACAGCGAGCGCTTCCGCGAAGGCAGGCTTTCCACCGCTTTCATTGCAGAGGAATACCCCGATGGATTTCACGGAAGGCCTCTGGATGCCGGAATGGCTCGCCGCTTTGTCGCGGCGGCGCTCGCCATCAAGCTTGCGCGCACCCGGCGCGCCGGGGATATCTCCGGCACCTTGAACGGCACGCATCAACCGAACGGCGACTACAGCGCTGCAATTGGCGACACGTATTTCGAGATTGCCGACGCCGCATTGACCGACGGCGCGCTGAACGCCGTGATCGACGGGAATGCCTACGAAGCCGAGGTCGCCTGGGCGCCCGGCGAAGCGCTGCTGCGGCTCCTGGAAAATGGGCAGAGCCATGTGTTCCAGGTCGCGCGCCTCAGCGGTTGCTACCGACTGCGACATGGCGGTGCCAACGTCATTGTGACGCTACGCAGTAGGGAGGCGGCGGAGCTCGCCGCGCTCATGCCGAAAAAAGCCGCGAAGGATACCTCGAAGACACTGCTTTGCCCGATGCCTGGCCTCGTCGTGTCGGTGAATGTGAAGGAAGGTCAGGAGGTGAAGGCAGGTGAGCCGCTCGCCGTGGTGGAGGCAATGAAAATGGAAAACGTGCTGACGGCCGGGCGCGATGCCACCGTCAAGAAAATCAACGCCAGGAAGGGCGACAGTCTGGCGCTCGACGATGTGATCATGGAGTTCGCTTAGGTTCGTATCGCAGGAACGTGTGACCCTTATAGGGCAGGCGGCAATCCCGCGTTACGGCGTGACCGCCTTGAGTGGCTTCTGCCTTTTATCCGAATGTCTTTCTGATTTGGATATACAGGCGAGGCTGCGACTTGATCCGGATTTCCTCGATGTCCGAAAGGCCGCTGTCCGCCCGCGATCCGGTGTAATTGAAGAACTGGTCGTCATAGACGAAGCGGCCGAAATTATCGATTTCGAAATGCAAGCTTAACGTCGGCTCGGGTTTCCACTCCCAATATGCGGATAGATAAGGAGGCATGATGCGGCGATGACGCACCTGGCTGACGCGGTAGTACCACTCGTCCCAGCCGTTGTAATAGGCGACACTCCATGTGGAATTAAGACTCTCGATATCCTGCCGAATTCTCAACTCGACGTCCTGCGGACGATCACCCGAAATGACGCGTTCCTGTCCCGTGACCGGATCTGGAACACGGCTCCATTGCAGGCTGTTGATCGACTTGAGCACGCCGTTCTTCAGGCCCAGCCAGTCAAGCGGAAGGGTCAGGGTCAGATCGAGTTTGTCGTTGGTGCCGCTCCCGATGTTGCCGGGCGCGTCGAAGACATTGCCGTCAGCATCCTTGACCGGCACGAAGTCGACCACATCGTCGATCTGCTCATGCATGAATGTGATAACAGCTGCGCCATCTCCGAGAAAATGCCGCTCATACGAGATTTCATATTGGGAGTGCTGGTCGGGACGAAGTTCTGCATTGCCGGCGGTGACGCCGGTGCCAGCAAGATTGCTGCTGGCGATGAAATTGTCGAACTCGAGCTGACCGACAACCTTCTCGTAGCGCAAGTGAACCTCGTTATCCTCGTCAGGCGTCCAGGTCAGCAACAGCCGGGGCTTCGGGTAGAAGAAGGAGCGTGACAAATCGACATCGCCTGTCTCAGTAATGGTCGAAAACTCGAACCGGGCACCTGCCTCCAGGAGCCAGTCCGGCGCGATCTTCCAGGTCTCTTGTGCAAAAATTTCGTTGCGATGCTCAGAGACATGGGGATTGGGCGTCGGCAGGGGAATGTTTTCGTAATCCTGGACGAACGAGCTTGTGCCGTTCAGAAAATTGAATGCAGCTTCTCCGCCAACTTCGAAGGTCAACGCGTCCGTCGGGCGGTAGCGCAGCGTCTCGCGGGCGATCGATTCGCCCGTATCGCTCGTCGAAGAGAAACGCTCATGATCATCAGGCACATCGAGCGTGTTCACGTCTGAGAGCCGGCTGAGCCTTTGCAGGAGGAGCGCTTCGGCCTCCAATCCGCCAAGCATGCCCTTCCAGTGAAGGCCGAGTTCACCGTTCCTGTTCCCGCTGTTGTCGCGGATAGCTTGCGGCCTGCCCGGCGGTTCGTAGAAGAGCGAAGAATGGAACGGCGTGTCTTGCAGCGCGACATTGGCTTTGAATTCGCCGCCGAACAACGGCACTGTGGCAGCGCCCGTCAGGCCGAGTCCAAACCCCTGGCCCTTGTCATGCGCAGGTTGAATCGTGGTACCGCCACCCACTTCCGTTACGCTATGCGCCCCCCTACCGACTGAATCGTCGAAATCTCCAAACCGGGTAATCGACGCCTCGTAGGTACTGTTCCCGGAGTGCTGCGTGTATTCCAGGCTCGCCCTGGGAACAGTGTGGCCATCGAGGAAAATGTTGTCCTCGACATCCGCCACGATCTGGGTCGAGTCCGCGGTCTTCCGGATGATGTTGGCAATTACCGTCTGGCCCTGCATGTCGATGCCGGGGGCGCCGCCTCGTATCAGCTCGATATGATCCACATCCGATGCAGGCGTACGGAGCAAAATCGACTGAAGATCGTCCGTCTTGGAAGTGGGGCGTTGTCCGTTGACCAGAACATTGCCAGCGGTGCCGCCGAAACCTCGAGCCGTGTTGCCGTTGTTGAAAACGAATCCCGGCAACCGGACGATCATGTCGTATGCGGTGTTCGGTTGGGACCGGGCGAAGAAGGATGCCGGGTAGGTCTGCACGTTCGATTGCTCGGCGTGCGCGGCGACTGCCAACCAAGTCGCTGTTACCAAGCTCGCCGCACCAATTACTAAGCGCAAGTGTCACCCTCCCCGCACTGCTCTCGGCATTTCGGCAGCCCAAGCCTATATGACAACACGCAAAATTCGCATGGCGTCATTCGCCGCCAGCGGGGGGCGCATCCTAGAGCTGTTGCAGAACGAGAGACGCCGTCAGCACGGGTAGAATCGCTTCTGGACAACAATGGCAGGAGGAACTGGGTGCCGGCGGGGAATGCAGAAGGGACACCGTAGGCGAAAACGCTGGCGGCGACCCCGATAGAAGCCGCCGCCATCCGTATGCCTATTTGTGGCAATGCTTGTGATGGTGCTCATGATGACAATGCTTGTGGTCGTCACCAGCTTGCGCCAGTCCCGTCGCGCCAAAGCCAATCATCAGCGCGGTGGCCGCCATAATCAAACGTGTAAGCATCACTAACTCCTTTTCTTCGGTTCATCACTGGGGTCACTCTTCTTTTTCGAAGAACCCGACCAAGCGCCCGCTGCTTGAACGCTCACTAATCTGCTGAGTGCCGTCAAATCCAGACGGCAGACGCCAAATAAATACTCTGCAGGGCGCGGAATATGTGATGCGCTCGAACGTCATCGCTAAATGGATGCTGCTACGATTATCACAGGTTAATAACAGGGCGCTTTTGGCGCGGCTGTGCGCTCGTTTCAGCGCGCCGCAGATCAGCTTTTCAGCGGCCCGAAGACCGTTTCGAAAGTTGTCTTCAAAGCAACATCTACGTCAGCCAGGGAAGCGCTTACGCCAAGGTCAGCCAGGCTCGTGACACCATGTTGGCGCACGCCGCAGGGAACGATGCCGGAAAAATGGGACAGGTCAGGAGCCACGTTGAGCGCGATGCCGTGATACGTCACCCAGTGCCGGATGCGCACGCCGATGGCGGCGATCTTGTCTTCGCTGCCGTCCTCTTGTGCCACCCAAATGCCGACGCGGTCGGTCCGCCGCTCACCCCTGACGCCAAAATGCGCGAGCGTGCGGATCAGCCATTCTTCGAGGTCGCGGACATAGCCGCGTATATCGGGCTTTCGGCGCTTGAGATCGAGCATCGGATAAGCCACCCGCTGGCCCGGCCCGTGATACGTGAACTGACCGCCGCGGCCGGTCTTGAACACCGGAAACCGGGCGTCCAGAAGGTCGGTCGGATCGGCGCTCGTTCCGGCCGTATAGATTGGCGGGTGTTCGACGAGCCAGATCAGCTCCGGCGCTTCTCCAGTTGCAATTCGTGCCACCCGCTCTTCCATGAAACCGACGGCACGCGGATAGTCGGTTAATCCGGGCTCGATCCGCCACTCCGGCAACACAGAAGCGTTCGGGCAGGAGGCGAGTACCGGTGCGACAGTCATTGCAGGTCACTTGGCCCCCGGACGTGTGGAGGTCAATGGCGATGGCCGTCGCGGCTGCTTCACAAGCCGGGTGGCCTCTGCTACAGCCCGCCGCGTTGCGGTCGTGGCGGAACGGTAGACGCGCTAGCTTGAGGTGCT
>Ga0213876_10000391_pt1 | contig 36827 bp, 36 predicted proteins | sample BarmaccomBMRX_R9_FD_160113 | JGI IMG/M metagenome (GOLD analysis project Ga0213876, IMG submission 160113) | Root-associated microbial communities from Barbacenia macrantha in rupestrian grasslands, the National Park of Serra do Cipo, Brazil - RX_R9 | ecosystem: Host-associated > Plants > Roots... | reverse complement strand
GGCCGCGGCCCCTTCCACCACCTGGCCGAGGTCGAAGTCGATGACCTCCAGCTCCAGGCGCCCGGCTTCGATCTTGGAAAGATCCAGGATGTCGTTGAGGATGGTCAAGAGCGTCTCGCCCGACTGGCGGATCACATCCAGCCGCTCGCGCTGCGCAAGGCTCAGCTCGTCCCGCGCCATCGCCTGGGCCATCCCCAGAACCCCGTTCAGCGGCGTGCGCACCTCGTGGCTCATCGCCGCCAGGAACCCGCTCTTCGCACGATTGGCCGCCTCCGCCTCCTCGACCGCCCTCTGCAGCGCCGCCTCGGCGCGCTTGCGCTCGGTGATGTCGTCGCCCACCGTCAGCACGTGTCGCTCACCGCTGCGATCGGCGATGAGCCGGCGTCGGACGTGAAGCGTGCGCAGTTCGCCGTCCGCCCGAGGCATCTCATCCTCGTTCTCCAGCATCCTCCCCTGCGCCATCGCCGCGTCCTGGATCTGGGCGAGATGACTGGCGACAGCGTTCTCTGCGAACCGCTCGAGCGGTCCGCAGTTCAGGATCTGGTCACGGGGCAGGCCAAGGAACTCCTCGGTGGCGCGATTCACCCGCACGTGGTCTCCGGTCTCGACCTCCTGCACGGAGATCATCGAGGGGATGCTTTCGACCACCGCGTCCAGAAGCGCCTCGGTGCGGGCGAGCTCGGCCTGGGCCACCTGCTCGGCGGTGATGTTCTTGGTGATCGACAAGACGCCGCTGAACACGCCGTCGTCGTCCCACCAAGGGGTGAAGGTGCTCTGAAACCACTGGGCCGCCATATTGGGCCCTCCGATGGGCAGCGGCGGAAGTGTCACGGACGCAGGGGTCGAGAGCGCCTCGACCAGCAAGGCTTCATCGAGGCCGCTAAACAGGGCTGTCACGTGTTGGCCGACCAGCTGCTCTCGCCGCAATCCGGTCGAGGCTGTGACGCTGGAACTGACCTCTAGGAAGCGGCCTTCGCGGTCGAGCAAGACCATCTCGAGCGACGAGGCGGCGACGAGCCTCATCAGCGCGGTCAAGCCGGGCTTCGGCGTCTCCCCTCGCGGCGTGTGTGGCATATGAGCCCCCCCTCTTCCGTAAGATTGTCATGAAAGTCTTGAGGAAATGTCACGGTGAGGTGGAGGATCGGGCGCGGGAGGACGTGTTCAGGTTGTAAATGGCGCCGGCAGTGCTTCGGCGGTCGCCTTGCCCGGTGCGTTTGGGAAAATTTCGCGGTCGGACCTGGCGCCCCATCGCTGGCCCATGCGTTGCAGCACACATCCGTCAGGTTGGAGCGGCGTCGCGGAATCGACGCTGTCTTTTTACCATACAAGGATAAAAACGACCGCAGCATCGCTGCTAGGTCAAGGCAGGACACGTCGAGAAGTCATGGATCCTCCGTCAAACGAAGATCCGCCCCCGGAACGGAGGGGGGGGCCGAGGCGAAGGGTGCTGCTCGGCGGCAAGCTCGTTCACGGCGGCGCGAACTTCACCATCGACTGCTCTGTTCGGGACATGACGGACCAGGGCGCTCGCGTCCGGCTGGCGGGCGACGTGCCGCTCCCCGAACAGGTGTGGCTAATCGTCGTCAACACCGGCAAAGCGCACGAGGCCGACGTCGCCTGGCGCACCGACCGGGAGGTCGGGCTTCGGTTTCTAAACGAGGTCGATCTCACGCAGACGCACGGCCCCGGAGGCGGGCACCCGCTTCGCCGCATCTGGCTCGAAGCGGCGGCTCGCTGAGCGGGCGGCGCCCTTCGGCGACCCTATCCGCCGGGCACGGACGGCCGGCCGCGCTATAGGCCCGACAGGACTTGCCGGATCGCTTGTGTCAGCCTTTCCAGCTCGGCGTCGCTGATCACGAACGGCGGCGTCAAATAGATCAGCCGTCCCATCGGGCGGATCCACACGCCGAGCTCGGCGAAGCGGCGCGACAGCGCGCCTGCGTCGAGGGCGTGGTCGAATTCGATCGCGCCGATCGCCCCACGGACGCGTACGTCCACGACCCCGCGACCGTCGCGACAGGGGGCCAGGCCCTCGCCGAGGGCGGCCGCGATCCGGGCGACGTCGGCCTTCCACGCGCCGGTCTCGAAGAGGTCGAGGGAAGCGTTGGCCGCCGCGCAGGCGAGCGGATTGGCCATGTAGGTGGGGCCGTGCATCAGGGCCGCCCCCGGATCGTCCGACCAGAAGGCCTCGAAAATCCGCTCGCTGGCGATCGCCGCCGAGAGCGGCAAGGTCCCGCCCGTGAGCGCCTTCGACAGGGTGATGATATCGGGGGTGACGTCCGCGCCCTGGCAGGCGAAGAGGTCGCCGGTCCGGCCGAAGCCGACGAAGATCTCGTCGAAGATCAGCAGAACGTCGTGCGCGACGGCGAGCCGGCGCAGGCGCCTCAGGACCGCGTCGTCGAGGAAACGCATGCCGCCGGCCCCCTGAACCCGCGGCTCGACGACGATGGCGGCGATCTCGTCCCCGCGCTCGGCCAGCAGCCGCTCGAGCCCGGCCTCGGTCTCGGGGCCGGTCGGCAGAGGAACCACATGCTGCGGCGCGAGGACTCCCTTGAAAAGGGCGTGCATCCCCTCGTCGGGGTCGCAGACGCTCATCGTCGCCAAGGTGTCGCCGTGGTAGCCGCCGAGGAAGGAGACGAAGCGGGTGCGCCCGGCGACGCCGCGGTTGATCCAGAACTGCAGCGCCATCTTCATGGCGATCTCCACCGAGACAGATCCCGACTCGGCGAAGAACACGCGCCCCAAGTCGCCGGGCAGCAGCTCGGCGAGCCGCCTCGCCAGCCGATAGGCCGGCTCGTGGGCGAGGCCTCCGAACATCACATGCGGGACGCGGGCCAGCTGGGCCTCCACCGCCCCCCGGATGTGGGGATGGTTGTAACCGTGGCAGGCGGTCCACCAGGAGGCTATGCCGTCGATCAGCTCGCGGCCGTCCTCCAGGATCAGCCGAGCTCCCCGGGCGGCCGCCACCGGGAGCGGTGGCGGGGCGGTCTTCATCTGGCAGTAGGGGCGCCACACGTGCGAGGCGCCGAGCGTCAGCCAGTCGGGTGTGTCGCTCATCGGCGGCGCGTTTCCAGATCGGCGCGCGAGCGCCTAGGATAGGGCAGTGAACGACACCCTGACCGACTTCGCGCAAGCAAAAATCGAGACGCTGCAAGCCGCCTCTCTCAAGCGCAGCCTCGCGCCCACCCACAGGCTGGACGGCGTGTGGGTGGAGCGCGGCGGCCGGCGGCTCATCTCCTTTTCCTGCAACGACTACCTCGGCCTCAGCCATCATCCGAAGGTGAAGGCGGCCGCCATCCGGGCGATCGAGACCCATGGGACCGGCGCGGGCGCCTCGCGGCTGATCACGGGCGACCACCCGCTCTTCGCTGAGCTGGAATCGAAGCTCGCGGCCTGGAAAGGGGCCGAAGCGGCCTGCGTGTTCGGCTCCGGCTATCTCGCCAACGCCGGCGTCATTCCCACCTTTCTGGGCCCGGGGGACCTCGTGGTCCTCGACGAACTGGCCCACGCCTGCATCTGGGCCGGGGCGAGGCTCGCCGGCGCCGCAGTGATCGCTTTTCGCCACAACGACGTCGCCGATCTGGCGGCGAAGCTCGCCGAAAGCCGGGGCGGGGGGCGCCGCGCCTTGGTGGCCACCGAGGGGGTCTTCTCGATGGACGGGGATCTGGCTCCGCTCCACGAGATCAGCCGGCTTTGCCGGGCCCATGACGCCTGGCTGCTGGTGGACGACGCCCACGGCCTCGGGGTCGTCGGCGGCGGGCTCGGCGCCGGCAGGGTGTTTCCCGAGGCGCATATCGATCTGGCGGTCGGCACGCTCTCCAAGGCGATCGGCGGCTACGGCGCCTACGTTTGCGGGACCGGTCCGGTCATCGACTTCATCAAGACCCGCACCCGCACCGTGGTCTATTCCACCGGCCTGCCGCCCGCCAACGCGGCGGCGGCGATCGCGGCCCTCGAGGTGATCGAGGCCGAGCCGGAGCGCGCCGCCGCGCCCCTCGCCAAGGCCCGGGCGTTTTGCGCCGCGCTCGGCTTGCCGGACGCCCAGAGCGCGGTCGTGCCGATCATTCTCGGCGAGGCGCAGGCGGCGCTGGCCGCCGCCGCCGCGTTGGAGGAGGCGGGACTGCTGGCGGTCCCGATCCGTCCGCCGACCGTCCCGGACGGAACGGCGCGCCTTCGCATCGCCTTCAGCGCCCTGCATCCCGACTGGGCGGTGGAGCGCCTGGCGGAGGCGGTCAGGCCATGGCTGCGGCGCTGAAGCCAACCGCCGTCTTCATCGCCGGAGCGCACACCGATGTCGGCAAGACCCACGTCGCCTGCGCCCTGATCGCCGCCGCGCGCGCCGCAGGCCTCGGCGTGGAGGCCCTGAAGCCGGTGGCGAGCGGATTCGATCCGGGGAACTGGGCGAGCAGCGATCCCGGCCGGCTGCTGGCCGCCCTCGGCCAGCCGCCGACCCCCCACGCGCTGGACGCGATCTCGCCCTGGCGCTTCGCGGCGCCGCTGGCCCCGCCGATGGCGGCCAAGCTGGAGGGCCGGGCCCTGCCGCTGGCCCCGATCGCCGCCTTCTGCCAGGCGCGCATCCGCGCCGCCGAGGCCGACCTAGTGATCGTGGAGGGGGTCGGCGGCCTGATGTCGCCCATCGCCGACCGGGCGACCGGTCTCGACCTGATGGCGGCGCTCGGCCTGCCGGTCCTGCTGGTGGGCGGAAGCTACCTTGGGGCCATCAGCCATCTGCTCACCGCCGCCGAGACCCTCCGCGGCCGCGGCCTGCGGCTGCTTGCGGCGGTGGTCAGCGAGAGCGCCGAACCGGCCGCCCCCGATTTTCGCGAGACCCTCGGGAGCATCGCCGAGTTTGGGGTCGAAGCCTTTCCGGCGCCGCGCACAGCCTCGGCGCCCTGGGTCGCCGAGCTGCTGGCGAGACTGATGTCAGCGGCCGCCGGCGGCTGAGGGCGAGGCGCCGGGCGTCCGGCGGCGGGCGCGTTCGGCGAACCGGCCGGGATCGACGAGCCGCGCCGACGACGCCGGGAGCGGGGAGGGCGCGGCGAGCGCCTGGGCGGCCACATGCTCGGCCAGCAGCGGCGCGAAACTGAAGCCGCGGGAGCCCAGCCCGCCGAGCACCCAAAGCCCGGGCGCGACCGTCCCGGCGAGGGGCAGGCTGTCGGGCGTGGCCGCCCGCACCGAGGCGCGGGCTTCGATGGGCCGCACGGCTGCGCGCGCCGCAAGCGCCGGGAGCTTGGCGCCGAGCTCGGCGAGGTTGCGGCGGTCGTCCTCGCTTCGCCGGTCGGCTTGCCGGTCCCCTCGGTCGTGGGTCGACCCGAACATCGCTCCGCCGGCGATCGGCGCCACATAGCTCCCCCAGGCGGCGGCTGGCGCCTGCAAGCCCATGGCCCAACTGAGCTGGCCGCGCACCGGCGTCAGGGGAGCCTCCGTCAACAACGATGGGAGGTCTGCGCCGGCCGCGATGCAGACCAGATCAGCCCGGCCGACCTCGCGCCCGTCTGCGCCGAGGAGCCGCCACTCGGCGCCGGCGCGCTCCAGACGCGCGATCCGGCCCACCCGGGGCGCCGGCAGCCAGGCCGCGAGAACGACCCGCGGGTCGATCACCAGGGCCTGGGCGACCTCGAGTCCCGCGGGCGCGCGCTCTCCCAGGCGCCGGCTGGCCTCGGCCGGCGTCAACGGCCGCACCGTCCCGGCCTCAAAGAGCGCGCTTGCCGCGACCTTGGCGAACCGCGAGGCGTCCCTGGCCTGCCCCTCGAGCTGGAGCGCGCCCTCGGCGAGCACCGCGCCCGCGATCGGGCGGTAAAGGCGGGCGGCGCGGGCGAAGGCGGCCGCGTGCAGTCGGGCCACCGCCCCCAGCCCCGCATCGAGACCGGGCATGACCAGGGCGGCCGGATTGCCTGAGGCGCCGGCGCCCGGCCGTTCGGCTTCGAAGACCTCAACCCCGAGACCGAGCGAGTCGAACGCACGGGCGAGGCTGGCGCCGGCGATTCCGGCGCCGACGATCGCAATCTTCCCCGGCGGGCAAGACGCCCGGGCCTCCGACGGCAGGCGCGCCTCCAGCCGCTCCCGTTTGCTCCCGAACCCGGGCTGGCGGCGGACCTCGAAGCCGGCGCCGGCTAGATTGCGGCGAACCTGACCGGCCACGGTGTAGGTGGCGGCGATCGCCCCGGGGGCCGAGCGGGCGGCGATCTTGGCCATCAGGCTTTCGGTCCACATCGCGGGGTTCTTGGCCGGCGCAAAGCCGTCCAGGAACCAGGCGTCGGCCTGCCCGCTCCAGGTTTCCAGGGCTTCCTCGGCATCCATCGTGGCCACGTCGAGGATGGCTCTCAGCTCCGGCAACTCCGCCCGGTGGAAGCCCGGTCCTCGCTCGGGCCAGCGGGAGGTCAGCAGATCCGCGATTTCACGCAGCTCCGGCCAAGCGCCGAGCGCCCGGGCCGCATCGGCGGCAGGCAGGGGGTGGGCCTCGACCGAGAAGATCGACAGGCGCGCCGTGGGGGGGCAGGTCACGCGCCAGAGCTGGAGGAGGGCTGCGATGTTGAGACCGGTACCGAATCCCAACTCGGCGACGGTGAAACGCGGCCGGCCGGCCCAGCGTCCAGGCAGGCCGCAACCTTGCAGGAAGACCGCGCGCGCCTCGGCCAGGCCGTCCTCGCGGGAGAAGTAGACGTCGTCGAAGATCCGCGAGCGCGGCGGCCCGTCGGACGCGAAGACGATGGGGGAGGGGGCCGGGTTCCGCACGCGCCCATTCTAGCTGGACGCGGCTCGGGATCGGATTCCCGAAAAGACGAAGGGCCGCCCCTGCGGGGACGGCCCTTCGAAACGCGTGACCGAGAACCTACTGCGCGCTGTTGCTGCTCGACATCGGCGCGGTCGCCGAGGCGTCGTTCGAAGCAGTGTTCGCGGCGGCGGCGGCCGAGTTGGCGGATTCCATCGCCGAATTGGCGCTGGCTTCAGCGGCGTTGGCGTCGGAGGCGGTGTTGGCTTCCGTGGCCGTGCTGTTCTTGTTGCAGGCGCCGACGGAAAGCGCAGCGAGGGCGGCGCCCACAACCAAAACTTTACGAAGCGTGTCGGAGGTCATTCCTGGTCCCCTGGGGTCAATTGCAGCGCCGTGCGCGACGCTGGGCGGAATATGCCAAGTTTGTGCGCCTGCGCAAGAGATGAGTTCACGAGCGCGTGATCACTTTTCTACTGGGGGAGTTTTTTGGGCGGCATGGCGAGGTCTTGGGACTCTCGTCGCGGGCGGCTACTGCGCCAGATTCTCACTCGCGGCGCCAGAGGCCGTTCAGGCCTCGGCCGGGATCGCGCCCAGGGCTTCCTCCAGCTCGAGGAAGCTCGGCTGGGCCTCCGAAGGCACGTTGCCGCGGCCGATCTCGACCGAGATCTGGGCGGCGTTCCCGTGCAGGTGGGCCACCAGCACCGACTGGATGATCTGGTAGAAGCTCGCCTCCTCCTCGATCACCGCCTTCATGCGCGTGGCCATCGGCCCCACCATCCCATAGGCGAGGAACACCCCGAGGAAGGTGCCCACCAGCGCCCCGCCGATCATCGCCCCCAGCACCGCCGGAGGCTCGGTGATCGAGCCCATGGTCTTGATCACCCCCAGCACCGCCGCCACGATCCCCAGCGCCGGCAGGCCGTCCGCCGTGCTCTGCAGGGCGATCGCCGGCGCCGACGCTTCGTGGTGGTGCTTCTCGAGCTGCTTCTCCATCGCGTCCTCGACCTGGTGCGGATCCTCCAGGTTCATGGTCATCATCCGGAGGGTGTCGCAGATGAAGTCCACCGCGAAGTGGTCCTTCATGATGGTGGGGAAGCGCGAGAAGATGGTGCTCTCGGTGGGCCGCTCGATGTGGCTTTCCAGGGCGATGACCCCCTTCGACTTCATCGTCTTGGTGAGCAGGAAGAGCAGGGAGAGCAGGTCGCGGTAGTCGCTGGCCTTCCACTTTGGGCCCTTGAAGACCTTGCCCATGCCGCCTGCAGTGGCTTTGACGACGCTCATCGAGTTGGAGGTCAGGAAGGCCGCCACCGCCGCCCCGGCGATACACATGATCTCGTGCGGCGCGGCCTCGATGATCACGGCCATGTTGCCGCCGGACATGAGGAAGCTGCCGAACACCAGCGCGAACAACAGCACGATGCCGATGATCTGGAACATGCTTTGTTGACGAGCCCCCGGGCGAGGCGGCCAGGATCGAGGTTAATGCTTAATCGCTGGTGTGCGCGGCGGCCCGTGGCGCGGACGAAAGGGTGGCGCCCGCTGGCTTCTCCCCCGTGGCCGAGCCGCCGCGCAATTCGCCGCGCAGACGCTGCACCATCGCCGGCGACAGGTAGCCGTCGGCGACGAGGCCGCGGGCCTTCTGGTAGGCGCGCAGGGCCTGGCGGGTGGCGAGGCCCACCACCCCGTCCACGTCGCCGGGATTGTAGCCGAGCTTGGAGAGCGCGGTCTGGGCGTCCATCCGGTCGGTGAGCGAGAGCGGCGTCTCGTGTGGCCACGGCGTCTTCAGCGGCGCGGCGCCGGCGAGCCGGTCCGCCCACAGTCCCACCGCCAGCGCATAGGCCAGCGAGTTGTTGTAGGTGCGGATCACGAAGTGGTTGGGGAAGACCAGGAAGGCCGGCCCTTCGGCGCCCGAGGGCAGGACCAGCTGGGCCTGGGCCCCGGCGTCCGCCGCCGACCAGTCGCCGCCGTCCGCCCGGATGGCGCCGTTCTCGGCCCACCAGAGCGGCGTCTCCTTCGGACCTTCGCTGAGGCCGTAGTCGAACCCGCGGCGCAGGCTCACCTCGCGCGCCCACCCCTGGCCCGTGACCCAGCCCGCCTTGGCGAGGAGGTGCGCGGCCGAGGCCAGGGCGTCGGCGGCCGATCCCCAGATATCGGGCTTGCCGGTCCCGGAGGCGTTGACGGCGGTGGTGAGGAAGGTCGCGGGCAGCAGCTGGGTCTGGCCCATCGCCCCGGCCCAGGAGCCGCGCAGCTGGGACCGGGTCGCGGCGCCGGTGGTGATGATCTTGAGACAGGCGTTCAGCTGGTCCTCGGCCCAGCCGCGGCGGCGGCCGGCCGCCGCCAGGGTGGCGAAGGAGCGGACGACGTCGAAGTCGCCCTGGCTCGCCCCGAACCCCGATTCCATCCCCCAGATCGCCACCAGGATCTCGGCCGGAACGCCAGAGGCGCGGGCGATCTTGTCGAGCTCCGGCACGGTCTGGCGCTTCAGGACGCCCAGCCGGACGGCCCCCGGCGTGACGTCCGCGTTGACGTAGTCGCCGACCGGTCGGGCGAACTCGGGTTGGCTCGCGTCGTGGGCGACCACCCGCGGATCGGGGGAGAGGCCCGACAGCTCCTTGTCGAGCACCGCGCGCGCCCAGCCGGCGGCCAGCGAGCGGGCGTAGAAGTCGTTCAGCCAGGCGAGGAAGTTGGCGTCCCCCGAGGCGCCGAGCAGGTCGGTCGGTTTCAAGGAAGAGCCGCTCGGCGGGGTGGTTCCGGGCGAGGGCTGCGCGGCCGCCGGCTGGGCGCAGGCGGCGGCGGCCAGGGCGAGAAAGAATCGGCGGCGCATGGACGCCGAATCTGCTTTGGGTCGCGCGGCGGGGCAATCAAAAGCTGGGGCGGACGCCTCCGCCGCCGGCGAGCCCGGTTGACTTGGCGCTCGGTGCTCCCCTATACCCGCCCGCTCCGAAACGCCGCCCAGGTCGCCATGAAAGTCCGCAGCTCCCTGAAGTCGCTGAAGACCCGTCACCGCGACTGCAAGCTCGTGCGCCGCAAGGGCCGCGTCTACATCATCAACAAGACCGATCCGCGGTATAAGGCCCGCCAGGGCTGAAGGCCGGCGTTTGGTTGCGCGGAGCCCGTCAGGCGTCTTCGCTCGCTTATCCACCGATTTGAGCAGGCTGCGGCGCCAAGGCCGGACGACGGCCGTTGTGGCCGGCTGGCGGCGCCGCTAGGGTCCGCCGCTTCCATCAAAGCCCGCGAGAGTGCGCAAGCGTCATGGCCGACGATTCCTCCAGCCTCGACACCCTCAGTTCCACCGCCCAGGGAAAGCTCAAGAGCTTCGTCGAGCGCATCGAGCGGCTCGAGGAGGACAAGGCGGTGGTGGCCAACGACCTCAAGGAGGTCTACGCCGAGGCCAAGAACGAGGGTTTCGACACCAAGATCCTGCGCAAGGTGGTGCGGCTGCGCAAGCAGGACACCGCCAAGCGCCAGGAGGAGGAGTCGCTCGTCGAGCTCTACATTTCCGCGATCGGGGGCCTTTGAGGCGAAAGCCGCCGGACCGGCGGGCGGCGGCCAAGCGCGCCGCCCTCAAGGCGCTGAAACGCGTGCGACGCGCGGCGGCTGACGCGGGGACCACCCTCTCCGACTGGGAAGATGAGTTCCTGGGCTCGGTGGCCGACCGGGTGGCCAGATTCGGCGCCGCCTTCGCCGATCCCGACAAGGGGGCGCCCGGCGCAGCCCTTTCGGCGTTGCAGGGGGCGAAGCTCAAGGAGATCGCCGGCAAGGCCGCGGGCAAGCCCAGGCGCGGCCTACGTCGGCGCAAATCTGCAGCAGACGAGCAGAACTGACCCCTCCGCCAGGGCGAAGGGGCGGCTAAACCGCTTCCTTGATCTGATCCTCGAGGCCCTGCTCGCGGACCTTGCGGTAGAGGGTGGAGCGGCCGATGCCGAGCCGCCGGGCGACCTCGCTCATGTGGCCGGCGTAGATTCCGATGGCGAGCTGGATGAGGTCGCGCTCGATGTCCTCGAGGGTGCGCAGGTGGCCGCGCTCGTCGAGGATCCGCACCGGGGCGGACTTCGGCATCTCGCTGGCCAGCGCCGCCGCGGTGGGCGCGGGCGCCGCGGCGGGCGACGCCGGCGCGGGTGTGGCCGCCGCCTCCGGCACGGGCAGCTTCAGGCCCGATATAGCCGGAAAATCGTGCGGCTGCAGAAAGGGGGAATCGGCCAGGACGATCGCCCGGTAAACCGCGTTCTCGAGCTGGCGCACGTTGCCCGGCCAGTCGAAGCCGTTGGTGAGCAGCTCCAGGGTCTCCGGCGTGACGCCCGCCACCCGGCGGCCCTCCTCGAGGTTGAACCGCCGGATGAAGGCTTCCACCAGAGCCGGGACGTCCTCGCGGCGCTCGCGAAGGGCCGGCGCCTCGATGGGATAGACGTTGAGCCGGTAGAAGAGATCCTCGCGGAACGCCCCCTCCGCCACCGCCTGGGAAAGGTCGCGGTTGGTGGCCGAAAGGATCCGGACGTCCACCTTCACCGGCCGCTTGGAGCCGATCGGGTCGATCTCGCCCTCCTGGAGGGCCCTCAGCAGCTTCACCTGCATGTCCAGGGGAAGCTCGCCGACCTCGTCCAGGAACAGGGTGCCGCCGCTCGCTTCCTGGAACTTGCCCAGATGCTTCTCGTGCGCGCCGGTGAAGCTGCCCTTCTCGTGGCCGAACAGGATCGATTCCACCAGGTTCTCGGGAATGGCGCCGCAGTTGACGGCCACGAAGGGCCGGCCGGCGCGATCGGACGAGCCGTGCACGGCCCGGGCGATCAGCTCCTTGCCGGCCCCGCTCTCGCCGGTGATGAGGATCGGGATCGACGACTTGGCGCCCCGCTCGCCAAGCCTTTTCACCATGGTCATGGCCGGGCCCGAGCCGATCAGGTCGTCGAAGGTGGTCCGCCCGCCGGCGTGCTTCTTGACCCTGTCGACCTCGGCGCGGAAGGCGCCCAGGGAAAGGGCGTTGCCGATGGAGACGATGATCCGCTCGGGGCTAGCGGGCTTCACGAAGAAATCGCACGCGCCGGCGCGCATGGCGCCCACCACGGTCTCGATGCCGCCGGTGGCGGTTACCACGATCACCGGCTGGGTGAAGCCGCGCTGGCGCATCTCGGCCAGGGTCTCCTGACCGCTCATCTGCGGCATGACGAGGTCCAGCAGCACCACGTCGATCCCGCCGCCTCCGGCGAGCTGGTCGAGCGCCGCCCGACCGCTCTCGGCGTGCACGGCGCGAAAGCCTTCGCGCTCCAACACCGCTTGGGTCAAACGCCGTTGCGTCGGGTCGTCATCGACCACCAGGACCGTCTTGCTCATCAGACACCACACCGAACTGGACGCTCGCCTGAAAGGGGCGAGGCTCGTTTTATGTGCCTTCCTGATACAGACGACCGGTAAAGGGGGGGTTTCGCAGAGCTGAGTCGCGGGTTAACGCCTTGACCGTCCTTCCGCCCGCCGCCAGCGGCTAAACTCGAGGCTTATGAACGCTCTTTCCAAATCCGGCTCCGGCCCGGAATCCGCGCCCGAGTGGCGCCTCGACGACCTCTACCTCGGCCGCGACGATCCGGCGATCGAAGCCGATCTGGCGGCGGCGGCGCGGATCAACGCCGAGCTTGTCACGCTCAAGGGCGCCTTCCTCGCCGTCCGGGCCGTCGCGCAGGATCTCGGGGCGCTCATCGACCGCGGAGCGCGGCTCTACCAGGCCGCCACCGACAAGCTCTGGGCCGTAGGCGCCTACGCCTCGCTGGCCGCCTCCACCGCCAGGGACGATCCGGCCTGCGCGAAGTTCGAGGCCGACATCCGCGCCAAGAGCGCCCAGATCGCGGCCGAAAGCCTGTTCTTCACGCTGGAGCTCAACCAGCTGGAGGACGGTGAGATCGCCGCCGCGCTGAAAGCCTGCCCGGCGGCGGCCCGCTGGCGTCCGTGGTTGCGGCGCGTGCGCCTGGCCCGTCCGCACGAGCTCAGCGCGGAACTCGAGCGGATGCTCGTCGACCGGGCCCCGGCGGTCGCCAACTGGGTGCGCCTCTACGACGAGACCCTCGGCCGGATGACGGTCCGCGCCGGCCCCGACCGTCTCACCCTCGCCCAGGCGCTGAACCGTCTCTCGGACCCCGACGGCGCGCGGCGGAAGGCGGCGGCGCAGGGGCTGGCGCGGGCCCTGGAGGCCAGGATCCCGACCTTGGCGCTCTGCCTCAACACCATCGCCTTCGAAAAGCAGGTGGAGGACCGCTGGCGCCGCTACGATAACCCGGCCCAGGCACGCCACCTCGCCAACGAGACCGACGCCGAAGCCGTGGCGGCCCTCGAGGCGGCGGTGGTGGAGAGCTATCCGCGGCTCAGCCACCGGTACTACCGCCTGAAGGCCCAGGCGATGGGCAAGCCGGTGCTCGAGCACTGGGACCGCAACGCCCCCCTGAGCGCCGGTCCCATCGGCCTCTACGGCTGGGACGAAGCCCGCCAGGTGGTGCTGGAGGCCTTCGCGGGGCTGGCGCCCAGCTTCGCCGCTGCGGCCGAGCGGTTCTTCGCCCGCCCCTGGATCGACGCGCGCCCCCGGCCGGGCAAGCAGTCGGGCGCCTTTTCCCACCCGGTCACCGCCGTCCATCACCCGTTCGTCTTCCTGAACTTCATGGGCGAGCGGCGGGACGTGCTGACCCTCGCCCACGAGCTCGGCCACGCAGTCCACCAGACGCTGGCCGCGCCGAAGGGAACGCTTTTGGCCGACACCCCGCTCACGCTCGCCGAGACCGCCTCCATCTTCGGCGAGGGCCTGGTGTTCGAGCGGCTGCTCGCCCAGGCCTCCCGCGCCGAGCGGCGGGACCTGCTGGCCGGCAAGATCGAGGACGGGCTCAACACGGTGGTGCGCCAGATCGCCTTTCACCGGTTCGAGACCCGCTTCCACGCCGCGCGTGCTTCGGGAGAGCTCTCGGCCGACGAGATCGGCCGGCTCTGGCGCGAAACGATGGGCGAAAGCCTCGGGCCCGCCATCCGCCTGGGGGCCGGCTACGAGACCTATTGGTCCTACGTCAGCCACTTCGTCCACGCGCCCTTCTACGTCTACGCCTACGCCTTCGGCGACCTCCTGGTGGGGGCGCTGATGGAGGCCCGCCGCCGCGATCCCGCCGCCTTCTTCCCGCTCTATCAGGATCTGCTCGCGGCCGGCGGGACCCGGACCTATGTGGAGGCTCTGAGGCCCTTCGGTCTCGACCCGCGCGACAAGGCCTTCTGGTCCGCCGGGTGCGCGAGGTTGGAGCGGCTGGTGGACGAGTTCGAGGCGCTGATCTGACGGCCGATGGCGACGCGTGACCCCGAGCGGGACCGCCTGTCCGGGCGGGTGGCGAGGTTCGCGCGCGTGGGCGCCGGCCTTTCCGGCGCGGCGGTGAGCTTCGGCTCCAACGCGCTCCTCGGCGGCGGCGACGTCGACGCCCGCAACGCCCGCGCCCTGAGGCAGACGCTGGGCCAGCTCCGCGGACCGCTCATGAAGGTGGCGCAGATGTTCGCCACCGTTCCGGACCTGCTGCCGCCGGAGTTCGCCGTCGAGCTCGCGGAGCTGCAGACCAACGCCCCGGCCATGGGGCCGTCGTTCGTGCGGCGTCGGATGGCCGCCGAGCTGGGCCCGGACTGGCGGTCGAGATTCGGGAGCTTCGACCTGGCGCCCGCGGCCGCCGCCTCGCTGGGCCAGGTGCACCGGGCGACGTCCCTGGGCGCGGAGGCGCTGGCCGTGAAGCTTCAGTATCCGGACATGCAGAGCGCCGTGGAGAGCGATCTTTCGCAGATGCGCGCGATGATGGCGGTCGGGAGGCGGATGTTCGGGGCCATCGACACCCGCGAGATGGCGGTGGAGATCAGCGAGCGGCTGCGCGAGGAGCTGGACTACGCCCGCGAGGCCAGGGCCATGGCCCTCTACCGGGCTTTCTTCGCCGGCCGCGAGGACATCGCCGCGCCGCGGGACTATCCGGCGCTCTCGACCGGGCGGCTCCTCACCATGGAATGGCTCGACGGGCGCGGCCTCCTGGAGTTCGTGGAGGCCCCCCAGGCGATGCGCGACCGGATCGCCCGCGTCCTCTTCGAAGCCTGGTGGACGCCGCTGATCCGTATCGGGGTCATCCATGGCGACCCGCATCTCGGCAACTACAGCTTCGCGGGCGAGGCCGAGCGGCTCAACCTGCTCGATTTCGGCTGTATAAGGATTTTCCCGCCGAGCTTCGTGGGTGGCGTGGTGCGGCTCTACCGGGCCCTGATCGAAGACGACCGCGAGGGCCAGGCCGAGGCGTACCGCACCTGGGGCTTCCAGGGCCTGACGCCCGAGCTCGCCGACACCTTGAACATCTGGGCGCGGTTCATCTACGGGCCCTTGCTGGACGACCGCATCCGCACCGTGGCCGACGGCGTCAGTCCGGCGCTCTACGGCCGGCGCGAGGCCTTCCAGGTCAAGCGGGCCCTGGAGACGCGCGGGCCGGTGACCATTCCCCGCGAGTTCGTGTTCATGGACCGGGCCGCCATCGGGCTCGGATCGGCCTTCCTTCGGCTAGGCGCGGCCCTCAACTGGCGGCGGCTGTTCGAGGCTTCGCTGGAGGGGTTCTCGGAGGCCGCCCTGGCCGAGCGCCAGAAGGCGGCGCTCGCGGCGGCGGGTCTGGCGTAGTCGATCCCCGCCTTCAGACGATCCAGCTCGCCGGGTTGGGGTAGGCCTCGCGCTTCAGGAGCTTGTCGATCCCGAGCGCGCAGCGGACCACGAACCAGACGAAGGTCGCGAACAGCAGCGGGAAGCCGATCAGGAGGAAGCAGAGCGCGAAGGAGACGAAGCTGAAGAGGAGCCCGATCCAGAAGGTGCGGATCTGGAAGGTGAAGTGGCTCTTCAGCCAGTCGGGGGCGCTGTCCCGGTTCACGTAGGCGAGCACCAGGCCGACGACGCCGCTCACCCCGATGACGAAGGTCGCCAGGTAGCAGATGTAGACGATCAGCGCCATTTGGCGCTCGTCGCTCAAGGGAGAGCTGGCCGGAGGCGGCGAAGGGGCGACGTCGCTCATGCGCGTAGCTTAACCCCGAACCGCGGTGATCTCCACTCCGGCGCCCACCGCGTCGGGCGCCAGGGCCAGCGGCTTCTCCACCCGTATGCGCGCCCGGGTCACCTTCGGCTCCTCGAAACAGGCCTCGGCCAGCCGGTGGGCGAAGGTCTCCACGAGGCCCCGGTGCCCCTCGGCGGCCACCGCCTTCGCCTTGGCGGCGATCACTTCGTAGTTCACCGTCTCGGCCAAGGAGCTCCAACTGGTGACCGCCACGTCGAGCTCCACATCGATGACCAGCGGCTGGGTGCGGCCCTCCTCGTGGCGGTGGACGCCGATCCGCGCCTCCACCCGGAGGCCGCGCACGAACACCTTGGTGATGACGATCCTGAGCCCCTCGGGGCCCGCGTCGGCGCCGGCGTCGAGGGCCGGGGTCTTGCGCTTCTCAGCCATCCAGCACGTCCGGAGTTCGCCAGGCGAGGTGCTGGCCGCCGTCCACGGCGATCATCTGGCCGGTGACCGAGGGCGCGGCGATGAGGAAGGCCAGCGCCTGGCCGATCTCCTCGGGGGTCGGCCCGTGACCCAGCGGCACCGCCCCCGCTTCGGCGGCGAAGTCCGCCGGCGACTGGTGCACCGAGGCAAGAGTCGGTCCCGGCGCGATGGCGTTCACCCGGATCCGCGGCGCCAGCGCCTGGGCCAGCATCACGGTGGCCGCCCAGAGCGCGGCCTTGCTCACCGCATAGCTGAAGAAGCGCGGCGTGGGCCGCCACACCCGCTGGTCGGTGATGTTGACGATCAGACCCTGGCGGTCCGGCGGCAGGGCGGCGGCGAACGCCTGGGAGAGCAGCACCGGCGCGCGCGCGTTGGAGGCCATGGCCGCGTCCCAGCCGCCCGGGGTGAGGGTCTCGATGCGGTCGTCTTCGAACGCCGAGGCGCAGTTGACGAGCAGGGTGATCGGCCGCCCGCCGAGCTCAGCGTCCGGCTGCAGAAGCCTCTTGCAGACGTCGGGCGCCGCAAGCTCGCCGAGACGGACCGCGTGACGCCGGCCCAGCGCCTCGATGGCGCGGCCGGTTTCCGCCGCGTCCTCGGGGGCGGCGCGGGCATGCACGATCACATCGTGGCCTGCCGTCGCGGCCGCCAGCGCCAGGGCGCGGCCGATCCGACGGCTCGCGCCGGTGACGAGGGCCCAGCCGCGATCGACCACGCCGGCCTCAGTCGAAGCGGCCGAACTCGTAACGATTGAGCGCGGCGATGGCGGCGATGAAGATGATGATGGCGTAGATGCCTTCCATGGGCCCCTCGGCGCGGCGGTTTCGCCGGCTTTAGCGGCCGGCGCCCCTGACGGCAAGCTTGAGAGCCGCTAGGAGAAGAGGATGCCCTGGCGCCGCCGCTTCCGACCCTTCGTACAGCCCTTCTACCGGGCCTACTGGCGCGTGAGCCGCGGCATGACGCTGGGCGTGCGGGCGGTGGTGGTCAACGCCGAGGGCGAGGTCCTCTTGGTGGAGCACACCTATTCGCACGGCTGGCACCTGCCGGGCGGCGGCGTGGAGCGGGGCGAAACGGTCGAGGCGGCGCTGGCGCGCGAGCTCGTGGAGGAGGCCGGCGTGGTCATGAACGGGCCGCCGACCCTGGTGGGAGTGCGCGACAACTACGCGGCGTTCCACGGCGACCACGTGGTCTGCTTCCGGATCGACCGCTGGACACGGGGAGAGGCGACCTCCCGCGGCGAGATCCTCCACACCTGCTGGGCCGCGCCCGACGCCTTGCCGCCAGGCGTCTCCAGGCTGACGCGAGTCTTCATCCTCCAGGCGGCGGGCTCGCTCTCGCCGGGGGCGAGAATCGGAGAGCCGCCCCCTTTGCGCCGAGGCGGCGATCACTAATATGCCGGCCAAAATCCGGTCCTGAGACGGCGCTGCGCCGCAGATATCCCCCAAGGAGACCCGTATGCGCGAGTACCTGAAGTTCTACATCGACGGCGAATGGGTCGATCCTGCCGCGCCCCGGACCTTGGCGGTGGTCAACCCCGCCACCGAAGAGGTCGCCGGCCACATCTCCGCCGGCTCGGCCGCCGACGTCGACAAGGCCGTCGCCGCCGCGCGCCGCGCCTTCGAAAGCTACGCGCGCACCAGCCGCGAAGACCGCCTCGAACTGCTGCAGCGGATCCTCGCCGAATACCAGAAGCGGTTCGGCGACATCGCCCACGCGATCACCGAGGAGATGGGCGCGCCGGCCAGCCTCGCCCAGCGGGCCCAGGCGGCCATGGGGCTCACCCATCTCAACGGCGCCATCGAGGCGCTGAAAGGCTTCAAGTTCGACGAGGATCGCGGAACCACCCGCATCGTCAAAGAGCCGGTTGGCGTGTGCGGGATGATCACCCCCTGGAACTGGCCGATCAACCAGATCGTCTGCAAGGTCGCGCCGGCGCTCGCCACCGGCTGCACGATGGTGCTGAAGCCCTCGGAGGAGGCGCCCTTCTCGGCTCAGATCTGGGCCGAGGTGCTGCACGCCGCCGGCGTGCCGGCCGGGGTCTTCAACATGATCCAGGGCACAGGGCCGGAGGTGGGCGCGGCCATCGCCGCCCATCCCGGGATCGATATGGTGTCCTTCACCGGCTCAACCCGGGCCGGCATCGAAGTGGCCAAGGCCGCCGCCCCGACCGTGAAGCGCGTGGCCCAGGAGCTGGGCGGCAAGAGCCCGAACATCATCCTCGAGGACGCCGACCTGAAGCGCGCCGTGGGCGGCGGGGTCAGGACGGTGATGAACAACTCCGGCCAGTCCTGCAACGCGCCTACCCGCATGCTCGTGCCCTCTCGGCGGATGGACGAGGTGATCGCCATCGCCAAGGAGGCGGCCGAGGCCACCACCGTGGGCGATCCCAACGGCAACGCCACCATCGGCCCGGTGGTCAACAAGACCCAGTGGGAAAAGATCCAGCGGCTGATCAAGGCCGGGATCGACGAAGGCGCGACCCTGGTCACCGGCGGCCTCGGCCGGCCCGAGGGGCTGGAGAAGGGCTACTACGTGAAGCCCACCGTCTTCGCCCACGTGAAGAACGACATGACCATCGCCCGCGAGGAGATCTTCGGGCCGGTGGTGTCGGTCCTGGGCTACGAGAACGTCGACGAGGCGGTGAGGATCGGCAACGACACCGAATACGGCCTGGCCGCTTACGTCTCGGGCGGCGACCTCGACAAGGTCCGCGAGGTCGCCTCGCGCCTGCGCGCCGGCCAGGTGTGCCTGAACGGCACGGCCGACTACAGCGCACCGTTCGGCGGCTACAAGATGAGCGGCAACGGCCGCGAGTGGGGCGAGTACGGCTTCCACGAATATCTCGAGGTCAAGGCCGTCACCGGCTTCTCGCCCAAGCAGGCGGCCTAGCAGACCAATCCGAAATCCCCTTCAGTAGCCCTCTCCCCGCTTGCGGGGAGAGGGCTGGGTGAGGGGACGTTGCTACGCGTTCGCCGGCCCCGCCTGCGCCCCGCGCACCAGCCGCCCCGGCAGGGCGCCGGTCGCCTCGCCGTCGCGGTAGGTGATCTCGCCGGCCACCATCGTCGCCGCGTAGCCGCTGGCGCGCTGGATGAGGCGGCGCCCGCCGGCCGGCAGGTCGTAGACCACTTCCGGCGCGTGCAAGGTGAGCTGCTCGTGGTCGATGACGTTGAGGTCGGCCCGGTAGCCGGGCGCGATCCGGCCGCGGTCGAGGAGCCCCACCGCGCGGGCCGTCTCCAGGCACTGGCCGCGGAAGACCTGCTCCAGCTTCAGCTTGGGTCCGCGGGTGCGGTCGCGGGCCCAGTGGGTGAGCAGGGTGGTCGGGAAGCTTCCGTCGCAGATCTGGCCCACGTGGGCGCCGCCGTCGGAAAGCCCCGGCACCGTCTGCGGGTGGCTCAGCATGGCGTAGGCCGGACCCAGGTCGCCCTCGGCGTAGTTGAGGGTGGGCGCGTAGATCATGCCGCGGCCATCGCCCTCGAGCATGAGGTCGAGGGCCACCTCCTCGGGAAGCAGGCCGTGGCGCGCGGCGATCGCGGTCACGGTGTTTTCCGGCAACGGCTCGTAGTCGGGGACATCGCCCATCGGATACATCCGTGAGAAGTTCCGTACCGCGCCCCGGCCCGGCTTCTCGGGCTTCATAGCGAAGAGGCGGGCTCGGAATTCGGGGTTCCTGAGGAGCGCCACCCGCTCGGCGAGCGGGCGGCCGGCGATCTCCTTGTAGACCGGATAATGGTTGAAGGGATTGTCGGTAAGCTCCAGGCCGAGCACGTGGCCCACCGGCCGGACCGCCGCCTGCGCCCGCATCGGCAGGCCTTCGGCGGCCGCCTCGGCGAGCAGGCGCAGCTGGGTCTTGTAGAACTGCGGCTTCAGCGGGTTCTGGGCCAGCGAGAAGGAGAGCGGCCGCCCGGACCGCTCCACGATCCGCCGCAGCATGGCGAAATCGGCCTCCTCGGCGTCGAAGTCGATGACCACCTGCAGCACGCCCCTGCCGGCCTCCGCGAGGCCCAGCGCGATGCCGGTCAGCTCCTCCTCGCCGGCGGTGAGGGTGGGGATGTGGCTGCCGTCGCTGGCCTTGTGGTTGATGGTCCGCGAGGTGGAGAAGCCGAGCGCCCCAGCCTCGGCCGCGGCCCGAGCGATCTGCGCCATCGCCGCCACGTCGGCCGCCGTGGCCGGCTCGCGGTTCGCGCCCCGCTCGCCCATCACGAACACCCGCAGCGCCGAGTGCGGCAGCTGGGAGCCTATGTCCACGTCGAACCGCCGCGGCGCCAGGGAGGCGAGGTAGTCGGGATAGCTCTCCCAGTTCCAGGGCAGGCCCTCGGAGAGGATGGGGAAGGGGATGTCCTCCACCCCTTCCATCAGGCGCACCAGCCGGTCGTGGTCGTCCGGACGGCAAGGCGCGAAGCCGACGCCGCAATTGCCCATCACCACCGTGGTGACCCCATGCCAGGAGGAGGGCTGCATGCGCTCGTCCCAGGTGGCCTGGCCGTCGTAGTGGGTGTGGATGTCCACGAACCCCGGGGCCACGATCTTGCCCCGCGCGTCGATTTCCTCGGCGCCGGCGCCGGCGAGCCCCGCGGCCACGGCGGCGATGCGGCCGTCCTTCACCGCCACGTCCGCCTCGACGGGGGCGCCGCCCGCGCCATCGTAGACGAGGCCGCCGCGGATCACGACGTCGTAGGGGCGTTCCATGGCCATCACTCCCGGCTTTTCGGGCCACATCCCGCCGATCGCGCCGCCGCGTCAAGCGCCGAAGCGCGGCGGCTGTGACGCCTGGGGCCGCCGTTCGACTCATCGGCCGGGCCGAATCCCCCTATAGTCCTCGTTTGTGAATCGCGGGGCCTTCACCTTTTACGAATTCTTCGCCGGCGGCGGCATGGCGCGCCTGGGTCTTGGCGAGACCTGGCGCTGCCTGTTCGCCAACGACTTCGATCCCCGCAAGGCGGCGGCCTACCGGGCGAACTTCGGCGGCGAGGATTTCCACCAGGGCGACGTCTGGGGCTTGCATCCGGCCGACGCGCCGGGGCGCGCCGACCTCGCCTGGGCCTCCAGCCCCTGCCAGGACCTCAGCCTCGCTGGCGCGCGGGCGGGTCTCGCCGGAGACCGCTCGTCGGCCTTCTTCGGCTTCTGGTGGCTCATGGAGGCGCTGGCCGGCCAGGACCGTGCGCCGCGCGCCATCGTGATCGAGAACGTGGCCGGGCTCTTCACCTCGCGCCGCGGGCGCGACTTGGAGGCCGTCTGCGCGGCGCTGGCCGGCGCCGGCTACCGGTTCGGGGCGCTGGAGATCGACGCGGCCCTCTATCTTCCCCAGTCGCGGACCCGCTGCGTGGTCATCGCCACCCTGGAGGCGCCGCCCGCTCGCCTGGTCGGGCAGGTCCCGGGCCGGGCGGTCGCCGAGGCCAAGGCGCGGCTGCCGGCGGCCCTCAAGGCGCGCTGGATCGATTGGCGCCTCGCGCCGCCGCCGCGCCGCAACTGCGACCTCGCCGCCCTGCTCGAGCCGGACGAGGCGGTGCGCTGGCGCACGGCGGGCGAGACCGCGGCTCTGATCGCCCAGATGGACGGGGCGAACCTGCTGCGGCTGGAGGCGGCGCTGGCCAGCGGCGAGCGACGCGTCGGGGCCGCCTTCCGCCGCATGCGCGCCGGGCGCCAGCGGACCGAGACGCGCTTCGACGGCCTGGCCGGTTGCCTGCGCACGCCGGGCGGCGGCTCCTCGCGCCAGTTCATCCTGGTGGCGGAGGCGGGCGAGGTGCGCAGCCGCCTCCTCAGCCCCCGGGAGGCGGCCCGGCTGATGGGCTTGCCGGACAGCTACCGCCTGCCGGGCGCCGCCACCGCGGGCCTGCATCTGGCCGGCGACGGCGTGGCGGTCCCGATGGTGCGCCATCTCGCCGCCGAGATCCTGGAGCCGCTGCTGGCGCCAGAGCCTTCCCGGGCGGCGGCATAAGCGCTTCCAATCTTCCGGCGGTCGCCTAAGGTCCCCGGCACAGGGCCTTCAGAACCGCAAGGATCCCCCATGGACTCCCCGGCCAAGGCGTACGACGCCGCCCGCTACAAGCGCGTCGGACGCGGCAAGATCTTCGATTCCATCTTGGACACCATCGGCGACACGCCGCTGATCCGCCTGCCCCGTCTCTCGGCCAAGCTGAAGCCCAAGGGCGAGGTGCTGGCCAAGCTGGAGTTCTTCAACCCGATCGGCTCGGTCAAGGACCGTATCGGCGTCTCGATGATCGAGGCCATGGAGGCCCAGGGGCTCATCAAGGAGGGCACGACCATCGTCGAGCCCACCAGCGGCAACACCGGCATCGCGCTGGCCTTCGTGGCCGCCGCCAAGGGTCTGAAGCTGATCCTGGTGATGCCCGAGAGCATGTCGCTGGAGCGGCGCAAGATGCTGATCCTGCTGGGCGCCAAGCTCGAGCTCACCCCCGCCGAGCGCGGCATGGCGGGTGCGGTCGCCAGGGCCCGGGAAATCCTCACCGAGGTCAAGGGCTCGGTGATGCCCCAGCAGTTCGAGAACCCGGCCAATCCCCTGATCCACCGGGTCTCCACGGCGGAGGAGATATGGAACGACACCGCCGGCGGGGTGGATGCGGTGATCTCGGGGGTCGGCACCGGCGGCACCATCACCGGGGTCGGCCAGGTGCTGAAGGCCCGCAAGCCGTCGGTGCGCATGGTGGCCGTGGAGCCGGCCGGCTCGCCGGTGCTCTCGGGGGGCGCGCCCGGCCCGCACAAGATCCAGGGGATCGGCGGCGGCTTCGTGCCGGCGATCCTGGACCGCGGGGTGATGGACGAGATCATCCAGGTCACCAACGAAGACGCCTTCGAGATGGCCCGCCAGTGCGCCCGCATCGAGGGCGTGCCGGTAGGGATCTCCTCGGGCGCGGCCCTCACCGCCGCCTTCGACGTGGCCACCCGCCCGGAGATGAGCGGTAAGATGATCGTGGCCATCATCCCGAGCTTCGCCGAGCGCTACCTCTCGACGCCGCTTTTCGAAGGGCTTTGACCACCGACGTCTACGGCCCGGAGAAGCGCTCGGCGGTGATGCGCCAGGTGAAGGGGCGCGACACCCGCCCCGAGCGCCAGGTGCGGCGGCTGATCTGGAACCTGGGCGGCCGCTACAGGCTGCATCGCGCCGACCTGCCGGGCAAGCCGGACATCGTGCTTGCCGGCCGTCGGCTCGCGGTCTTCGTGCACGGCTGCTTCTGGCACGGCCACGACTGCGCCAGAGGCGCCCGGGTCCCGAAGGCCAACCGCGACTACTGGCTCACCAAGGTCGCCCGCAACCGCGCCCGGGATCAGGCGGCGCGCGCGGCTCTAGAGGCCGCGGGCTGGCGAGTGGAGACCGTCTGGGAGTGCGAGCTGAAGGACGCCGAGGCGCTGGCGGCGCGGGTGGGGCGCTGGCTCGGCAGTGGAGGAAGCTCATGCAGAAATACACATGGACGTTGATAGGACCCCCTGACGTCGATCGGCGGCGGTTCCAGGATTTCGTCCGCGGCGGCTTGGCGAGGAACGCCGCCGAGCGCGTGGCGGGGGTGATTTCGGCGTCCGTGACGCTCCAGGAGATCGACGCCTATTCGAGCGCCGGCGTTCGGCTCGGCGAGGGCGAGCGGCCGGTCGATGCGGTGCTGGAGGTCACCTCTTCCCGGTCCTTTGGGCCGGTCAGGGAGGCGAACGCGTACCTGTCGGCGAACTGCGGCCACGTCCAGGGCTGGCGGATGCACCCGACCTCGATCTTCGACGCCAGCGCGCCCGTCCGGCCCGGAGCGCGCTCGCCCTGGCCGCAGGCGATCTACTTCAACCAGCGCCTGGACGGAACGACGCCTGAGCACTTCGACCGCAACTGGTACGTCCACGCGGGGCATCTCGACGGGAATGAGGCCGAGAGCGACCAGTCGCGGGCCATCCAGGCCGAGCGCGCGGCCGGGTCGCCCGGCGGGCGCTACATCCAGAACCGGGTGATCGAGCCGGTCACGCCGACCGCCTGGGTGACGCACGCCTACGCACAGATCGTCAGCCCGGCCTTCGTGGGCGCTTTGGGCGCCCGCCACGCGCCGCGTCACGGCGAGGCGGTGTTCGGGGAATGGCCGCCGCTGATCGTTCAGGGATACGAGCACAGGATCCTGTGATCGCCCCCCGGCTTGTTCCGGTTCGCCATTGCGACATTCGTAAGTGTTTCTGCCGGAAGCTCCCGAGCGCGAGCGAGGGGCGCCAGTATGGATGGACGTGTGCCGACGACGTGGAAGAGCGCCCGCGCCGTGCTGGCGGTAGGGGCGATCGCCTTCTTCGTGGGCGCGGCCATGGCCCGCTACGCCATGTCGTCGCCGCATGGATATCCCGACTTCCTGGTCTTCTGGACGGCGGCGCGGCACACCGCCGACCCGCTGCTCTACGATCCCGCGCATCTGACGCTCGCGGCGGGGGCCGCCACGGGTTTGTGGCCGGCGGTCGCCCTCGGCTTCACCAATCCGCCCACGTTTCTGCTGCTGATCATCCCCTTCGGCCTCCCGTCCTACCAGACGGCCTACCTGCTGTGGGCGGGGCTCTCGTGCGCCGCCCTCGTCTGGGCCAGCGCGGGTCTCGTGCGTCCGGGCTGGGCCGTGGCGATCCTGCCGTTCACCATTCCGGTGTTGGTCGCCGCTGCTCTTGGCCAGTCGGTGCTGCTGGCGGCCTCGGCGTTCATCTTCGGCGCGGTCCGGCTCGATCGCAGCCCGCGGCTGGCCGGCGCTCTGATCGCGGCCGCCGCCTGCATCAAGCCCCAGTTGATGATCCTCAGTCCCCTCCTCCTGCTCGGCCGCTGGGGCGCCATGCGCGCCGCCATCGTGACCGGACTTCTCCTCATGGTCGCGAGCTTTTCGTTCGGTCCCGGGCGCTGGATCGAGTGGCTGGAGCAAATGCCCGGCTTCGTCCACAAAGTGCAGGGGCTCGCGGCGGCGCACAGGTTCCCGCTGGTCAGCCTGCTCAGCCCGAGCCTTCCCTTGCCGGCGAAGCTCGTAGTGATCGGCGCTGGTCTCGGGTTCGCGCTCTGGTGCTCCCGCCGCTCGCCTGCGGAGCAGATCATCGGAGTCATCTGCGGCTCGCTTTGCTGCACCCCCTACGACGCGCGGCCCGATCTGGTGGCGCTGGCGCCGAGCGGGCTCGCGTGGCTGCTGGGCGCCAACGCGTCCTGGATGAAACGCGTCACCGGGGCCGCCTTGCTGTCCGGGCTGGTGGCCTCGCCGCTAGGCGTCGCCCTGGCGATGCTGGCCGTCGCGTTGAATCAACTCGGAGGGTCGCCGTGGACCTTGCCGTTGAGGCGATCCCGGAAACCCGGCGCCGCGGCGCTGTCAGTTCCTTAACCGAACCGGCCTTCACTCGCGGGCGACACGCCCTCGTCGAGGCCCCCATGCCCGCCGCCGCCCGCCGCGCGCTCCCCGCCAGCCCCACCGACGACTTCATCGCCGCCGGCTATCACGCCTTTCCGCGCGGGGTCGATGCGATCGCGGCGGCCGCTCTGCTGGCCGATGTCCGCGCCACCCGCCGTTTCGATGCGAGTCTCTTCCTCACCGAAGCCGCGTTCGACGCCGATCCGCGCTACGTGGGCGTCAATCCCGAGCCGGGACGCAACCTCCTGGAGCGGTTCGAGGACCGGCTGGGGTTCGTGGAGGCCGACCCGGGGATCGTCGCCGGCCTCACCGACCTCCTGGGCGAGGGCTACGAGATCCTGAACCGCAAGCTTGTCTGCGGCGTGCCGGCGACGTCCGTCCCCGCCTGGCTGAAGGCCCGGATCACCGACAACCCGGTGAACAACCTCGGCGCCTACGTCCGCCCAGAGTACCGGGACGTCACCTACTTCTACGGCATCGACTTCCACCAGGACCTGATCGACTTCAAGGACCGGGAGGCCGATTTCGTCACCCTTTACGTCTACCTCCACGAGGTCGGCCCCCGCGACGCGCCCCTCTATCTCCTGGAGGGCAGCCACCGGCTGGGCGCGACGGTCTTTCCCCACCGGCTCACCCGGACCGGGGAGGCGTGGCGCTACGCCGACGGCCGGCGCGGCGAGGCCTGGACGCTCCAGCGGATGCTCACCGGGCCGGCCGGCTTCGCGGCGGTGTGGCACGCCTGCACCCTGCACGGCACCCAGCCGCACGCCGCCGACCATGAGCGGATCTCGCTACGCTACCTGTTCGCCAAGGGGCGCGGTCCCGCCGGCCTCGACCGGGTCAACGCCACGCTCTCGGGTCCGCTCAGGCTCGCCGACACCCGGCGCGACCTCGACGCCGCCGGCCAGGCGCGGATCAAGGCCAACAGCGTCAACCGGGCCTGAAACAGGCCTGGGTAGGGCGTCACGAAAACGAAGACGCGAAGTCGACGCCACGGAGAGCTTGGTGCGTTCCGTGCGCTTGGGGTGAATAGGCCGTCCGCCCTGGCAAGCTTCCGGTGACCGATGCCTAGAACGCCTCCGCCGGCAGGGCCATGACCGGCTCGGCGCCGGTCTTCAGCTTGGCGAGGCAGGCGCCGGCGTCCGGCAGCACGCGCTGCAGGAAGTAGCGCCCGACGATCAGCTTGTTCGCATAGAAAGGATCGGTCTCGCCGCCGGCCATCTTCGCGCCCGCCGCCTTGGCGATCAGCGCCCACATGTAGGCGAGGCCGGTAAGCCCGAAAAGATGCAGATAGTCGCTGGAGGCCGCCGCGGCGTTGTCAGGGGCCGAGAGGCCGTTCTGCATCAGCCAGAGCGTCGCCTCCTGGAGCTGGCCCTTGGCGGCGGCCAGGCCCTCCGTGAACGGGCGCAGCGCCGCCTCGCCCTGGTTCGCGCCCACGAAAGCGTCGATCTCGGCCAGGAAGCTCCTCATCGCGCGCCCGCCGCTCGCCGGCAGCTTGCGCCCCACGAGGTCTAGCGCCTGCACCCCGTTGGTCCCCTCGTAGATCATGCTGATCCGGCAGTCGCGCAGGTACTGGCTGACCGGAAAGTGCTCGGTGAAGCCCGAGCCGCCGTGCACCTGCATGGCGTCCGAGCAGATCTTGAAGCCGCGGTCGGTGAGGTAGGCCTTCAGCACCGGCGTCAGCAGCGCCATGTAGTCCTGGGCGCGCTCGCGCACCGCCGCGTCGGGGTGGGCGTGGCTGAGATCGCCCTGCAGCGCGGTCCAGAAGAGGAAGGCGCGGCCCGCCTCCAGGATCGCCCGGGAATCCATCAGCATGCGCCGGACGTCGGGATGGACGAGGATGGGGTCGGCAGGCCCGTCGGGGTTCTTCGGCCCGGTGAGGCTGCGGCCCTGGAGCCGTTCCTTGGCGAAGGCGGCGGCGGCCTGGTAGGCGGCCTCGCCCTGCGCCAGGCCCTGCATCCCCACCCCCAGCCGCTCCTCGTTCATCATCACGAACATGGCCGCGAGGCCTTTGTTCTCCTCGCCCACCAGCCAGCCGGTGGACCCCTCGTGAACGATCACGCAGGTGGCGCTGCCGTGGATGCCCATCTTCTCCTCGATGCCGGCGCACTTGACGGCGTTGCGCGGGCCGGGCTTGCCGTCGGCGTCCGGGAGGAACTTCGGCGCCAGGAAGAGGCTGATGCCGCGCACGCCCGCCGGGGCGTCCGGCGTCCTGGCCAGCACCAGGTGGACGATGTTCTCGGTGAGATCGTGCTCGCCGCTGGAGATCCAGATCTTTTCGCCGCTGATCCTGTAGCTGCCGTCGCCGGCGGGGACCGCCTTGGTGCGGATGAGGCCGAGGTCGGTCCCGCACTGCGGCTCGGTGAGGTTCATCGTGCCGCCCCATTCGCCGGAGGCGAGCTTCGGCAGGTAGAGCGCCTTCTGTTCGGGCGAGCCGGCCGCCAGGATCGCCGAATAGGCGCCGTGTGTCAGGCCGGGGTACATGGCGAAGGCCATGTTGGCCGCCGAGCTCATCTCGCTGAAAGCGAGGCTCACCACGTAGGGCAGGCCCTGGCCGCCGTACTCGGCGCCCGCCCCCAGCGCCGGCCAGCCGCCCGCGACGAAGGCGCGGTACGCTTCCTTGAACCCCGGAGGCGTCTCGACCGTGTTGTCCGGCCGCCAGACGCAGCCCTCTTTGTCGCCGACCGCGTTCAGCGGCGCCAGGACTTCGCCGCAGAACTTCGCCGCTTCCGTGAGGATCTGCTCGACGACGTCAAGGGAAGCGTCCTGGAACCCCGGCAGGGCCGCGAACCGGTCGATCTGCAGCACCTCGCGCAGGAGGAAGAGATGCTCGCGGACCGGCGGCTGGTAGGGCATGGGCGAATCCTCTCGCTGGGCGAGCGGAATCTACACGAGAGGCGCGCTTGAATTCGCGTGCAAAGGTGAGGAATGCTGAAGCTGAGCGGCTTGGCGAGGGCTTGTCCATGATCCGGTTTGTGCTGCGGGTGCTGATCGCCGCGCTCGGCCTCTGGGTCGCCTCGCGGATCGTGCCGGGGGCGCGGGTCTCCAGCGCCGGCGCCGCGGTCGTCGCCGCTCTCGCGCTGGGGGTCGTCAACGCCCTCGTCCGGCCGATCGTGACCCTGCTCACCTTGCCGATCACGGTCATCACGCTCGGCCTTTTTCTCCTGGTGGTGAACGGGCTGATGATCCTCTTCGTGGGCTGGATCCTGCGCCACCTCGGGGTTTCGGGCTTTCACATCGACGGGCTGGTTCCGGCCATCCTCACCACCATCGTCGTCTGGTTCATCAGCCTGGCCGCCAACATGCTGCTGGGGGACGAGCTCAAGCGGCGATGAAAAAAGCCCCCGGCGTTTCCGCCGGGGGCTCGTCTCTCGAAGGTTGGACGTCGACCTAGAAGTCCATGTCGCCCATGCCGCCGCCGGGCATCGGCGGGGCGGGAGAGGCCTTCTTCGGCGCCTCGACCACCGCCGCTTCGGTGGTGATCATGAGGCCCGCCACCGAGGCGGCGTCCTGGAGGGCGGTGCGGACCACCTTGGCCGGGTCGATGACGCCGGCTTTCACGAGGTCACCGTACTCTTCGGTCTGGGCGTTGAAGCCGAAGGTCGCCGAGCTCTGCTCCAGCACCTTGCCGACCACGATCGACCCTTCCACGCCGGCGTTCTCGGCGATCTGGCGGATCGGAGCCTGCAGGGCCCGGCGCACGATGGCGATGCCGGCGTTCTGGTCGTCGTTGTCGCCCTTCAGGCCGTCCAGGGTCTTGGACGCCTTGAGGAGGGCGACGCCGCCGCCGGCCACGATGCCTTCCTCGACTGCCGCGCGGGTGGCGTTGAGGGCGTCGTCGACCCGGTCCTTCTTCTCCTTCACCTCGACTTCGGTCGAGCCGCCGACGCGGACCACCGCGACCCCGCCGGCCAGCTTGGCCAGGCGTTCCTGCAGCTTCTCCTTGTCGTAGTCGGAGGTGGTGTCCTCGATCTGGCGCTTGATCTGGCTGATCCGGCCTTCGATGTCGGCGCGGGCGCCCGAGCCGTCGACGATGGTGGTGTCATCCTTGGTGATCGAGACCTTCTTGGCCTTGCCGAGCATGTCGAGACCGACGTTCTCGAGCTTGATGCCCAGGTCTTCGCTGATCAGCTGGCCGCCGGTGAGGATGGCGATGTCTTCCAGCATCGCCTTACGACGATCGCCGAAGCCCGGCGCCTTCACCGCCGCGACCCGAAGGCCGCCGCGCAGCTTGTTGACCACCAGGGTGGCCAGCGCCTCGCCTTCAACGTCCTCGGCCACGATCAGCAGCGGACGGCCCGACTGGACCACCGCTTCCAGGACCGGGAGCAGGGGCTGCAGGGAGGAGAGCTTCTTTTCGAAGAGCAGGATCAGCGGCTCTTCGAGGATGGCCTCCATCTTGTCGGCGTTGGTGATGAAGTAGGGCGACAGGTAGCCGCGGTCGAACTGCATGCCCTCGACCACGTCGAGCTCGGTCTCGAGGCTCTTGGCCTCTTCCACCGTGATCACGCCCTCGTTGCCGACCTTGTCCATGGCCTTGGCGATCATGTCGCCGATCTCATGGTCGCCGTTGGCCGAGATGGCGCCCACCTGGGCGATCTCGTTGTTGGTGGTCACCTTCTTGGAGGTGGACTTGATCTCCTCGACGATGCGTTGCACCGCCTTGTCGACGCCGCGCTTCAGATCCATCGGGTTCATGCCGGCGGCCACCGACTTCAGGCCCTCCACGACGATCGCCTGGGCGAGCACGGTGGCGGTGGTGGTGCCGTCGCCGGCCTTGTCGTTGGTCTTGGAGGCGACTTCCCGGATGAGCTGGGCGCCCAGGTTCTCGAACTTGTCGACCAGTTCGATCTCCTTGGCCACCGTGACGCCGTCCTTGGTGGAGCGGGGGGCGCCGAACGACTTCTCGAGGATCACGTTGCGGCCCTTGGGACCGAGGGTCACCTTGACCGCATTGGCCAGGGTGTTGACGCCGCGAAGCATGCGATCGCGCGCGTCGGAGGCGAAATAGACGTCTTTCGCAGCCATTGTTCCTGCTCTTCGTCTTTCTGGGTTGGATGATTGTCGAAAAAGACCGCGCCTTAGGCGGCCTTGGCCTTCTTGGACGTCGCTTCGAGGACGCCCAGGATGTCGCTCTCCTTCATGATCAGGAGATCTTCGCCATCGAGCTTGACCTCGGTGCCGGACCACTTGCCGAACAGGATGCGGTCGCCGGTCTTCACGTCGAGCGGCTGGATCTTGCCGCTGTCGTCGCGGGCGCCGGGGCCGACGGCGATGACCTCGCCTTCCTGCGGCTTCTCCTTCGCGGTGTCGGGGATGATGATCCCGCCTTTGGTCTTCTCTTCCTCCTCGACGCGGCGGACGAGGACGCGGTCGCCAAGCGGACGAAACGCCATTCGGTTCTCTCCGTAGAGCTGGATGCCTTCGGGTGTGTGACGCGAAAGCTCTCGGGCAGACCAACTGTTAGCAGTCTATCCAGCCGAGTGCCAGCGCGGGCTCGACTTAGGATCTGACGGCGTGACTGTCAAGCGGGGCGGGGAAGGCCGCGAGCGGGGCCGCGCTTCACGGGTCGGAAAGGACCGCCCGAAAGTCCGTCCGCCCTCCACCCATGGGTCATTTTACTGAGTATCCGGAAAAATGTGATTGAATTTCGGCAATGTGATTGAACCGGTGCAACCGGTGAACGCAAATTTGCTAAGCTTATTATTTGACCGGTAAGAATCGGCATGGCGAAGTTCCACCTCTGGGAGGTGGGCCATGGCCATCAGCAGGACAACCATCGTCGCCCTGGCGGCGGCATCCTTGGCGGTGGGCGCCGCGTTCGCCCAGGAGGCGGGCGCCAACTTCGATCTTCCCCGCGGCGTATTGGCCGCCGCCACCGCCTTCCAGGCCTACACCGCCCGCGCCGCCGCCGTGGGCCGCTTCTCGGGCAGCCAGTCGGTGGCCGAGGGCCTGCGCGCCGGCGTCTCCTACGAGCCCGTCCAGCTCGAGGAGGGAATGATCGCCTATGGGGCGATCGCCGCGCTCAGGGAGGGGGCCTTCGTGGAGGGGGTGCGGGAGGCCGCCCGCGACGGATACGGGCGAGAGGCGCTGGCCGACCGGCTGGTCTCCGATCCCTACGAGGTGGGCCGAATCGACGGAGCGGCTGGCGCGGCCCGTCGGGTGGATGCGGTCCTGGCGGCGCAGGCCGCGCCGCTCCTCACGGCCGGGGCGCAAGTCAAGCAGGCCGCCTACGCCGTGCAGCACCAAGCATGGTCGCATGTGACGGTGGCCGACGGCCAGGGGCGGCTTGCCGAAGTCAAGCGTCTTTCCGCCACCCGCGCGGTCCCCACCGACGCCGAGAGCCTGGCGATGCTGCGTTCGATGGAGACGGCGGACAGCGCCCGCTTCGAGGGGCGCTCGCAGGGGCTGAGCGAAGTGGAGGCCAAGGCCCTGGCGCTTGCCGCAGAGGCGGTGCTGCGGGGCCGGCGGCTGGACGAGCCGCGGCTGGCGCCGCTGCTCAGCGAGCCGCGAAGCGCTCAGTGCCTGAGGATGGCCAAGCTCAATCTCTACCAGTGCATGGCGGTGGCGGGGCCGCAGTACGAGGATATCTACTGCCTGGGGCAGCACGCGATGTTCGACACCGGCGCCTGCGTGCGCGACGCCGTCGAGCGCCGGCCGGCGCGGGTCATTCCCGCCGCAAGCTATTCCGCCTACGACGACCGCTACCGCGCCTCGGCGTCCCGCTCGCAGCAGGGTTACGACGACAATTACCGGCGCGGGCGCCTCCACCGCCGCATGGAGGACTACGATCAGTAGCGGAGCGCCTCCGAAGCATCCGGCCTGGCCTCGATCCCGGGCGCGAGCAGGAGTCGATGCGGCAGGTCGCCATCCTCCATGGCGTTGGCGAGAAGCCTTTCCAAGACCGTGTGGGCCGCCCGCTGAGCCGCCTCGTCGATCCCGTCCAGGAGTCTGGCGTTCAGGGCCTCGACAGCTTCCTTCGCGGTTCTGGCGAGGCTGAAGCCGGCGTGGGTGAGCCTCAGGACCACCTGGCGGCGGTCCTGCGGCGGCGTCGTTCGCTCCACCAGCTCGGCCGCCACCAACTGGTCCACCGTCCTCGTCATGGTCGTACGATCCACCGCGCTGGCGTCGGCAAGTTCCGACATGGTGCACGATCCCAGGAGACCGATCGCCATGAGCGCCCGAAAGCGCGGGGGGTTCAGCGCCAAAGGCTGCAGCACCCGATCGATCTTCAGGTCGCGGTGGCGGTTGGCGACCACCAGCAGATAGAGAAGGCGGAACTGCAGGGAGAAGCCTTGCCTGGCCCCCGAAGACCGCGCCGGCGATTTGGACATGCCTTCCCTCAAGACTCCAATGCGGACCCGACGACTCTTTTCCGCCCGAATTAGTGTAACTTCGTTATATTGATTTCGCACTATGTGCGGTTACACTTTGTTGTTGACCGCGATATCCGGCCCCTCTAAGGCAAAGCTTCGGTGGCTGGCATCTGCGCGCTCATTGGCTTCATGGCGGCGGCGGCGATCGGCCTCGTCCTCGTCCTGGCGTTCCGCTAGCGCGCCTTCGCGCGAAGACGGAATCGCTTGTGCGACCAGAGCGCGCTCCAGGCCGTCGAACCTGAAACGATTCAGCGGCCGGTCGTTCCGCCGGCTCGCCGCGCGCCTTTTGAGCGTTTCTTCAGCACAATGCAATCGGGCCGCGAGTCGCGCCCGTCGCTTGATGGCCGCGCGGGGAAGCGCCGGCGATCGACGATCGTGGCGCAAGGCGAGCTACGGGCGCCGCCGGGATGTCACGGCGCCCGCGGCTCGGCGAGCCCAGGTTCAGCGCGAGCCTACCGGAACCCGCTCGGCGTCACGCTCGGCCCGAATCCGGGCGTGCAGGTCGCCGTACTTGGCGAACTCCATCCGCGCGATGGTGCGGTTGTGGACCTCGTCGGGCCCGTCCGCCAGGCGCAGGGTCCGCTGGCTGGCGTAGAGCTTGGCGAGCCCGAAATCGGTGGTCACCCCACCGCCGCCGTGGGCCTGGATCGCCTGGTCGATGATCCGGCAGGCCATGTTGGGGGCCGACACCTTGATCATGGAGATCTCCAGGCGCGCCACCTTGTTGCCGGCCTTGTCCATCATGTCGGCGGCCTTCAGGCAGAGCAGGCGGTTCATCTCGATCTCGGTGCGCGCCTCGGCCACCCGCTGTTCCCAGACGGACTGCTCGGAGACGTACTTGCCGAAGGCTTTACGGCTCATCAGCCGCTTGCACATCTTCTCGAGCGCCACCTCGGTGGCGCCGATGATGCGCATGCAGTGGTGGATCCGCCCCGGGCCGAGCCTCGCCTGGCTGATCTCGAAGCCGCGACCCTCGCCGAGGATCAGGCTCTCCTCGACGGGCACCCGCACGTTCTCGAGCAGCACCTCGCCGTGGCCGTGCGGCGCGTCGTCATAGCCGAACACGGGCAGCATCCGCAGGATCTTGACACCGGGCGCGTCCATCGGCACCAGCACCTGCGACTGGCGCTGGTGGGGCGCCGCGTCGGGGTTCGTCTGGCCCATGACGATCGCCACCTTGCAGCGCGGATCGCCCACCCCGGAAGACCACCATTTGCGGCCGTTGATCACATAGTGGTCGCCGTCGCGCTCGATGCGGGTCTCGATGTTGGTGGCGTCCGAGGAAGCGACGGCCGGCTCGGTCATCAGGAAGGCGGAGCGGATCTCTCCGTTCATCAGCGGCCGCAGCCAACGGTCCTTCTGAGCCCGCGTGGCGAAGCGGTTCAGCACCTCCATGTTGCCGGTGTCGGGCGCCGAGCAGTTGAACACCTCCGGCGCGAAGCTCACCCGGCCCAGCATCTCGCAGATCGGCGCGTACTCGAGGTTGGAGAGTTGGATCCCTTCGAACTGGAAGCTGTCGTCCACGTGCGGCACGCCCGAATGGGGCGGCATGAACATGTTCCACAGGCCGGATTTCTTGGCCTTGGCCTTGAGCTCCTCGAGGATCGGGATGACCTTCCAGCGCTCGCCCTCGTCCGACTGCTGCTCGTAGATCGGCACGGCCGGAAAGATGTGCTCGTCCATGAAGTCCGAGACACGGCGCATCAGCTCCTGCTGGCGGGGGGAATAGTCGAAGTCCATGGACGTCCTCCGGTTCAAACGCTTGTTTGAAGCCTCGCACAAGCCCGGCCGAGGGGCAAGCCGCGGAGTTTTTCGTTCGAGGTAGACGCCGGTCGGCCGGCGGCGGCGCTTTTGCTAAAGCGCACGAACCAGCCGCTTCATGCCCGCTGCTGCGGCGTGCGCGATGAGACGCAAATCGGCGGTCACAAGCGGAACGCCGCGATCGCGAGCGACCGCGAGGTAAGTCGCATCATAGGCGGAGCAGCCACTGTCGTTGGCTAGGCGGAAAGCCGTCGGGCCAAGCGCCCGCAATGGCGCGAACTCGTCGATAAGATCTCCGACGGACGCCATGGCGTCTAGGGCGCGTTCGACACTGGTCAGTCCGCGCCGGACCCGCTTCGTGGCGACACTCGCCATTTCGATCAACAGGAGCTCGGGGGCCGCAACGACAACGCCTGAGGTGAGAAGGTCTTGCGCCCGCTCCGACCCCTCTTCGAAAAAGAAGAACTTGGCGACGACGGACGAGTCGACAATCAACTCAGCGCGCATCTCGATCTTCGCGGATCAGATCAGCGCTATCGACGTCGGAGCGTTCTCCCCCCAGCGGAAAGCGCTCGCGAATCCGCCGCCGCCGCTCGAGCGCCATCTCGCCAAGGAGGCTATCGATCGCCACCGGAAAGGGGCAGCCGTGTTCCTGTGCGCGCCGCTCTAGAAGTGCCCTAGCCGACGGACGAAGGTTAGCCAAACGGACGGTGAAGGCCTCGTCGGACGCGCCGGCGAGGTCCGTCGCCGAGTCTTGCACCTTCTTGAAGACGACTCTCTCTCTGGCGAGATCCACCTCGGAGGTCTTCCAGCCGGCTTTCATCCACGCCTCAGCATGGCTGTGGGTGGATGTGTTCGCCCACCACGCAGGGTGCAGGCGCGCAGAAGCAGGGAGCTTCCGCCTCAGGATGTCCTCGATCTGCGAAAATTCGAAAGGCGCCCGCGAGAAGCGGCAGTGTTCAAGATGACGGGTGAGGGGATCGTACAGGCCCATAATTCAACCTCCCGGAAGAGAGGAGTAACTTAATGTACATATACATTAAGTCAAGCGTCCTCTCCGCTTGCGGAAAAAGTCCCGCAGCAACCTGCTGCTCTCCTCGGCGAGGAGGCCGCCCTCGACCTTCGGGCGCCAGTGGCAGGCGCTCTGTTCGAAGAACCGCGGCCCGTGGACGACCGCGCCCCCCTTCTCGTCCAGAGCCCCGAACACCAGCCGGCCGATCCGGGCGTGGCTGATGGCGCCGGCGCACATGGCGCAGGGCTCCAGGGTGACGAACAGCGAGAGGCCCGTAAGGCGGTAGTTGCCCAGCCTCGCCGCCGCCGCGCGCAGCGCGCGGATCTCGGCGTGCGCGGTGGGATCGCTGAGCGCCACGGGGGCGTTGGCGGCCCGCGCGACGATCTCGCCGCTGACCGGATCGACCACCACCGCGCCCACCGGCGTCTCGCCCGATGCGCCCGCCGCTTGCGCCTCCTCGAGGGCGATGCGCATGTGGGCCTGGTCATGGAGGGTCATCCTGCGCAACGAAAAGGGGGCGGCGGCGCGCGTCAAGACGGCGAGGCCGGCGGCGAGCGGATCGCCAAGGTTCTGGCGCGGGCCGGCGTCGCCTCGCGGCGGGAGGCGGAGCGGCTGATCGCGGCGGGACGGATCGCCCTCAACGGCGCGCCGCTCACCAGCCCGGCGGTGAAGGTGGGGGCCGGCGACGTGGTCACCCTGGATGGCCAGCCGGTGGCGGCCGCAGAGCCGACCCGGCTCTTCCTCTACCACAAGCCGCCGGGCCTGGTGACGACCCACCGCGACCCGCAAGGGCGGACCACGGTCTTTGCGGCGCTGCCGGCGGGACTGCCCCGGCTGATCTCGGTGGGCAGGCTCGACCTCAATTCCGAGGGCCTGCTGCTGCTCACCAACGACGGCGGCCTCGCCCGGACGCTGGAGCTGCCGGCGAGCGGCCTCGTGCGGCGCTACCGGGCCCGGGCCCGGGGCCGGATCGACGCGGCGGCGCTGGAGCGGCTCAAGGAAGGGGTGACGGTCGAGGGCGTCCGCTATGGGCCGATCGAGGCGAAGCTGGAGCCGGGGCGGCCCGGCGCCGCCAACGTCTGGATCAGCCTCGCGCTCGCCGAGGGCAAGAACCAGACG